>Ga0247727_10009602_pt1 | contig 17448 bp, 14 predicted proteins | sample WisWelCaveWW1625_FD_202498 | JGI IMG/M metagenome (GOLD analysis project Ga0247727, IMG submission 202498) | Biofilm microbial communities from Wishing Well Cave, Virginia, United States - WW16-25 | ecosystem: Environmental > Aquatic > Deep subsurface > Groundwater > Cave microbial mat | place...
ATCAAGGAATTAAAAGCGTCTCCCCACGGATAAAAAGCTGCCAACGGATTTTTGGGTTATCCGTTGGCAGCTTTCAATCCGTTGGGCAGGTTTTGTTTTAGATGTATTGAAAAAATATTTGCTTTCTTATTTCGCTTTATCTTTGCGATACTTCTCCCACCACCGCCGCAGCCTCTCCGCCATCCCCGCCTCCGCGCCGTTCGCCGTCGGCTGGTAATACACCGCGTCCTTTAAATTCTCCGGCAAATAATTTTGCTCGACGAAATTTTCCGGGTAATCGTGCGGATATTTGTAATCGACGCCGTAACCCTGCTGCGCCATCAGCGGCGTCGGGGCGTTGCGAATGTGCAGCGGGATGGGACCGAGCGGTTTTTCCTTTACATCTTTAACCGCTGCCGCCAAAGCTTTCAACGAGGCATTGCTCTTCGGCGCTGAAGCCAAATACGTGGTCGCTTGCGCCAACACCAGACCGCCTTCCGGCATGCCAATGTAGGTGACGGCGGTGAATGCCGAAGTCGCAACAACAATTCCCAGCGGGTCGGCATTGCCGATATCCTCGCTCGCGAGAATAATCAAACGCCGCGCGATGAATTTCGGATCTTCGCCGGACTCGATCATCCGCGCCAGATAATGCAGCGCCGCATTCGGATCGCCGCCGCGCACGCTTTTAATGAATGCCGAGATCGTGTCGTAATGATTTTCACCGGCGCGATCATAGAGAATCGGTTTTTTCTGCACGGCCTCACGAATGTGCTCGACAGTCAAATGACGCTTGCCGGAGGCTCCGATTGGCGCGAGCTTGACGGCCAGTTCCAGCGCCGTCAACGAAGCCCGCGCATCGCCGGAAGCAAGCTGCACCAGCGCCCGACGGGCGTCATCGTTCAATTCAACACCGGCTTTGAGAAGCTGCGCATCCGTCTTCAGCGCCCGCTCGATGACGCGCGATAAAACTTCTTCGCTCAACGGTTTGAGCGTATAAACCTGACAGCGCGAGAGCAGCGGCGCGATTACCTCAAACGAGGGATTCTCGGTTGTCGCGCCGATGAGCGTGATCGTGCCGTCTTCGGCGCTGTGCAGCAACCCATCCTGTTGCGCTTTGTTAAAGCGATGAATTTCGTCAATGAACAAAACCGTGCGCTTGCCGAGCTGGCGATTGGCTGCCGCCTTTTCCAAAATTTTTCGCACTTCCGCCACGCCGCTGGAGACCGCGCTCAACGTGTAAAAATCCGCCTGCACCGCCTTCGCGAGCAAATTGGCCAGCGTCGTTTTGCCGCAACCCGGCGGGCCCCACAAAATAATCGAGGCCAAATCTTTTTTCTGTATCGTTTCATATAAAGCTTTTCCCCGCCCGAGCAAATGCTCCTGCCCGGCGAAATCTTCCAGCCGCTGTGGGCGCATGCGATCCGCCAACGGCTTCGTTTGCGCCATCGTTTCGCGCGAGGCTTGCTCGAATAAATCCATCACAAAAGCAAAAAAGATAAAATGAAAAAACGGCAAAAAAGAAAAGCCCCGTCACGCTATGGTTTAGGGGCAAAATGATCGTCGCGCTCAATCGATGCGGTGCGGATCATTCCAATGAAAAGCCGTCAATCCGCTCGGGGTGCCGAACCAGATCCAATCGTCTTGCACGGCAATGGCGTTGACGCGATTGTCGATCAGCCCGTCTTCGGTATTGAACTGGCGCCAATCTTTGCGTGCACGGTTATATTTATAAACTCCCGCATCCGTTCCTACCCACACCGCTTCGGGCTGCGCGAGCACATAATTAATATTCGCATTCGAAAACTGCTGGCGCGCCGGCGGGTTCAGCCAGACTTTATTTTCAATATCGAAAACCTCGATGCCGTAAGTCGTCCCAAACCAGACCAGCGAATCGCTGGCCGAAACCGTCACCGTTTGTTCGCCATGCGGGCCCTGCGTATCGGATAAAAATCCGCCCGTGCCTTTGGCCATGTCATAAACAAACGCGCCGAACCGCGTTCCCATCCACAGCAAATTTTCCGTGCGCTCCAGATCATAAATCGCCACATTGAGCAATTGTTTCGGCAAAACTTCGGCGACGCCGACGGTGTCTTTGCCTTTGGAACTGCGCGTGGTAATGCGATACAAACCGAAATCCGTCGCCGCCCAGATGAAGCCGTCGTAAATCGCCACGTCATTCACGCGCCCGGAGAGAATGCGGCTCTTTGAAGCGAGACGGCGCCAGCGATCCTTTTTCGAATCGTAAATATTGACGCCCTCTTCCGTCGCGCAATAAACCTTGCCGCCGGAAATTTCGAAGCGGTTGATTTCATCGCTGCTTATATCCATATTATAACGCGCTTCGTGATATTGCCATTCATTCGATCCGACCGCGCCCGTCGACGGATTGCGCCAGTAGGTGACGCCGCGAATTTCATTGTCGGCGTTCGGCAAATTTTCCTTATAGCCGCCAATCCACAGGCCGTCCTCATCGAACGCCAGCGCATCAATGCGGCGTTGCGCCAGACCGAAATTCAACAGCTCGGCGCGCTCGAGGTGCACGTTGGCCCGCCAGGCGCCGAGTCCCGACGTCCCCATCCAGAAGCTGTCAAACTTATCGCGGACAAATTCGGTAACGTCGGCGCGGCGCAGGCGAAAATCCTGAAACACACCGGCCGGATCGAAGAGGTAACCGGCGGGCACAAAAAAACGCGGGAATAATTTGGGGCGTGAACTGCGCGCGCCGAACCAGACGATATCGTCATTCGCCGCATCATCTGCCGCAATGATGATACTGCCGAGCTTGCCGACTTTGAACAGCCGGCCCGAGTTCGTCTCAAACCAGACGGATTGCCGGCCGATGCCGATCGAAACGATTTCATCCTGCGAAGAAATGCCGATATTCAATTTGGAATAATTCGTCCAGCGATACGACGACGGATGCATGCTGCTCACGCCGGCGCGCGTGGAGCACCACAGAAAACCGGTTCCCGCGTCGTACGCCACCGCGAGGATTTGATTGTCGGCGAGGCCGTCGCTGGTGGTATAAGGCGCCTGCCAGGTGCTGCGAAAAAAATCGTAGCGCAGCAGCCCTTCCGAGCTGCCGAAATACGTGTATTGCGGCCCGACGGCAACCGCATTGACATAGCGCGTAACGCCAAAGCTAACCCAGTCGCCGGGACGATAGCGTTCAATGCGATCGACGCGGCGCGGATTCAAAACCGCGGCGAGCGATAAGAGAGTGGCGACGGCAAGAAGGATGGATAAACGTTTCACGATTTCATTCTTTGTTGAGCAGAATGGTAAACAACATTGTCGAGGCGCATTGCTCTTGATTATATATTTGCTGGTTGCGTTCGAGGCGCTTCGAGCAAGTTTTGGAAGGCTTCGAAACTCTCGACATAGACTCCGGCAGCAGCAACCAGTTTGTCCAAATCGGCCTCATCAAAAACTTGTAACTGGGCAGCTAAATTCACGGAATCAAATTCACCAAAGCGGTGCCGAAGCGCAATGATGATCGCTTTGATCATTCCTTAACGGCGGTTTTCACAAGTTTTGCCCATGGCGTGCGCTGCCGTTCTCCGGCTGTGCCTTTAGATTATGGATTAACGCTTCAAAGACGGCCAAGCTTTCTATTGTCATGGCTTTGGCCACAAGGTCATCTAATTGAGATGCTGCCAATCCTTGCAACTGTTTGGAAAGCTCTTCCGACGCATCACCAAACCGCGCCCGCAAAATCACCAGAATCGAGCGAATAAAGCTTTTAGATTCCCCTTCTTCCCGACCTTTTTCCCAACCTTTGGTCAAAATTTCTTGATAGGTCTCCGATTTCTCAAGAAGCTCCAACATATTCGCCTCCTTTAAAAGTTTAGTAATAAGAGCACGAAGTTGTTTCAAGCCCGAAAATAAATACAACGCCGCAAACATTTCGGCGCGCAGCCCAGCGTCCTCCACCTTTTGCTGCATTTGGTCAATCGCGGCGCGGATGACTTGTTCGGTCGATTCTTTTTCGTGCTGCATCAAGGCCACGACCGGCAGAAGCCCGATGATTTGTTGGCGCAAAACGTCGTCTGCGGCGAGTTCCCAGATTTTAATCACGTCGAACTTGTGATAGCTGCGCCGCTCGCCTAAAATCCATTTTTCGTAGAAATTCGGAAACGGCTTGTCCCGATCTTCTTCGTTAAGATACAAAACGACGCCGTAAATTCCAAGCTCGGGATATTGCGACGCAATCCGCGCGGCGTAACCATACATGCGCGCCGGCGCGTCTTTTTCGTAAGAACTGAAAAACTCCAAATGAAAGATGAACGTCTCGTTGGCGACGGTGACTTTCACCAAGACGTTGGTGTAATGCTTGGTGGCCGGAAGTTCGACATTGAGCAGCTCGATCTTCGCCGCGGCGTTTTTGAACACCAATCGAACATAGTCCTGGGGAAAATTTTTCACCAATTTTTTTATCGTGACATCGTAATCTTGCGCCATTTCTCCCTCACGGCCGTTTGCAGCGTCGCAGCAGTTCGCCTAGTTCATTTTAAATTACCGGAATCGACGTTAAAAAGCAATAACGAATTTTTTGCTATTTTCCCAATACCCAGACGAGGCCGTCCGGGCTACGCGCGGGGTTACTTTATATTATACCGCTGCAATTTGCGATGCAAGTTCGCGCGATCCGTGCGCAGGCGGCGCGCCATTTCGCTGACATTGCCGCGGACGTTTTGAAAAACGCGCGACAATAGCTGCCGCTCAAAATTCTCGACGCGATCACGGAGCGACAGAGTTTCGTCGGCTTCCGCAGCCTGTTCCATCGCCTCATGGTTTTTGGTTAAAACCGGAGTCGAGGCGACGGGCAGATCAAACATCGGCAACGCCTGCCGCACCTGCTCGGCGGTGATCGTTTCGGCCTCGCCCATAATCATCAAACGCTCGACGATGTTGCGAAGTTCACGCACATTGCCGGGCCAGTGATAATTTTCCAAAATCGTGCCGGCCTCGAACGCAATCCGTTTGGCGCGGCGGCCGTACGCCTGCGCGAGTTGATTGAGAAAATAATTAACCAAAATTAAAATATCTTCACGGCGCTCGCGCAGCGGCGGGACGTGAATCGGAATGACGGCGATGCGAAAAAACAAATCGTCGCGGAAATTTCCGGCCTGAATTTCTTTTTCGAGATTTTTGTTGGTCGCGGCGATCACACGCACGTCGAAGCGAATCGGCTGCGTGCCGCCGACGCGCAGCAATTCATTTTCCTGCAACACGCGCAGGAGTTTCGCCTGCGTTTCGAGCGCCATGTCGCCGATTTCATCCAAGAAAATCGTACCGGTGTGCGCCTGTTCGATGAGGCCGATTTTGCGGCGCATCGCGCCGGTGAACGCGCCGCGCTCGTGGCCGAACAACTCGCTCTCGATCAGCTCGCGCGGAATCGCCGCGCAATTCACGCGAACGAATGGAGCATTGGCGCGTTTGCTCTGTCGATGAATCGCTTCCGCGACCAATTCTTTTCCCGTGCCGTTTTCGCCGGTGATCAAAACACGCGCTTCGGAGGGCGCGGCTTTGCGAATCGCGTCTCGCAGTTGTTGCATCGTAAAAGACTGTCCCACCATCTCGCTATCGCCGCCGAGGCGCTGGCGCAACTGGTTGCGCTCATGCTCGAGCTGTTTGCGCTCGGCAAAATTTTTGACTTCGAGAATGACGCGCTCCGGCTGCAGCGGCTTTTCGAGAAAACTGTACGCGCCGAGACGCACCGCCTTTACGGCGGTATCAATTTCGGCATGTCCGGAAATCATGATCGTGGGAACCGTCACGCCCATTTCCTGCAATCGCTGCAACGTCGCGAGGCCATCCATTCCGGACATGCGGACGTCAAGAAACATCAAATCGAAAGCGTCGCGTTGCAACAATTCCAATGCTTGCTCGCCGGAGGTGCAGGAGGAAGTTTGGTGGCCGAGATCGCGCAACAAACCACTTAAAGTTGCGCCGATGTTGGCGTCGTCATCGACAATGAGGATATGAAGAGACATGGCGGGGTAAAGACATAAATTCGCAACGAAAAGGGAACCGCAACGAAAAAAGTTTAATCTGTATTATTATTCAAAAGCCTCACCACAAAGGCACGAAGGACACGAAGTTTTTCTTTGTGCTCTTTGTATCTTTGTGGTGATGAATTGTTCGGATTAGATTAATTTCCGCTCTCCGCCAGCAAACGCCGGATTTTCTCCGCCGTCGCATGGTTCGCGCGCAAGCGGAGGTGTACGGTGTGATCTTCGTAATTTTTTTCCATCACCTGCGCGAGCGAATGGAGCCGCGCGACCAACGCGGAATTGGCGATGGGCAAATCAATTGCAAGTTCTTCTTCATCAGCGCGAGCATATTCCAAAATGCGGGCGCGCAGCTCGTCGAGAAACATGCCGCGACTGGCGGAGACGAAAACCGCCGGGGCGTGCGTTTCTTCCAGTCGTTTGATCAGGCCGTTCTCCTGCAAGCCGTCAATTTTGTTGAAGACGTGCAGAATCGGCAGCTCATTGAGTTTCAATTCTTCCAAAACCTGCTTCACCACGGCCATTTGTTCTTCAAACAGCGGATGCGTCACATCGACGACATGCAAAAGCAAATCGGCTTCACGCGCTTCCGCCAATGTGCTTTTGAATGAGGCAACGAGATGATGCGGCAATTTGCGAATGAACCCGACGGTGTCGATGAGCAAAATGCTCGTGTTGTTTTTCGGCGTCGAATCATTTTTCACATTTAAATGACGCACGGTGGAATCAAGCGTGGCGAACAAACGATTCTCGACAAAAACTTCGGAGGCCGTGAGCGCATTGAGCAACGTCGATTTGCCGACGTTGGTATAGCCGACCAGGGCCGCTTTGAAAACACCATCACGGTGCCGGCGGCGCTCCGCGCGTTGCAATTCGATTTTCTCCAACTCTTTTTGCAACTGGCTGATGCGATAGCGCACCAAACGGCGGTCGGATTCAAGCTGCGTTTCACCGGGACCGCGCGTGCCGATGCCGCCGTCCTGCCGCGAGAAGTGCGTCCACTGGCGCGTGAGGCGCGGCAATAAATATTGCAACTGCGCCAATTCCACCTGCGTACGCGCTTCGCGAGTTTTGGCGCGGCGCGCAAAAATATCCAAAATCAAACCGCTGCGGTCGATGATTTTGGTGTCGCAAAGTTTTTCCAGATTTTTCGCCTGCGCCGGCGAGAGGTCGTCGTCAAACATCAGCACGTCGAGATCCTGTTCCTGCACAAGATTCGCAATAAACTCGGCTTTGCCTTTGCCGATATAAAACGTCGGATCGACGCGAGGCCGGTTGTGCATGATGGTGTCGACCACTTCGGCGCCGGCGGTGTCAGCCAATTGCGCCAGCTCGCGCAGCGAATCTTCAGATTGATAACGCGTGACACCGTGGCCGGAGGTGCCGACTAATAAAGCGCGTTCACGAGTAGGCCGGTAAATTTCGATCATGAAGCTCCAATTTTAAACACGGATGACAAAAACAAATTGTCATTCCGGAGAAATCCTTTTTTGATCCGAACACTCGACTTGAATTCAAAAAAGATCCCGCCAGGGCGGGATGACATCTTTAGAAAAACACGATTTATCCAACCGTCGACATCGAAGCCGTCTGTTGAGATTTTGCCATGCCAACATCTCCATTCGCCGGTCCGGAACTCCGCGACAGCCACATCTCAACCAACAGCGCGATGATCGCCGCAACCAAAAAATATTGCCACAACTCCGAGCCGTAGCGCGCCTGCCGCACGGCTTCGACGATGTCAACTTCCGGCGAGATAAAAGCGACCGCGCCGCCGATGGCAGCTTGCAGCGCTTGATCGGGAAGCGGCGGCAGTTTCAATTCAGTCGGGTTAAAATTAACTGCCCACGTTTGCAAAAGCTTGCCGTTTCGTGAGGCCGAGTCACTCGTTGTTTGCCACAACCGATACTGACCGGACTGCTCGATCTCCGAATAACGCGCCTGATAATTTTGCCCCGCTATTTTAACAGGAACTTTGCGGCGATCACCGGCGGGAAGTTCCATTTCAACGGCGGTCGCGGGCACGCGCAGATTCGTCACCAATTCTTCACCGACGAATTGAGATTCGCGCTGGTTGTCGCGGCTTTGCGTCATGTAGGAAATGCAGCGGTGCGTCAACGGCGCGAACAAACCTTTGAACGCAAAATCCGACCATTGCTCCGTCGCCGCCGAGGTGAAAATCAGCAGCAGGCCTGTGCCAACGCGGCGTTCGACGAGAAAGGGATAGCCGTTGGCAAATTCGATAATCGGCAGCGTACCGCTCTCAACGCGCATTTGCACGGCGAAACGAAACACCGGCGAATCGAGGCGCGGGGCTTTGTCGCTCTTTTCAAAAATGCCGGAAAACACGGGATGCGAAAAATCAATGCGGCCCAGCCTGATAAAATTGTCACCGGCCGGCGGTGCGCCATTCACTGCCAGTTGTCCCATCGACGCGCCGAAAACACCGGCATTGAGGCGCGTGAGCAAAAGTTCGTTGTAATTGCGCAAATCGACGTCGCTGCCAGGAAAGATCATCATGCCGCCGCCATTGTTGAGATAATTGATCAGGCGTTGCGCCACCGATTCGGAAAGGCGCGGCACATTGGCCAGCACGATGCCGTCGTAATTTTCAAAACGTTCGGCGGCGAGATTATCGGCAGCGATTTCATGCCATGTGTTCGCGGTTTGATTGGCGGCGGGATCGAAGGCGAGGCGAATGTAAGTCAAATCTTCCGGATGGCCGCCGACGGCGAGCACCCGGCGCTGCGGTGGAATGAAAAACACAAAGCCGCGCGTGTTATCCAACATCAAATCATCGTCTTCCAACTCGAGCCGGCCAAACATGAAACCGGCGGTGTCCGGCACGGCGCGAAAGGTAACGCGGCGTTCCGTTCCCGCCGGCACATCGACAGTTTGCTGCGCGACGCGTTTGCCATTGAGAAAAAGATGCACAAGACGATTGCTGATATCGTTCCGGCCGTTATTCGCAATCGTCGCGACTGCTTCGAAAGTTTTGCCGCGCTCGAAAATCTGATTGCTCAATGTCGCGCCCTGCAGCAACAAATTGTTCGTGAGCGTTTTGTCATAGCGAATGACGTAACCGCGCAGGCCGTGAATCGTTTCGACGCTGGCTTTTTCATTTGACGAGGAATTAACCGGCAGCTCGGCGCGCCCATCGGAAAGCACATAAATCTCGCGATTGACATTGCGAGAATTCGCCACTTTTTCTCTCGCCAGCGCCAGCGCGCCGACGAGATCGGTCTCTCCCGAGGATTGCGGAATTGCGGCAACGGCAGCGCTAAAACTTTCCGGTGTGAGAAAAGCGGCCGGTGAAATCAAGCGTGCGGGTTTCGCAGCGCTGATTAAAAAAATCTCATCACCGGGCGCAAACAAGGCGGCGAGCCGCTGCGCTTGATTACGCGCCTGCGCCAGCAATGAAGCGCCTTCCGAAGCCGAGGCCATGCTCAACGAATTGTCGATGATAAAAACGGCGGAAGCCGCGGCGCGTTGCGCCAGCGCCGACTGCTCGCGGCGCACCGTCGGACGCGTGAACGCCAGCACCAACAGCGCGACGATCAACATGCGCAACAGCAGCAGAAGCAATTGCCGCAATTTGAGCCGGCGGATTTTTTCTTTCTCCAGCCGCTTTAAAAATGCGATGGTGCTGACGGTGACGACGCGCAATTTCCGGCGCGTCAACAAATGAATGAGCAGCGGCAGGGCGATGGCCGCGAGGGCCCAGAACAAAGTAGTATTGATAAAACCGAACATTAAATTTCAGTAGAGAAAATAAATATTTGACGAGAACATGCTCATAAATGTAAAACTTGGCTTCAGCCAAAAATTTTTCGTAAAGAAATGTGGCGAAATCCAATTTTACAGTCCCGAAAAGTAACGATTCTATTAATTTACTTTTTGAATTGATCGCACTGCTTTTTCAATCTGGTGAAAATCCACACATTGGTATGATTGTAATCGCTTAGGTAAATCTTCCGGTCTACAACGGAACAATATTGGTACAATTTTTTTATCTAAAGCCCAAGCAGTAGCCCATTCAGTAATTACCCATTCGCTATGAAGACTGTTTGGAGTAACGAGTATCCAAAAGTTACGACAATTCCTTAGCGCCTCTTTTATTCCTTTTTCCCAATTGTCTCCAGCATCTATATTTTTTTCGGCCCAAAATACAGTCCTTTCCTCTTTTTCAAGGGTATCCAAAATAATTTTAGCTTCATCTTTATCAGCAACAGCAGAACTGAGGAATACATCAACTGCTCTCGGAAGGAATTGTTGTTTACCTATCAAATCTCTTGCAACAAAACCATCAACTATCAAGCAACGTGGATATCTTAGTGTTAAACTAAACATGGAGATTGGAATCTTTTCCATCTGAATATCTGTTATCTTTGCCTCAACAAAGGGAAACTTTAAAAGAACATCCCCTATTTTAATATCATCTGCTTGTCTCCAACCGCAGCGGTTTGCCAGTAATAAATGTTGATCAGCGGTAGTTGTAAGTTGGTTATTAAATATTAGCTTCTCTGAGTAAGTTTGCTGATAAATGCCTTCCACTGGGCTGGAAAGATAGCTGCATGTATACATATCATAAGCGAGGATGGAATCTCCAGATTTTATTCTTCCTATTGCTTCAGTATTACCAGTAGCTAGAAGCACTTGTGTCGTTTCAGGAAAGCATCCAGCTACGGTCGCACGAATTAATGAAAGGCGGTGCCCTTCCTTGACCCCCTGTGACTCCAAAACCTTTAGTCCGTCAAGCGTTCGATCCGTGTCTTTATCATCTATGCGCCACACAACGGGATTACCTGCGAAATCCGTTTTAGGTAGATTTAAAGCATCACAGAGTTCTTTAATGAATTCATCAACTCTGACGTCAGTTGGAGTTTCAACTCCTCTCTTCTCGCCATCCATAGTTGAAACTCTTACTTTAATATCTTTGGACATATTGATTTACTCTGTTTTAGGCTAAATCAAGCAGTTTAAAAATTGGAAAACCGCAGCAGTTTTGCTTGTACAGATTTTAAAATTGAATCCCGAATAAAAGCGCTGGCATTCAGAATCTTGATGCTGATCAATCCCCACTATCAATATTAAACAACAACTTCGTTTTCACTTGCTTTTGCATTGCTCAACATTCGCGCGGTCGACCACCGTTCAAACGACTTTTGGCTTTCGCCGCTGCGTCTTCCGGCGAGAAGCCCTTCGATACCAATGTGCTCGTCGAGATCGGGCCACTCGATGGCATAGCCGTCGCCGAGCAACTGCCAGTTCTGCCGCTCCGACGAAGAACCGCGCAGCAGGCGAGGATACCATGCCAGCGGAACTGAAATGCCGCGGCCATCGGCAAGTTCGACGATCAGCTTTTCATCGGTTATGGTGACTTGAACCGCTGCCGGTTCGGTCTCAAGCGTTAAAGTATTCATGCCAAACGCTCATGCGTCATGTTTTCGCATTTTCTTGATCTCGAAAATAACATCATCGAGTACCATGCCTTCAAACAACTGCTCGCGCTCTTCTGTGTAATTTCCATATCCGGTTGTGAATTGATTGATGAAACGCAGCGTATTCACAACGCCGAGCTCTTTATACAAGACTCGTGGGTAATTTCCATTAACGGCTTTAATTGAACTTTCATAGATTTAAGCATTCGCCCAACGCAGGATGATGCGATGATTGCCGAGAATGACTTCATTCCCACGCACGGCAACGCCTTCAGGCGCGTCGAGTTCAATATGGTCATCAATCAGCTTCGCTGTAAGCTCAATAACGGTGTTGGCACTTTTGGAACGCAGCGACCATAACGTTTCCATGAAATCAGGCAACGTGATCATGTCCGGATCATTTTCTCCGATTCCGTCGAGAAGATGATCGAACTCTTGATCGGTCATTTTATCCATCGTTTTAACATTCATCTTCATTCTCCTGATTTTGATGGGCGAGCATTTTAGTTTTCCAAATCTGATATGAGACCGCGACCCAAATGATTCCGTGGAAATCGAACGTGACTGGCGTAAAAAAATTAGCGGGCCAATTAGGAAAAGTCATGGGTTGCGTGTCACCGTCAATTTCATTCCAGATATCAGATCGCAAAATGACGAACCAATGATATTGAGATTTAAGCGTGTCATAATAACGTGTAACATAAAAATCATGCGATAAAACGGAAGTTCTGGCGGTGAAGAAAAAATAGGTCGAACTTTTGATATCGCCTCGCCATTCGGAAACGGTTAGATCGGCGCTGGAATATCGCTCGGATCGTTTTCGCAGGTCGTGCGCTTGAAAGAACAAGCCGGAGCTTTGCAAATCTTGAAAAACTTCCATCTCAAAAATATATCCGACGGCGAGAGCATTCCACCAATACAAACAAAAGGCAATTAAAAAACGTGTCGCCGGCATATCGCTACGCAACCACTGTTCTTGAATGAATCGCGCCCGAATCTCTTCGATAGTTCTTGTTTTGAGTTTATGACCATCAGCACGAATCAGCTTAGAAGCCAGCGTCAAAGCAATGAACTCATCCGTATAAACGGCATCAATGAAGCGATCAAAAAAAATCGCGAAAGAAAGATTCTGACCGTCGATTTCAACACGGCTGGCGCGAAGCAAGTCGATTCCTTCCAGAAGATGCTGTCGTTCTTGCGGACTCGCCGCTACAGGATGGGTAATCGAATTGAGCAAAGCGATTTGATGCGCTTCGGTTAAGCCAACTGCTAATTTAATCGCGTTTACCGGCATTTGTATTCAAGCTCTAACAACTCTTTGTACGCAACATAATATTCGCACGTTCCCACAAGATCGGCATTCTCCTGCTCCACTTTAAAACTTCAGTCACGCAGACTGGAAGTCTGCACTACGATTCTATTCGCACTACGACGTCAGCTTCCGCAAAAATTGCAGCGGGTTCAACGAGCGGCGTTTCTTCACGGCTTCAACCGGCAGCGGCTCGGGAATCTTCACTTCCTTGCCGGCCAGCGCCAGGCGCGGGTTTTCGTGGAAGAGGCGCTGGGCCGTGCGGTCGCCCCACATGTCGCGAACCATTTTATAATCTTCGCCCATGCAGACTTTGCGCGAGCGCGTGTTGTGGCCGTCGCTGCCGAAAAAATGAATCAGCCGGCTGTTCATCAGCGCCATCGCCAACGCGGAAACGCCGTCGCCGTATTTGCCGCTCAGGCTGCCGGCGTTCATTTGAAAGAGCGCCCCACGTTGGACAAACTCATAAACCCGATTCGGATTTTTCAAAAAGCCGACGTTCCGCTCCGGATGCGCGATCACCGGCGTTTTGCCGTCGAGTATCATCTGAAAAAACACTTCGTCGACGCCGCGCGGAATGCCCTGCATGGGAAACTCAACCAGAAAATAACGCCCGTTGTTGTCGAAAGTGGAAATTCGGTGATGCAGTTCCATATCCGGTTGATAAAAAATTTCGCAGGCGAGGTGCAAAGTCAGCTTGATCTTCTTCGCCTGCAACAGGCGCTTCATCTCATCATACTTTTCGAGAATCTCCGTTTCGAGGCGATATTGCGAGTTATCAAGAATATGGTGGGTAATCTGAATTTCCGTGGTGCCATCAGCAACGGCCTGCCGCGCCATTTCCAACGATTCATCCCAATCCTTTGAGCCGTCATCAATGCCGGGCAGAAGATGCGAGTGCAAATCAATCATTGCGGTTCCTAAAGTCAAAAGCTTCGAACACGGATGACGCGGATTTAACGGCTTCTCGCGGATTTTTTATTTTGGCATATCCGTGCAACTCCGTCACCTCCGTGTGATCCGTGTTCAGAAAAATTATCCTGCACCATGAATCGCCTGCGCGAATTCATGAATCAAATGCCGGCTGCCGTTTTTTTCCAAAACATTGCCGGTCACGACGAACGACGCGCCGGCTTTGACGCGCTTCTCGGCTTCTTCCGGCGTGCGAATGCCGCCGCCGACGATCACCGGAATATTCACAAAGCTCGAAACCGCCCCGACCATTTCCGGCGTCACCGGAAAATCCGCGCCGCTGCCGGCTTCGAGATAAACCAGACGCATGCCGAGAAATTCGGCGGCGAGCGCGGTGGCTTGCGCGATGTCGTTTTTGTCGCGCGGAATCGAGCGCGAGTTGCTCATAAATTCGGCGGAGGTGACGCGGCCCGACTCGATCAGCATGTAGCCGGTCGGAATCGTCTCGATGCCGAGCAGGCGAATCACCGGCGCGGCGAGCACCTGCACGCCGATCAAATAGTCGGCATTGCGGCTGCTGATCAGCGAGAGAAAAAGCATCGCATCGGCGTAGCGCGAAATCTGAATCGTGCTGCCGGGAAAAATGATACACGGCACGTTCGACGCGCTCTTGATCGTTTTGACCATGTCATCAAAACTGGCGCGCATCAACAAACTGCCGCCGATGAGAATGGCGTCCGCGCCGTTCTCACTCGCAGCCGCCGCGATCTCCGGCAGTTGTTTTAGCTCCCATTTGTCGGGATCGATTAAAACAAAATAACCGGCGCCGCGCTGCGCACGAATTTGCAGCAAATAATCAAAGACTTTGCCGCCCGTCGATAAAAATTGTGAAGTATTAGCCGCGATGGCTCAACTCCTGAACAATATCGTTTACTTTGCGCAGCGCTTCATCGAGGCGTTGCACGTCTCTGCCGCCCGCGAGCGCCTGGTGCGGCCGGCCGCCGCCGGAGCCGCCGACGATTTCGGCAACGCGCTTGACGATGTCGCCGGCTTTCATATTTTTTTGTTTGATCAGATCGTCGGTGACGACGCAAACAAAATTGATTTTCTCATCCATCACCGCGGCCAGCACGCCGACGCCGCTACCGAGTTTGTCACGCAGCGTGTCGCTCATCGCGCGCAGATCGTCAACATTGGCCGCTTCGACTTTCGCCGTCACAAGGCGCAGGCCGTTCAAAACGGTCGCGCGATTCGCCAACTCAAAAATTTCCTGCTTCGACAGTTTCAAACGCATTTCACGAATCTCACGCTCGAGGTGTTTACGGCTGTCCATCAGCTCGCGAACTTTGTTGGGCAATTCCTCGCGTTCGCAGTTCAGCAACGCGCGCAATTCCTCGGCGACGCGGCGCTCGGTGCGCAACAAATCTTCCGACATTTTTCCGGCGAGCGCTTCGAGACGGCGGATACCGGCGGCGGCGGATGACTCGCCGATCAGCGTAAACATACCGGCTTCACCGGTGTGGCGCAGATGCGTGCCGCCGCATAATTCAAGCGAGTAATCGCCGATCTTCACGACGCGCACGACGTCGCCGTATTTCTCTTCAAAAATCGCCATCGCGCCGAGTTTGCGCGCTTCGGTGTACGGCATTTGAAAGGTTTCAATTTTCAGATCTTTTCGAATATGCTCATTCACCGCGCCTTCGATATCTTCAAGCTGCGCCGTTTCGATTTTTTGAAAATGCGTCACGTCGAAACGCAAGCGGTCCGGCGCAACAAGCGAGCCGGCCTGCGAGACGTGCGTGCCGACGCTGTCGCGCAGCGCTTTGTGCAAAAGATGCGTGGCAGTGTGATGCCGCGCCGTCGCCAGCCGCCGCGCCACGTCGATTTTCGCCGTGACTTTCGGCGTTTCGATTTTGCCGGCAACCAGCTTGCCGACGTGCACGAGGTGTGAGCCGATTTTCTGTGTATCCAAAACCTCGACGACAAAACCATCGCCCTCGAGCGTTCCGGCATCACCAACCTGTCCGCCGGATTGCGCGTAGAACGGCGTATCAGCCAACGTCATCACGACACGGTCGCCGTCGAGGTGGAGACGGCGAATCTCGCTTTGAATTTCGGAATCCGTATAACCGACGAAACGCGACTCGCCGCCTTTTGAAAGCTGTCGCCACTCTTCGGGCTTGAAATCAACCTGGTATTCCCATTTGCCGGCTTCGCGCGACTGATCGCGCTGCTTTTCCATCGCGCGGTTGAATCCGGCTTCGTCAACGCCGAGGTTGCGTTCGCGCGCCATCAACTGCGTGAGGTCGATCGGAAAGCCATACGTGTCATAAAGCCGAAACGCGTCTTCGCCGGGGATGACCACCGCCTTTTTGCTCTGCACATTCGTGACGATCTTCTCGAAAATTTCGAGGCCGCGATCAATCGTGTTGTTGAAGCTTTCTTCTTCGGCTTTGAGGACGCGCGCGACGTAATGGCTTTTCTCTTTCAATTCGGGAAACGCCTCGCCCATGATGTCGACGAGCACGGGCACGAGTTTATAAAAGAACGGCTCCTGGAAACCGAGCTTGCGGCCGAAACGCGCGGCGCGGCGGAGAATGCGGCGCAACACGTAGCCGCGGCCATCATTCGAAGGCATCGCGCCGTCGGTAATTGCGAACGACAAGCAGCGCAAATGATCGGAAATCGCGCGATGCCCCACGCCGTCATCGAAGTCGTAATCCCTGCCGCTCAACTCGCTGATCTTCGCGATGATCGGCGTAAACAAATCGGTGTCGTAATTCGAGCGTTTGCCATTCAACACGTTCAACACGCGCTCGAAGCCCATGCCGGTATCGACGTGCTTCGCCGGCAATTCTTTGAGCGACTTGTCCGGCTCACGATTATATTGAATGAAAACGAGATTCCAAATCTCCAGCACGCGCGTATCACCGGTGTTGACCAGTGTGGCGCCGGATTTATCCGGCGTCAGATCGATATGAATCTCCGAACACGGGCCGCAGGGGCCGGTCTCGCCCATTTCCCAAAAATTATCTTTTTCATCAAAACGCTGCACGCGCTCATCCGGCAGGCCGGCGATTTTTTTCCACAGCTTCTCCGCTTCATCGTCGGTGCGATAAACCGTGGCGTAGATGCGATCTTTCGGCAGGCCCCAGACCTTCGTGAGCAGCTCCCACGCCCACTCAATGGCTTCGGCTTTGTAATAATCGCCGAACGACCAGTTGCCGAGCATCTCGAAAAACGTGTGATGAATGGTGTCGAAGCCGACATCTTCGAGATCGTTGTGCTTGCCGCTGGCACGAATGCATTTCTGCGTATCCGCCGCGCGGGAGTAACCGCGTTTTTCAAGTCCGAGAAAAATATTTTTGAACTGGTTCATGCCGGCGTTGGTAAACAGCAACGTCGGATCACCCAACGGCACCACCGGCGCCGAGGGAACAATCGTGTGTCCTTTGCTCTTGAAAAAATCGAGAAACGATTGGCGTACTTCGGTTGACTTCATGTTGACTTCCTGTAGTGAACTATTAAAAGGTGCTTATGCGTATTCCAAAATTTTTTCTTTTAGCCAGGATTTAATAAGAACATCAGACCGCGTTTTTTTCTTCCTGGCAATTTGATTAAGTTGCTCTGCTAAAGCTGCATCAAGAGGGAAGAAATGCGTTCTCTTTTTAATATCAACTTCAAACTGAGCTTCGGGCATTTCATCCCAATACTCGCCCATGTCGTGAGTGTCAAAAAACTCCACCAATTTATCGAGAGAATTGAAATTCGGCAGCTTTTTCGACTTACT
>Ga0247727_10009603_pt1 | contig 17447 bp, 20 predicted proteins | sample WisWelCaveWW1625_FD_202498 | JGI IMG/M metagenome (GOLD analysis project Ga0247727, IMG submission 202498) | Biofilm microbial communities from Wishing Well Cave, Virginia, United States - WW16-25 | ecosystem: Environmental > Aquatic > Deep subsurface > Groundwater > Cave microbial mat | place...
GTGGATGTTGCGAGTGTAGACACCCAAACTCGTGGAAACATTCAACTCGAGTGGCAAGATTCGCGCGCCGAAACCCTCATCTCACCCCACGCGCACCGACTCAAAAAACGTTCTTTGCCAATCACTAATTACGGATTTCCGGACGCGCACGTGGAACTCTTGCGACAAGGTTCGACGGCGGGTGACTTGGTCGCCAATGGCGGCACGTGGCGGACCGACTCGGACTACGCTGGCGACAATCGCGACCCGTGGAAATGGAAACCATGAAACTCATCAGTCTGCTGATCGCCCTCACCGCCGGCGTCGTGTGGGCCGACGAACTCGGTCACCGCGTGGTGTTCGACGAGCGGAAACTCCCGGCCGATCGCTGGCAAACCGCGACGGGCGTGACCGTCACCGCCACCGGCGACGCGCTCGTCCTGCGCTGCGCGGCCGACGGTGGGTGGGCGACGTTTGAGGAGCACCTCCCGTTCGTGAGCACCGCCGTCGCGGGAATCGCCATCCCGCAGGCGCGCAACGGGCAATTGGCGTTGCAGGTGGAATGGTTTCGCGAGGACGGCAGTTTCATCGGGCCGGCCGATGCGCTCCGTGACGCCAAAGCGGGCACCGACCAGACACTCGAACTCGCCCGGTTTCAGCCTGCCGGCGAATCCCCGAAGACGTTTCGCCTCAAATTTTGGGTCGAAGGCCGCGACGCCGAAATCCACCTGGCCAAAGCCGTCGTGAGTTTCCAGCGCACTTGGCGCAAGCCGGGCACGAAACTCGTCAAGGCCTACCGCGACGGCGCAAAACACACGCCCGATCCCGGCCTCACCGTGCGTGCCGATGCGGAAGGTTTCCACGCGCAGGTCGCCCCGGATACGAGTTTCTCGGCGTTCCTGCTGGAGGACCGGGTCGATTACGATCCCGGTGCGGTGGTGCTGATCGATCTCGCCGACGTGCGCGCGGGCGGCGTGAGCGTGCAGGCGTTGTGCTGGAAATCGGACGATACCCAACTCAAGCCAGTGGACTTGATCAAGGACGTGACGACCGCCGGCGTGTACGAGATCCCGTTGCGCGCCCTCGACGGACGATTCGATCCGGAGACGAAGAAGCTGTCGTTCAAAATCTGGCTCGCGGGCCAGGCGAGCACCGCGCAAATCGCGGGATTGTTCTACGGCGTGGTCACTCGCGAGTGACGCGCAGCAGCCGCAGGCCGGTCACCAACGCCCAGCCCCAAGCGATGGCGAAGAGGCCGACGCCGATCAGGCCGAGCCGGAAATGCGGGCCGCCATCGGCGGGTAACTCGTCGAGCCGCGCCCACTCTCTGACGAACGACGCAAACCACACGATGGTGAGCGCGAAGCCGGCCACCGCCAGCGGCGCCTGCAACCAGCCTACGCGCCGTCCCGCCAGCAGCGAGCCCAGACCCGGCAACACCAGCAGATTGGTCAGCAGAAAATTCCGCGCGCGCTCCGCCGCTGGCCGGGGCGGTTCAATGACTAGAACCAGCCTTTCTTGCCGGTGATGTAGGTCGCGACGAATTCCTCATCGGACTTGGTGAGGTAGATGATCCCCTCGATCAGACCGATGAGGCCCCCGACGCACACGAAGCTGAGCAGGATCTGGATGATCCCCTCCTTCGTGTAGCCGAGATAAAACTTATGGATGCCCAGTCCGCCGAGCAGGATGCCCAGAATGCCGGCGATGACTTTCTTCTCCGCGCCCGCGGGTTTGCCGTTGCTCATGTGTGTTTCTCCTGTTCCGATTGTTCGTTTACGGTGCCAACAGCGTGAACGGATACTGCGGCACGTTGCGCATCACCCCAAACGCCACGACGACCCCCAACAACGTCCAGCCCAACCATGGCTTCCACAAAATCTCCCGCCGCCCGAACGCCCACCAGCCCAGCAGCGGCAACAACAGCACGGTCAACAAGTTCAATCCGAGCGCGGCGCCCACCTGTCCGTGCAACAACGCGTGCAGCGCCCGGGTCGTCCCGCAGCCGGGACAATGCAGCCCTGTGACCTCATGGAACACGCACCGCGGCAGCCATCCGAACCGGCCCGTTTCGATCAGCCACAACACGCCGGCCCCGGCGACCACACCGAGCGCGATCCAGACGGACCGTGAGCGCGACGCCGCCATCTCAGAACGCGCCCCCCGCTTGCTTCACGGCCGCGATGATCTGGACGGCGGCGATGATCAGTTGCAGCGGCAGCCCGATCCCGAACGCCAGCCAACACCACATCTTCGCCTTGCGCGAGCTTTCCAGCGCGCCGACGATGTCGTTCGCGGCCAGCTTGGTATTCACCTGCGCGGCAAACACGATGGCCGGAATGCCCAGCGGCAGACAACAACAGAGCGTGACGAGAATGGATTGGACGAGGTAATTGGGAATCTTCTCCGCCGGCGCCACAACTGTAGCGGCGGGCACGGGCGGCGGCGTGGCGCTGGCGATCGACGCCAACTCCGGGTACGCCGACAACGGCTGCCACTCGGTGCTCCCCTCGGCCTGCACGCTGGTCTGCGCGTTGACGCGGCCTTCGGCGAGCCATTGCCGCAACTGCTCCGCGCTGATCGGGCCGTACTCCTTGCCGTCGCCTCCAATGATCCGATACAAGAGCCTCTCCTTGCCGATCAAAATGCTATGCCAGCGCCCGGCGGATGGCCAGCCTTAATTTGTCGAGGCCCGCGCCGGTGAGCGCCGAAATCTCCTGCAACCGAACGCGATGCTTGCGTTTGAACGCCGCGAGAGTTCTCTTCGCCGCTGGCAAATCCATCTTGTTGGCCACGATGAGCTGCGGACGATCCAGCAACTCGGGATTGTAGAGCTGCAACTCTTCCAGCAACTGCCGGTAATCATCCGGCGGTTTCCGCCCGTCCACCCCGGCCATGTCCAGCATCACCAGCAACAACCGGCAGCGCTCGATGTGCCGCAGAAAGTCATGCCCCAATCCCTTGCCCAGATGCGCCCCTTCGATCAACCCGGGAATATCCGCCACCCGCACCCGTTTGAAATCATCGTACACAATCACCCCGACCTTCGGTGACAGCGTCGTGAATGGATACGACGCGATCTTCGGATGCGCGTGCGTCAGCTTCGAGATCAGCGTGCTCTTGCCGGCATTGGGATAACCGACCAACCCGATATCAGCCAGCGTCTTCAACTCCAACTCCACGTCGAGTTCCTCGCCCGGCTGGCCGTATTCAAACTCGCGCGGCGCGCGGTTCGTCGAACTCCGGAATGACCAGTTGCCGCGTCCGCCCTTGCCGCCGCGCGCGAGCACAAACCGCTGGCCGTCTTCGACCAGGTCGGCGATGAGTTCGCGCATGGGGGACTGCTCCAAGGTGGGAGCGACATTCTTGTCGCGACCGGGCCCAGGAGTCGCGGCAGGAATGCCGCTCCCACGAACTTCCCTTCCGACCGCCGCCATCGCGTCAAATTCCTCGGTGGCCGCCGCGGGATGATACCGCGTGGGTTTCGTCCGCCTGATGAGTTCTCCCAACTGGTACACCTGCGTGCCGACCGGCACCTTCAGCACCGTGTCTTTCCCGCCGCGCCCCGTGCAGTTCTTGCCGCGACCGTGATCGCCGCGTTGGGCGGCCACGTGGGGCGCGAAGAAAAAATCCGTCAGGTCGGCGATATTTTTGTCGGCCACCAACACCACGTCGCCGCCCTTGCCGCCTTCGCCGCCGTCGGGGCCGCCCCGCTCCACGTATTTCTCGCGGCGAAACGACACCGAGCCGTGACCACCATCGCCCGCCTTGGCGCGGATTTTGACTTGATCGACGAACATGCGGCGGAGACTACCAAGGAATCGGTTGGCGGTCGCGCAAGAACTGGCCGGTGAGCGTCTGCGGAGCTTCGGCGGCAAGCCAGACAATGGTGTCGGCGCCCTCAGCGGCGCTGCGCGGCGCGCCCGAGCCGCCCATGTCGGTGCGGCACCAGCCGGGACAGACCGAGTTCACCGCGATGCCCGAGTCACGCAACGCGTTGGCGAGTTGGACGGTGACGGCGTTGAGCGCCGCTTTGGAGATGCTGTAAGCGGGGGCGAACGTCCCCATCTCGCTCAACTGGCCGGCGCCGCTGGAGACGTTGATCACGCGCGCGGCGGACGACTTTTTCAACGCCGCCAGGAAAGCCTGGGTGACGCGCAACGGGCCGACGGTGTTGGTCGTGAGCGTGCGCAGCAACAGATCGCCGTCAACCGTGAGCGGATCTTTGTCGCCGTCGCCAATGATGGCCGCGTTGTTCACGAGCACATCGAGCCGATCAACCTGCCGGGCGGCGGCCGCCATGCTGGCCGGGTCGGTGACATCGAGTTGAAGCCAGGTGGCGCCGTGGCCAATGGTCTTCGCGGCCTGCTCGCCCGCCGCGCGGTTGCGCGCGCCGAGGAGGACCTGGAAATCGCGCGCGGCCAGTTGCCGGGCGACTTCGTAGCCGATGCCTTTGTTGGCGCCGGTAATGAGGGCGATCTTCATCGCTCAACCGGATAGGATTCTTCGGGCACAATGTCGAGCGTCTGTTTCTCGGCGCGACGCAGGATCGTCAATTGCGCGCGCGCGCCGACGGCGGTGTCGGTGAGCAACCGGTGCAGATCGTCGATCCCGGCCAGAGGTCGGTCGTCGAACGCCACGATCACGTCGCCCTCGGCCAGCCCGGCGTCACGGGCGGGGCTGTCGGGTTCGACCGACACGACCAGGATCGCGCCGTCGGCCGGCAGATTGTGGTGGCGGACGAACCGGCGCGGCAGGTCGATGTTCTGGCCGGCAAAACCGAGATAGCCGCGGCGGACCTTGCCGTCGCGGATGAGGAGGCCGACCACCCACTTGGCGGTGTTGACCGGCACGGCAAAGCAGATGCCTTGCGCGGGCAGGATCACGGCGGTGTTGACGCCGATAACTTCGCCACGGGAATTGCAGAGCGGCCCGCCGCTATTGCCGGGATTCAGCGCGGCATCGGTTTGGAGCACGTTGTCGATCAACCGGCCGGATTCGGAGCGCAACGATCGGCCGAGCGCGCTCAGCACGCCGGCGGTGACGGTGGTTTGAAACCCGTACGGGTTGCCGATGGCGATCACGAGTTGCCCGACCCGCAACGCCGCCGAATCACCCAGAGTGACCGGCACGAGATCAGGCGCGTCAACGCGGACGACGGCGATGTCGGTGTCCGGGTCCGCGCCAACGACCTGGGCGGGATAGCGGCGACCGTCGGTGAGCACGACCTCGACGCGGGCCGCGTGGTTGACGACGTGGCTGTTGGTGACGATGAATCCGTCACGGGTGACGACGAAGCCCGAGCCGCCGCCCGGCCCGCGTTGCGGATGATGGACGTCGATTTTGACGACCGACGGGCTGACTTTCTTCGCGACGCCGGCCACGGCTTGCGAGTAGGCGTCGAGCAGTTGATCGTCCGCCGCCGCGTCGGCCACCAATTCGATTGTGGAAGCTGTTTCGTTATTCATGACTGCGACTTTTTTGACCGCACAGTAGGCAAGGAGGTTCATTCGCGCAAGTGGCTCATGGAATTGACAGATACAACACGCGCACTGTAGCCGCGCTCGGCTTGCCCGCCAAAGCCTCGGCGAAGGCGGGTGAGCGCAGCGGGTGGTTCGGGTCCGGGATTGTTTCAGACGCAGGTTGGCGTACACTGCCGGCATGACGGAGGTGTTTCAGTGGCCGCGCGGGCGGGTGTTGATCATGGGCGTGTTGAACGTGACGCCGGACTCGTTTTCGGATGGGGGGCGGTTTGTCGATGTGGAGCGGGCCGTGGCGCACGCACGGGCGATGATCGCGGCGGGAGCGGACATCATTGATGTCGGCGGGGAGAGTACACGGCCGGGGGCGGAAGTGGTGTCGGTGGAGGAGGAATTGCGGCGGGTGGGGCCGGTTGTGAAGCAACTGGCGGGTGAGAGTGGGAGCGGCCTTGGTGCCGCGACTTCCAGAGGTCGGGGCGCTGAGGCCCCTCCCACATTTGTCATTTCGGTGGATACGACGAAAGCGGCGGTCGCGGCCCGGGCGCTGGCGGCGGGGGCGCGGATTGTGAACGACATCAGCGCGCTGCGGTTCGATGAGCGGATGGCGGCGGTGGTGCGGGAACACGGGGCCGGGGTGGTGCTGATGCACATGCAGGGGACGCCGCAGACGATGCAGCAGCAGCCGCAGTACGCGGACGTGGTGGGGGAAGTCTGCGATTTTCTCGATCAACGGATCGCGTGGGCCGAGACGCGCGGTATCCAGCGGGGGCAAATTGCCGTTGACCCCGGTATCGGGTTCGGGAAGACTGTCGAACAGAACTTGAAGCTGCTGGCGCAGTTGGAACAGTTCCGGTCGCTCGGGTGTCCGATCGTCGTGGGCACGTCGCGGAAATCGTTCATCGGGAAAGTGACCGGCCAGGAGGTGGCCGACCGCGCGTGGGGCACGGCGGCGACGGTGGCGTGGGCGGTGGCGCACGGCGCCGGCCTTGTCCGCGTGCATGATGTGGCCGAGATGCGCGATGTCGTCCGCATGGTGGAAGCGATCAGGCAGAACCAATGATTGACACGATCTTCGAATTCATTGCCGCCAACTGGCGGTCGGGCTTGGAGATTCTGCTGCTGACGGCGATCGTCTATTACGTGATGGTGTTGTTTCGCGGGACGCGCGGGGCGGCGGTATTGACGGGGTTTGTGACGGCGCTGATCGTGATCGCGTTGGTGACGCACTCTTTCCAGTTGGAGGTGATCAACTGGATTCTGGGACGGGTGCTGGCGTTGTTGGCGATCGCGGCGCTGGTGATTTTCCAGCCGGAATTGCGGCGGGCGCTGGCGCAACTGGGCAGCCAGCAGTTGTTCGGCTCGGGAGCGCGCTCCGGGGCGTTGATCGACGTGCTGGTCGAGACGGCGACGACGCTGTCGCAGAAGCAGTTCGGCGCATTGATGGCGGTGGAGCGCGATGTGGGGTTTCGCGGCATCGCGGAAACGGGGGTGCGGATCGACGCGCCGGCGACGAAGGAGTTGCTGACGACGATCTTCTTTCCGAACACGCCGCTGCACGATGGCGGGGTGGTGTTGCGCGGCGACCGGATCGAGGCGGCGGGCTGCATTTTCCCGCTGACGCAACGCGAGGGGCTGGGGGTCAACGTCGGCATGCGTCATCGGGCGGCGATCGGGTTGACGGAGGAGACGGACGCGGTCGTGGTGGTGGTGAGCGAGGAGACCGGCCAGATCTCGGTGGGGCAACGCGGGCATCTGGTGCAGGACATGGATGCGGCCGGGTTGCGGGCGTTTTTGGAGACGACGCTGACGCCGCCGGTGCGGCGCGGGCATTGGGTCCAGGAATGGGTGCGCCGCGCGATCACCGCGGTGATGCTGCCGCGCAGTCCCGCCGAGTCGGTGCCGGAAGCGAACAGGTTCGTGGATGACGCGGCACCGGAAACGAAGCCGAAAACGACCGCCGTCAGCGAGTTGAAGCAATGATCGGTTGGCTCAAACATGATTGGCGGCTGAAGCTGGTGGCGTTTTGCCTGGCGGTGTTCATGTGGGGGTTCGTCAACAGCCTCACCAACGAACGTCAGGTGATGGAAGCCGTGCCGCTCCAGGTCCTGACGCCGCCGGGGCTGACGCTGGTGCGCCAGAGCGTCGAGCGCGTGGCGGTGGAAGTGCGCGGCACGCGCGACGAGGTGCGGCAGGTGACCCGGCAAAACCTCCAGGTGGTGCTCGATTTGAGCCGGCTGAATGAGACCGGGTTGCTGGTGCGCCGGCTGCGGCCGTCGATGGTTCGACATCCCCGCTGGGTGCAGCCGGTGGCCGTGTCCCCCGTCGAGGTCACGGTGATGGTCGATGAAATGGTGGAGCGGGAATTGCCGGTCGTGCCGGAAATCACGGGCGAACTGCCCGCCGGCCACGTCATCGAACGGATCGTGTTGCGCCCGGACAAGATTCGCTGGAGCGGCCCCAAATCATTGCTCCACAAACTCACCGAGGCGAAGACGCTGCCGATCGATGTGACGGGCCGGCACACCTCGTTTCGTGAACGGGTCGAGTTGGCGCCGGTCAACCTCGGCAAAGATTTCGCCGACCGCCACTGGGTGGAAGTGGACGTGCGGGTCCAGGCCGGCCCGCCGGTTGACACCTCAGCCGGCGCGGGTGTAGAACCGAAGTCGAACACCCGATGAACGAAGCCCGTAAACTGTTCGGCACCGACGGCGTGCGCGGCGTGGCCAACGTCGAACCCGTCACCGCCGAGACCGCCCTCAAACTCGGGCGCGCCGCCGCCTACGTGTTCAAGAAACGCATCCCCCAAGCCCGCGGCGGCGGTCGCCACCGGATTGTGATCGGCAAAGACACCCGGCTCAGTGGCTACATGATCGAGAACGCCATCGCCGCCGGCATCCTCTCGATGGGCGTGGACGTGCTGTTGATCGGCCCGCTGCCCACGCCCGGCGTGGCCTACATCACACGCTCGTTGCGCGCCGATGCCGGCTTGGTGCTCACCGCCTCCCACAATCCCTACGAGGACAACGGCATCAAATTTTTCCGCGACGACGGCTACAAACTCCACGACACCATCGAAGCCGAGATCGAAGAACTGGTGTTCAGCGGCGGGATCGAGAATATCCGCCCGACCGCCGCCGAGGTCGGCAAAGCGATGCGCATCGACGACGCGCTGGGCCGGTACGTCGAGTTCGTGAAAGCGGCGTTCCCGAAGGGGATGACGCTGGAAGGATTGAAAGTGATCGTGGACGTTGGCAACGGCGCAGCGTACAAGAGCACGCCTTGCGTGCTGCGCGAGTTGGGCGCGCGGCTGACCGTGTTCAACAACACGCCCGACGGCACCAACATCAACAAACGCTGCGGCAGTCTCTACCCCGACGTGATGTGCCAGGCCGTCCGCGCCATGGGAGCGGATGTTGGCATCTCGCACGACGGCGATGCCGACCGCGTCCTGCTCTGCGACGAGAAAGGCGAACTCGCCGACGGCGACGACGTGCTCGCCATTACCGGCCTCGACTGGCTGAATCGCGGCGCGCTCGCGAAGAAAACCGTTGTCGCCACCGTGATGAGCAATCTGGGTCTCGATTACACCCTCAAACAAGCCGGCGGCCAGGTCGTCCGTGCCCAAGTGGGCGACCGCTACGTCATCGAGGAAATGCTCAAGGGCGACTTCAACGTCGGCGGCGAACAGTCCGGCCACATGATCTTCCGCGATTTCACGACGACCGGCGACGGTATTATCAGCGCCCTGCAAGTGTTGCGCATCATGATGGACAAAGGCATTCCGCTGAGCGAACTGCGAAAAGTCTGCACCAAGTTTCCCCAGCTACTCGTCAACATCCCCGTCAAAGACAAACCCGCGTGGGAGACAATGCCGGACGTGCTCGCGCTGGTGAAAGAAGCCGAGTCCGCCCTGGCCGGCACGGGCCGGGTGTTCCTCCGTTACTCCGGCACCGAACCCAAAGCCCGCCTCCTCATCGAAGGCCGCGACAACGACATCATCAAGAAACACGCCGACCAGATTGCCGGTAGGATCAAGGAGAAGATCGGGGCGTGAAGACTCGTCTCCTTCTTCCAATTGTCGGCTGCTTGTGGGTAGTCTATCTTTGTTACAGATTGGTGGTGGTGGCACGGTTGGTTCTGGTTCATGCAAATGCCGACGATCCTTCAATAGACGCCCACCTTGTGATGGCTCTTCTCGAAGGCATCGCGTTTTTCTGGGCTATTGCTGCGGCTTGTGTTGCGTGGGGATTCTTCAAACCGAATCGTTTCGGGTGGTGGTGCGCAGTGTTGTTCTCAGTCCTCGTGATGTTGATCAGTGCGCGCTACCTGATCGAGGGTAATCCTCAGAGCATTCTGGGTGCATTCCTCGCGCTGTTGACGATTGGCATCTGCTGGTCCGGCGATGTGCGAAAGCTCTTTGGAATCGCAGCTACTGCTGGCAAGTGACCTTGGAGGGACGCGCTCCGTCGCGTCCGAAGCCGTTGACCGGGGGACAGCCACGACGGAGCGTGGCCCTCCAGCAGTGCCTGTGTATGAGTGATTTCAAACCACCCGAGCGCCGCACGCCGGCGCACCCGACTCCGGTTCAATCGTGGGCTCGGCCCGCGGTCATCTTCCTGACAGTTTGCACGGACAAGCGGAAGGCGATTCTCGCGAGCGCTGATGTCATGGAACTTCTCGCCGAAGCCTGGCGGCAAGCCGACCAGTGGTTGGTCGGCCGGTTCGTCATCATGCCCGATCACATTCACCTGTTCTGCACCCCCGCGCGACTCGATTCGTGCGCGTTGGGCAACTGGGTGCGGTTTTGGAAGACGTACGTGTCGAATCGCTGGCCACGATTTGAGCAACCGCCAATTTGGCAGAAGAGCCATTGGGACCGGCAACTCCGGTCGGGAGAGAGCTACGACGAGAAGTGGGAATACGTGCGAAACAATCCGGTCAGGCATGAATTGGCGCAACGGACAGAGGATTGGCCGTATCAGGGCGAGATGAACGTGCTGCTGTGGCGGTGATTGGAGGGATGCGCTCCGTCGCGTCCGCTTCCGTTGAACCCGTCACTCCGTTCGGCCACGACGGAGCGTGGCCCTCCAAAACGGATTTCGGGCCGGCTTACTGAAACATACTCAAATCCCCGTTCGCATTGAGCCGGCCGATTTTGAGTTGGGGGAGCCGGGTGTCGAGAGTACCGGGGGACATGGGTAAAGATTCGACGTGCCCGTCCGCGAGCAGGACGTTCGCGCGGTCGTTGTGACGGAACTGCACGTACGGCACCCCGTCGTCAAAGTAATACCATTCCTCGATCATGGGGTTGGTTGAGGAAGCCGGTGCCTGGAAGTTGTTCACCTGTGCCGTATCGGTAAAACAGGCGATCCGCGTTGGCTCGGCAATTTGCGCGGATTGGTCGAACAAATACCAATTCAGGCCGTAGCCGTCGGTGACCTGGTCATATTTCTGGCGCCAGAGCAACGACTTGTAATCATAGCTCGGACAGATTTCGATTCCGTGCAACGTGCGAAAGTAAGGGTAGAGCTTGGCTTTTGTCAGATCGATGTGGCGCGCGCCCGGCGCGCCGCTCGGGTTGAAGGGCGACTCCAATCCGAAATACCAAAGCCGGTCAGAACCCATCGTCTTGGCATACGGGAAGAACCGTCTGAAGTCGTCCAAGTACATCTGCGTGGCTAGCCCGAACTGGCGCAGGTTGCCGGCACAAACGATCTGCCGGGCCTTCTGGCGAACACGGTTCAGCGAGGGCAGGAGCAGACTGGCCAACAGCGCGATGATGCCGACCACCACCAGCAACTCGATCAGGCTAAAGCCCTGTCGTTTGGTTTTCATCGGGACGAGGGCCGGGGCGGGAGGGTGTCTCCCGCCCCGACGAACGAATGATTACCTGCGCCGCTGCCGCCAGAAAAACACGGACGCACTGCCGAGCACGAGCAGACCGGCAAGGCCCGGCTCTGGCACCAGCGCCGTCGCGAATTCAAACTGCTGGAAGGTCAGGTCCGCAACCAGCGACACGCTGGCGGGAACAAAATCCGCGGCGTCGCGGTAAGCCATGATGGCCAACGCATCCACGGCGAATGGAAAGCCGGCATCGTAGTTGGCGAACGGCGGCAATGTCGTCAGGCTCAGGGGCGGTTGCTCAATGTTCAACGGGGTCAGGCTGCCATCCGGTTCGACACGATTCATGGTGAGCGCCAGCGACTTGGTCGCCCCGTTGTAATTCAGGCTCGCTTCGAGCGTGACACTCTGCGGCAACGCCGTAACGCCGATGGTGTTATCGCCGAGGTCCGCCTCGGAAAGAAAATACGCTGCGAAATTACCGAACGCATCGCTTCCGCCCTTTTGGGCGCCAAAGACAGCCGGTGAGAGCGTGGGACCGCCGAAGGTGGAAACATTGGGGAAGTAATTGAATTCGACAGTGTGGAATGTGGTCGCATCCCCAAAACTCGGCATCGTACCCGTGCGATTTCCACCCGTGAGACTGCTATTGACCAGCCCGAAGGCCAGTTGCATGAAGTCACTCGACCCGGCGCTCGTGACATCGAAGCTGAAGCGCGTCTTCAGCGTGAAACTGTCGGTGTCCGTGACCGTTGCTCCGAGCGGTCGCTGAAACCGCGCGGTAGGCAGCGACGAATCAAGATGCACCGACAACGAGCCGACGGCATCGCCGGTGTAGACGGCGGGCGCGGCGCTGTTCCAAGTGAACTGGCTGTTGGAGTTGTCGCCAACGCCGAAGGACCAGTTCCCAAATGGATTACTGGAAAAATCTTCGGTGAGAGCGAAGGCTTGAGTGACAAGTGCGGCGACGAGAACGACAACGGCTGCGATGCGTGACATGACGCGATCTCCTTTGGTTCGAAGGGTTTTTCGGTTGTTCGCGTCGGCCGTTGTTCTGACTTCTGGCTTCAGACCTACCGGCCCGCCTTCCCCAATTCGGGTGGCTGTTGGGCTTTCGTAACCAGTTACAGCAGCGCCACTGTTGCCGATTCTCACGGCATTCCCTGCGCCGACGCGATTGAAAGAACTGGATGGGAGATTACGCGAGGACGGAAGCGCTGCGCAAGAAAATTCTGGAGCCTTAGCTCATCCAATCACGCGGCCGTTCGTGCCTCAACGATTTTGTAGGGCGGGCACGTCCGCGCCGTGTTGTGTCGGCGCGGTCTGCCCGCCGTTGGCTTCACACACTCCCACGGCGGGCAGATCAACCCGCACACGACCACGGGTTGAGCGTGCCCGCCCTGCAAGATTGTGGCGAGTTACAACGCGCGGGCGACGCGCTTCTCGACCACATCGAGCAGCGCCGGATCGTCCATCATCGGTTCGGTGATTTCGTAGGTGACGCCGGGATGATTCTTCAGCGTGTCCTGGATGATGGCCGGAATATCTTTCTGCAAATGTCGGCCGGGAACAAGGAAGAAGGCGTAGCCGAAAATGTGATTGCAACCGCGCGCGACGAGTTTCTCGATGGCGGCGGGGATATCGGGCTGACCGAGTTCCATGAAACACGGCTCGACCAACTCGTACCCGAGCCGGGCGCGCAGTTGTTCGACGAGCCGGACCATGATGGCGTTGCCGGCCGGCAACCGCGAGCCGTGGGTGAACACAATAACGCCTGTTTTCTTCATGAACGGCTGCTAGTATAGGCGCATGAGCGATGAAATCAAACGCCAGTATGTGAACTATCTTTTCTTCAAGGCCGACCCGGCGTGGCGGCGGCTCCCGCGCGACCAGCGGGATGCCGGCAAGGCCGAGTTCGAGGGCGTGGTGAAGGACTGGAGGCAGCGCGGCCTCATCATCCCGTTCACGACGGTCGGCACGCGGGCGGACACCGATTTCTTTCTGTGGCGCATCAGCGAGCGACTGGAAGATTTCACCGAGATGACCACCCAGTTGTTCAGCACCAGCCTCGGCAAATGGTGCGCGACGCCGCACAGCTTTCTCGGCATGACGAAACGCTCGATGTACGTGGACAAGCACGAGCATGCCGGCAGCGAAGGCCGGCGCGGACGGGTCGTCCCCGGCCAGAACAAGTACATCTTCGTTTATCCATTCTGGAAGACGGCCGACTGGTACTTGCTGCCGAAGGAGGAGCGCCAGCGGATGATGAACGCCCACATCGAGACCGGCCACCGTTATCCCGGCATCAAGATCAACACCATTTACTGTTTCGGCCTCGATGACCCCGAGTTCGTCGTCGCGTTCGAAGGCGATACGCCCGCTGACTTCATCGATCTCGTGATGGAAATGCGCGAGCACGAAGTCCGCAAGTACACGTTGCGTGACACTCCGATCATCACTGGTATCCGCGGCAGTATCGGCGAGATTCTAGCGACGCTTGGATAGAACTCGCCGGTGCGTGTCCGTGTTCCGAGTTCACGCTTTGACTGGGACCATGCAGTTGGAATTTGGTGAGAGGAAGACGGGGGCAAAGTAGGAAAGGCATCCTGCCTGTCCTTCGGGGCGGAACTGGTCCGCGAAAGGGTGAGCCTCTTCACCGACCGCCCGGTCGCGATTACAGCCCTCCAAGAAGGGACAGGCAAGATGCCTGTCCTACTTTCTACTGCATTGGTCCGGCTGAAGCGTGAACTCCGACCTACGCCGGCACGGCGACGCCGCCGTACTTCTCGGCGTTTTCGGTGGCGCGGTTGTAGATGATCTCCCCGTCTTTGACGAACGGCACGGCCATGCCCCAGCGCTGGCCGTCGGAGGTCATGATGGGTTCGCTGCTGTATTGGGGCAGGTAGATGCGACGCATGCGCGGGCTGGTGTTGGTGCCGCTGCGGTGGAAGTTGAAGCTCGTGAACGCCACGATGCTGCCGGCCGGGGCGATGATCGGGATGCCGGGATCGTTGCCGGTGTAGCCGATCAAATCGTTGGTGCCTTCCTCGCGCGTGTGATCGTAGATGGTGTGGCTCGTGCCGCCGCGGGAGTGGGGGAGGAGATAGACGGTGCCGTTCTCCTCGCTGACATCATCCAACGTACACCAGCAGGTGAGATACGGTTTGTGGCGGGTTTTGGTGTCGCGGTGTTTGACGTAGCCGCTGTCCTGGTGCCAGGCGAACTTCATGCCTTGTTCCGCGCCTTTGACGACCCATTGTTCGTTGAACAGGCACACATTCGGCCCCAACGCCGTCTGACAGAGGTCGGCCATCAACGGGCTGAAGATGAACCGCCACATCCGCGGGCTGAGCCGGTAGCGGTTGCTGATGAAGTACCGCTTGCCGCGGTGATTGATGTCGTACGCGTGCTGCTTGTCGGCGTCCATCTGGGCGTCCATGTATCCCAGGAAATAGGAACACTCCTCGCGCAGCATGACCAGCATGTCGTCGGGGATGATCCCTTCCAGGATCATGTAGCCCTCCTCGCGGAACAACTCCCGTTGCTCGGACGTGATTTCCATTGCGGGTTCAGCCATCGTGACCATGTTGAATGTTCCTTTCGTCTCGCGACCCTCAGCTTGAGGATGTGCTCATCTTACGCCGCCTGATGAGGAATTCTTCTCATTTCGTGGCGACTTGTTATCATCCCTTGCTGTGAAAGAGTTCCTGGAACTGCCGGCCGAGGTGGATGGCCGCCTCTGGTTTCATCACAATGAGGGTGTTGCCTACGCCATGCATCATCACGCCGAGCTGGAGTTCAACCTCGTCACCCGCGGCACCGGCACCTACCTGCTCAAAGACCGCAAATACCAACTCAACAAACACGCCCTCGTCTGGCTGTTCCCCGAACAGGAACACGTCCTCCTCCATCAATCGCCCGACTTCGAAATGTGGATCGCCGTTTTCAAACCCGAACTTGTGGCCCGCGTTTGCACGGTGGAATCCGACCGCGTGCTGTTGGACCCCGATCCGCCCGGCCACTACTGTCGCCGGTTGCCGGACGCCCAGACCGCCCGGCGTCACGACCTCTATCAACAGGTCCTGGACGCGCACGATCAGGCCAACCTGTTCAATGCCGGCCTCGCCTACGTGTTGCTGGCCACCTGGCGTGGGTATCTGGAAGCCGAGGACATCCCTGCGGGCGACGACATTCATCCCGCCGTCGAAAAAGCCGCCCGCCTGATCCGCGACGAAACCGACGCCGCCTCGCTCACCGACCTCGCCCAGCGGGCCGGCCTCAGCCCGTCCCGGCTGAGTCGGCTCTTCAAGCAACAGACCGGCGTCTCGCTGGTGGATTTCCGCAACCGCAAACGGATCGAACGCTTCCTCGCCCTGTACGGCGGGGGCCAACGCAAGACCATGCTCGCCGCCGCGCTCGAAGCCGGCTTTGGCAGTTACCCGCAATTTCATCGGGTGTTCAGGCAGGTGATGGGTTGCTCGCCCGCGGAGTATCGCCGGCGCCGGTGAGGTCTGCTACAGTCCCGCGCGCATGAAACTGACCGTCGCCAACATCCTGGCCGGGGTCGAACTCCTCAATTACGAACTCTCCACCGAAGGCCGCTTGGTGCGCGTCGGGTTGAAAGACGAGCAACAGACCGCGGCGATCCTCCAGAAGTTCGACTGGCTCTGCGGACGCGAACCGCTGGAATTCATCCGCGACGAACGGGACGGCGCGGCGGACGCCGACACCCGCGAGTGGCGTGACCGGCTCTACTACGCGCTGGTGGAACTGTATCTCTACCGGCAGGTCGCGCCGTTGTCGGATCACCTGCAGACGGCGCTCGCGAAAAAGGAAGTGGCCGGCATCCCCTACTACAACCTCGCCCCGCGCCTGCAGAACGAGCCGGACTTCGACCGGCGGGAGCAACTCGGCGAAATGATCGACGCCGTGCATGTCGAGTTCAACCCGCAGAAACTCGAGCTCCTGCGGCGTGAGATCGACATTTTGAAAGTGGACCTGGGGCAGCCGTCGTACCGCGACTACTGCCGACAGAAGAAACAGTTCAAGTACCCCGCCTTGGAGGCGGGGTTGCGCGAATCACTGGCGCGCACCGAGCCGGTGTACCGTCGCCATATCGCCCGTTGGACCGACCGGAAGGTCGGTCGCCCGTTCGGCGCGCTCAACCGGTATCACGCGAGCTATCTGCTTCGGCTCAACGATTTCGACGCACACTTTCCCAAGGACGCGCTGGTGGAGCGGCTGACGGCGGCGTTGCGGCATCTGGGGATTGACCTGGCGCAAGCCCCAAACATCCATCTCGACCTCGAAAACCGGCCCAAGAAGACGCCCCGCGCCTTTTGTTCCGCGCCGAAGATTCCCGCCGAGGTCTGGCTCGTGATCAAGCCGGCGGGCGGGCTGAACGATTACGAGACGTTTCTGCACGAGGCCGGCCACGCGCTGCATTTTGGTTGTTCCCGCGCCGACCTGCCGTACGAGTACCGGCATCTGGCGCGGTCGTACGCGCTGAGCGAGATCTACTCGTTCCTGTTGCAGAACCTCGTGCAGGACGTCGGCTGGCTGCGCGCGGTGGCGCGGGTCGATGAAGCCGCCGCCCGGCAAATCCGTTACGAGAAGATTCTCAGCGATCTGTTCATGTACCGGCGCTACGTGGCGAAGTTTCTGGCCGAGTGGGAGTTCTTCCAGCAGCCCGACCTCGGCAACGGCGAGATTTACGCGCGCACCCTGACCGCCGCGACCGGCTTTGTGTATCGGCCGACGAATTATCTGTTCGACATGGACAGCGAGTTCTACAGCGCCGACTATCTGCGGGCGTGGTTGGGGGAGGCGCAGTTGCGGGAGTATCTGCAGCAGCAGTATGGCCCGACCTGGTGGTCAAACGCCGCAGCCGGCAAGTTCCTGGTCGGCTTATGGCACCAAGCCGGGCAGCCGGACGCGGAAACCGTGATCGCGCAACTCGGCGTCCAACCGCTTGACCCCGCGGCCTTGGAGCGGCGGGTCGCGGAGTTGGAAGCACTGAACTAAAGGGAACCTCCGATAACTGCTTTTCGGAACCCTGTTGGGGGTTGCGGAACGTGTTTTTGTGTTTTGTCGGTCATGGTCTTGCCTTTCGTTGTTGATTTTCTGACGTTGGTTTCTGGTTTCGGT
>Ga0247727_10009604_pt1 | contig 17447 bp, 15 predicted proteins | sample WisWelCaveWW1625_FD_202498 | JGI IMG/M metagenome (GOLD analysis project Ga0247727, IMG submission 202498) | Biofilm microbial communities from Wishing Well Cave, Virginia, United States - WW16-25 | ecosystem: Environmental > Aquatic > Deep subsurface > Groundwater > Cave microbial mat | place...
CGACAGGGCCCTTCCTGCGAAGCGCGAGAGACCAGACCGAGGTATCGACGAGGACCCTCAACCCCGGCGTCTCCGCTCCGCCTTGTAGTCGTAGTCGGCATCCCAGTCCATCTTTCCAAAGAGACGAGCGATTCCTCGGCGCCTGCGACGAGCGACGTACTCGGCGATGGCCTCGTTCACGGCGTCGCGTTTCGTACGGTGCTTCCCCAGCCGCTTGGCCTCTAGGACGAGCTTGTCGTCCAGCGCGAGATTGGTGGCCATTGATGTCCTCCTACACAAACCTCCACACACAACTTGTCACGCGCCCCCCTCATCGTCAAGGCCGCTCGTCCACAACGCCCGGCGAACGCCTGTTTCCGTCAAGCTGGAGGCCCGCCTCCGGGTGGGTCAACCTTCCCGCGCGCAGAGCCTCCAGGTTCCGCGCAGCCGCCGGCGCCCCTCGATCTGGTACTTGGCCTCGAAGTTCGTCAGAGGTGCGTCGGCGGGGAGCGGGAATGTGTCGCCGCCGAACCCGCCGAGCCTGACGAAAGGCTCATGGGAGTCGAGAAGGGTTTCGATGACCGACCAGTACTCGTCGTGATCGGTCGCCACATGGATCGAGCCGCCCGGGAGGAGAGTCCGCGCCAGGTGGTCCACCGTGGCCGCCTGGAAAAACCTGCGCTTGTGGTGCCGCTTCTTCGGCCACGGGTCGGGATAGAAGACATAGTAGGCGGCGACCGAGGCATCCGGGATCGCGCGGCACACGAGCTCGCGAGCGTCGGCGCGCACGAAGCGGACGTTCACGAGGCGGCGTTTTGCCGCGCGTTCCTCGGCGACGCGCAGGTACTGGTTGGCCCACTCGACGCCGAGCAGGCACACCTCCGGGCGTGCCGCCGCAGCGGCGAGGAGAAAACGACCCTTGCCGACTCCGATCTCGACCTCCACGGGCCCGGGAAGGCCGAACACCTCCTCCCAGTCGAGCCCCCGGAGAGCCTGTTCCGGGTCGAGCCGCAAGGATCGCGACGGTTCCTGAGTCTCGTGCGGCACGCGGCGAGAGAGTTTACATCGCGATGGGATCGGGACGATCCCCGCCCTCGAGGGCTCCGAGGATCTCCCCCACGAGGTACAACGATCCGGCAACGAGGACAAGGCCATCGGAGCCGGCCAGCCGCCTGGCCCGCTCGAGGGCGGGAACGGGATCCTGAACGACCTCCGTCGGGATCCCGGGCCGAACCAGCGGTTCGAGGTCCAGAGGGTCGCGGGCCCGCTGGACGCCCGGGCGCGTGAGGACGACGGCCCGGACCCGATCCGCCAGGATGTCGAGAATCGCGGCGGCGTCCTTGTCCTTCAGGCTCGCGAAGACGAGAACGGGCCGGGGTCCGGGGTGCTCGCGCAGGTAGTCCGAGAGGGCTCGCGCCCCGGCGGGGTTGTGCGCCCCGTCGAGGAGCAGGGGAGGAGCCGATGCGATCCACTGCAGGCGCCCCGGCCAGCGCACGGCGGCCATCCCTTCCCGGACGACTTCGGGGGTGACCGACAGGCCCAGCTCGACGGAAAGGGCCTCGACCGCGAGGACCGCGACGCGAGCGTTTTCCATCTGGTGCCGCCCCGGCAACGTGGCGCGGAGGCGGTCGTATGTCCGCCGCCCGGTGGTCACGCTGAAGGAGCTGTCGTCATGCAGGACGAGGACCGAGTCGGTGTGGGCGTCGATGAGCCCGCAGCGCCGCTCTGCGCACACCTCGCGCAGAACATCGAGAGCTTCCGGTTGCGTGACTCCCGTGACGAGGGTCCGTCCGGCCTTGACGATCCCCGCTTTTTCCCTGGCGATCTCCGCTATGGTCACGCCGAGACGCTCCGTGTGGTCGAGATCCACCGTGACGATCACCGAAGCCGCCGCGTCCACGACGTTCGTGGCGTCCAACCGTCCTCCCAGCCCGACCTCCAGCACCGCGATATCGACCGCCGCTTCACGAAAGGACAAGAGCGCGGCGGCGGTGAGGACCTCGAAGAAGGAAGGGTGGGCGGAAAGCACCCCGGCCGCCAGCGCATCCTCGGCGGCCACGCGTGTGGCTTGGAGGTGCCGACAGAGATCGGGAGTGGCGATGTCCTTCCCCGCGATGCGGATGCGCTCGTTGGGGCGGACGAGGTGGGGCGACGTGTACAGGCCGGCCCTGAGGCCGGCGCGCCCCAGGATCGCGTCGAGCATCCCCGCGACCGAACCCTTGCCGTTGGTGCCCCCGATGAGGATCGAAGGGGATCCGGATTGGGGGTCACCCAGCGCGGCGAGCAGCACGCGCACCGCACCGAGACCGAGCCTGACACCGAAGCGCTCCAGTCCCAAGAGCCACCGAAGGGGATCTTCGGCCATGAACATCCACCCTCCCGAAGCGTCCAGCCAAGCGAAGACGGAACGAAAACTCCTCGGCTTGACGATTCGTCCGCCAGCGGGGTAGCTTGCCTGGAAGTCCGGAGGCCCAGGGTAGCCCATGGCGTGGTTCAAGAAGGAAAGAACTCCGAAGCAGCGCAGCCACGAGCGCCGCGTCACGATCCCGGAGGGTCTCTGGGTCAAGTGCGACAACTGCAAGGAGATCATCTACAAGAAGGAAGTCGCCCGCAACGCCAACGTCTGTCCCAAGTGCAACTACCACTTCCGCATCAGCGCACGCGAACGGCTCGAGCAGATCCTGGACAACGGCACCGTCGACGAGTTCGACTCCAACATCGCCCCGACGGACCCCCTGGGTTTCGAGGACTCCAAGCCCTACTCCAAGAGGATCGAGGAGTCCCAGAAGAAGACGGGGCTCAACGACGCGTTCATTTCCGGGACAGGGACTCTGGGAGGCCACCCGGTCGTGATCGGCGCCATGGAGTACGGCTTCATGGGTGGGTCGATGGGGAGCGTCGTGGGAGAGAAGGTCGCACGGTGCGCCGAGAAGTCCCTCGAGGAGCGCCGGCCGCTGATCGTGATCTCGTGCTCCGGGGGAGCGCGCATGCAGGAAGGGGTCCTCTCTCTCATGCAGATGGCCAAGATCTCCGCGGCCTTGGCGCGTCTCGACGATGCCAGGATCCCGTTCTTCTCGATCCTGACCGACCCCACCACGGGGGGGGTGACGGCGTCCTTCGCCATGCTCGGCGATCTGAACATCGCCGAGCCGAAGGCGCTCATCGGGTTCGCGGGACCCAGGGTCATCGAGCAGACCATCAAACAGAAGCTTCCCCACGGCTTCCAGCGGAGCGAGTTCCTGCTGGAGCACGGGATGATCGACCTGATCGTCGATCGCTCGCAGCTGCGCGACGTCCTGATCGCATGCCTCAACGTCATGGTGGGCGCCCCGCAGACCATCCCGACCGCCCTCGCGTCGTCCCCCCTCCTCGGGTAGAGCGGTAGGGTCAGGCCCGGCTGTCCCACGTCGTGTCGGCGACTCCTCGTCTCGAGTTCTCGTAGCGGGCCAGGACGAAGAGCGCGTCGGAAAGCCGGTTCAGATACCGGACCGTGTACGAGCCCACGGCCTCCTTGCGGGCAAGCGCGACGACGATGCGCTCGGCACGACGGCAGACCGCGCGCGCCAGGTGGAGATGCGCGGCGCCGGGTGAGCCTCCGGGAAGGACGAAGTTCTCGAGCGGCTTGAGCTCGGCTGTGAGGCGATCCATCAGGCGCTCCAGGGAGTCGATGTGCCGCTGCTCGATGCGGGGTCCCAGAGCGCGCGCCTTGTCCGCCTCGGGGGTCGAGAGATCGGCTCCCAGGTGGAAGAGCTCGTTCTGGATCTGCGCCAGATCGGACGCGAGCGTGTCGTCGATCCCCGCCGCCAGGGCCGCTCCGAGCTGAGAGTTCAGCTCGTCCACGGTCCCGTAGGCCTCGACCCGAAGGGAGTCCTTCGAGACGCGGTGTCCTCCGGTGAGCCCGGTGGTTCCATCGTCTCCCGTCCTCGTGTAGACCCGTGTGATCCGAGGCATGTCAGAACCTCCATTCGGCACCCGCGAGCCAGCGACGGCCCGGAGCCGGGGTCAGGAACACGGCGGTCTCCCATGGAAAGGGGGTCGAGAGGTCGGCCGCGAAGATCCCGCGCGTCGCGTAGCCTTGATCGAGGGCGTTTCGAGCCTCGACGAAGAGCCTGACCCCCCGCGCGCCGCGCGACCAGGACACCCTTGCATTCAGGACGAAGTACGCGGAGAGACGCTCCTCGGCGTTCTCGGGGTCGCTGTCGAGCACCTGTTCGCCCACGAAGAGTCCGTTCATGTGGAGCACGAAACCCGCGCCCACCGGGGCATCGACCCCGTAGGAGGCGCGATAGGTGGGCACGAGCGGCACGGTGTTGCCGCGGTCGGGCCCCTCGCGCAGTGTCGCGTCGGCGACCGAAGCGTTCACGAACCAGCCCACGCTTCCGGCCGAGCCACGCCCCGACAGCTCGAACCCTCGGCGTCGCGTCCGCCCCGCGTTCACGTTCATGCCGAAGGTCCCGGCGCTCGGGTCGAACACGATCTCGTCTTCCGTGTCGATCTGGAACGCCGCCACTTCGAAGCGGGCGCCGAACGCCTCGCCGCCGAGACCAAGCTCCACCGACCGAGAATCTTCGGGATCGAGGTCCGGGTTGCTGAAGAACAGGGGGAACGCGAAGAGCTGTTCGACCGTCGGGGGGAGGAACGCCTCGCCGTAGGCGACGTGGACGTCGAGACGATCGTTCGCGCGCCAGGTCGCGCCCGCCTTGAGCGAGACCTCGGAGAAGGTCCTCGCGTCGTCGTTGGCGGCGTCGGGCACGTTCTCGTCGTAGCGGAAGTGATCGCGGTCGTACCGACAGCCCGCGGTGAGACTCCATCGCTCCGAGGGCTGAAACGTATCCTGGACATAGAAGGCGGTCGTGGTCCGATTCGTGGAGTTTCGCGAAGCGGGATTCGAGCGGTCGACGCTTCCAGGGCTCGATGGCGGGGTGAAGAACCCGGTGCTCCTGTTTTCGCCCGCGAGCCCCTCGAGGCCGACGACCAGCTCGTTGCGGTCTCCGGTGCCACGGGTCGCGTGGGTGATCTGGACGGTCGAGCCCCAGGTCGCGGTATCCGCGTCGAGGAAGAAGCCTCCGAACGACGCGGCACCGCGGCCCGTGGTCAGAGTCTCGGCCTGCTCGTTCCTGTAGGCGAGATCTGCGGCCAGCGAGAGGCGTCCGGCCAGCGGCCCCACGAAATTCAGCGTCGCCGAGCTCCGGAGAGCCTCCGTGAAATCCAGGAGGTTGAACGTCGAGGCGGAGGGATCCGTCGCGTACTCGTCCTCGCGGAGCGCTCCCGGGTTGCCGTACTCGAGATCCGAGTACAAGAGGGTCATGCGAAGCAGGCGCGATTCGCCGACATCGAGCCCAGCGGAGGCGGCGAAGCGTTTCTGGTCGCCGTCCGTGTTCTCACGAAAGCCGTCGGTCGCGTCGAGAGCTCCCGAGAGGAAGAAATCGAGCGGCCCGGACGAGTCCGCCCACTCCCCCACCAAGCGGGTCGACCCGTAGGTTCCCGCGGCGACGGAGAGGAGTCCCCCCGGCTCGAGGCCCCGGCGCGTGTGGATGTGGATGATCCCAGCCTCCGCTCCACCTCCCGCAGTAGCGGCCGCGGATCCACGCGTGATCTCGATTCTCTCCACGGCCTCCATCGGGATGCTCTCCAGGCTCGTCAGGTTGTTTCGGGGGTCGTTGACCCTCGCACCATCGACGAACACTGCAAGGGAGTCTCCTCCCGTGAAGCCTCGAAGATCGAACGTCTTCTGCACATCGTTGCCCACCTGGTCGTAGACGACCACACCGGCCTCCAGGGCCAGGAGATCCTGCAACGTGCCAGCGCCGCGCCGCTCGATCTCCTCGCGAGTGATGACGGTCGTGCTCGCAGGGACCCTTTCCCGATCGGTTTCTCGGTCGGGAAGGCGCGTCGCCGTGACGTAGACAACCTCGGATACGTGGGCCGAGACGGGCGCGACGCAACCAATTCCGAGCGTCGCCAGGAGCATTCTCCGGAAGGAAAAACCTGTCGCCATTCGAACCTCCCGTTCGACGACAAACCCGACCCATCCGGTCCGGAAGGAGGAGCGTCCGCGGGGATTCGAGGACGCGCTCTCCCGTGCCCCGACGGGTCGGCGGCTCGCTCGACAGGTCTCCTGGCTCCCGGATCTTCCGCCACAGGCTCCTTCCCGGATGCACGACCGGTCACCCGATCTCTTGCGTCCAGTGGTTTCCTGCCCGTGACGTCCCCGGTTACAGTGGCGGGGGCCGCGCGGGATTCTCACCCGCTTCCCTTGGTCGAACGAATCGAAAGATCGAACCGGTGGAGCCTATTCCTGGACCTGACGACCTGTCAAGTCCCCGGGCCGATGGCACCGATGGCGGCGACCGGCACCACGTGCGGGACTCCGGTCGAGGGGTCCGCTCGCACCTCCACATCGACACCGAACACGGTCCGGAAGGTTTCCACGCGAAGGACTTCGGCTGGAGGGCCATCCGCGTAGATCCTTCCCTCATGGAGGAGGATCAGACGGCGACAGTGGCGCGCGGCAAGGTTGACGTCGTGACTCGCCACGACGACGGTCAGCCCGGATTCTCGGTTCAGCTTTTCCAGCAGCGCGTAGATCGCAACCTGGTGCCTCAGGTCCAGAAACGCCGTCGGCTCGTCGAGCAGGAGAATGAGCGGCTGCTGGGCCAACGCTCGCGCGACCACCACGCGCTGGCGCTCGCCACCCGAGAGGGTCCGGAAGGGCCGTTTGGCCAGATCCAGAACATTCGTCCTCGTCATGACTGCGTGTGCGATCTCCCGATCCCTGGGTCCCTCCAGGCCAAGAAGTCCAAGGTGGGGGCCTCGACCCATCAGCACGACCTCCTCCACGCTGAAATCGTGGACGAGGTGATTCTCCTGCGGCACGACGCCGATGGTCCGCGCGCGTGCGCGCGGGCCGATCGTGGCCAGATCGCTTCCCCGAACTTCCACCGCGCCGGATCCCGGCCGGAGACTCCCGGCGGCGAGGCGGAGGAGAGTCGTCTTTCCCGTGCCGTTGGGTCCAAGGATCCCGATCATCTCTCCTTCGCTCACCGTCAGGTGGAAGCGGTCGAAGATCGGGGAGTGCCGGTACGCGAACGTGACCGCCGCCAGCCGAAGAGCGGGAGGAGAGGCCGAAGGCCCTGCCATGGCTCACCCTCCCTCTCGGAGTCTCTTCATGAACAAGTACAGGAAGAACGGGCCACCCAGGAGGGCGGTGATCACGCCGACCGGCAGCTCGACGGGCGCGAACATCACCCGCGCAAGCGTATCCGCAAGGACCAGGAAGCTCCCGCCCGCAAGCGCGGATGCGGGCACGAGCAGGCGGTGGTCGGGACCGAATGCCGCCCGCACCGCGTGGGGGACGATCAAGCCCACGAAACCCACGAGGCCCACGAAAGCCACGGAGGCCGCGGTGATGAGAGACGCGGATACCACCGCGGTCCACAGGACGGCTTCTACGTTCACGCCGAGGTGGCCCGCGGTCTCTTCCCCGAAGCTCAGCAGGTTGAGCCGATGGGAAAGCAGCGTGAGGCCCGCAAGGCCCGCGACGGTCAGCCCCGCGATCGAGGCGATGACGGACCACGGCGGCGAGCCGATGGACCCCACGAGGTAGAACAGAGCGCCCTGGAAGCGGCTGGTGTCGCCTGCGGTCACGAGAAAGAGGATCAGGGCGGAGTCGATGGCGTTGATGATGACTCCCACGAGGAGGAGCGCGGTCGTCTCGGTCCTGCCGCGGATTCGCGCGAGAGCGAAGAGGACGACGACGCTCAGCATCGCGCCCGCGAAGGCGGCGGCCGGTCGCCCGAGTGGAGACCACACCCGGGAGCCGCCGGCCATGGCGGTGAACGCCACGGCTCCCAGGGCGGCGCCGCCCGACACGCCGAGAATGTAGGGATCCGACAGAGGATTGCGGAGCGTGGCCTGGAACGCGACTCCGGCGCCGGACAGCGCGGCTCCGACGAGTGCGGCGAGAAGGACGCGCGGCAGCCTCACATCCAGGAGGATCGCTCGCGTCCACGGGTCCAGATCCTGAGAGGTGATTCTCCCCAGATCTCCAAAGCCGGCTCTGCCGACCCCGATCCCCAGGGCAAGCCAGATCGTGCCCGCGAGCCCCAGCGCCAGGAGGCCGAGAATGAGTCCCCAACTCCTGCCCTCGGCCGACACCGTCAAGGCTCCTTTCCGACCGGCGCTGCCGCGGCCGCCCCATGGAGCAGCGTCTGAAGCCGCTCGACGGCGTCCGCTACCCTGGGACCGGGTCGGAGGGCAAGGGTGGCGTCGAATACGAAGACGCGGTGGTCTCGAACCGCCGGAACCGCGTGCCACCGGCTCCAGTAGCTCACCGCAATCTGCCCCGCATCTGGATCCGCCGAGTCCATCCGGGCGTGCAGGATCACCTCCGGCTTCGCCGCCAGGACGGTCTCGATGCCGATCTGCGGATATCGAGCGGAGTCGATGACGTTCACGCCTCCAGCGAGCTCGAGGATCTCCCCGGGGAGGGTGCCTCTTCCCACCGCGATCAACGGATCGATCTGGACGCAGAAGAGCGCTCTGACCCTCGGCAGATCACGGACCCTCTCCGCCGCGGCAGCGATTCTGGAACGAATGCTTTCGGCGAGGTCCCGTCCCCTCGCCTCGACCTCGCATGCCCGTGCCACTGCCTCGATGGCCCCATAGGTTTCGGACAGCGTCTCCGCCGGGATTACCTCCAGCCGAACGCCGGCACGCTCCACGGCCAAGGCCGCATCGCGGTTCCCGGGCCCGGGGCTGACCAGCGCCAGATCCGGACGCAGCGAGAGGATCGCCTCCACCGAGGGGTTCGCGTACCCCCCGATGCGAGCGCGTCGGGCCGCCTCGGGAGGGAAGTCGCAGAAGTCGGTCACGCCAACGACGTTCTCTCCCAATCCCAAGGCGAACAGGATCTCGGTCAGGGCTGGGGTCATCGAGACAATGCGTCGTGGCATGGCCTTGCGGTGCGCGGCGGGCTTTGGATCGGGCGTGCTTCCGCCACAGCCGGCTGCGGCCACAAGGAGCAAGGGCGCCAGTGCGAAGAGGAGCCGAACTTTCAAGCGGGACGGATGCTATCGCGCCACTGCTCGGGGTGTAAAGAACTCCCCGGATCGGACGAGCCCGATGAGAAACCTCGTTCGGGTCAGTTCGTGCCCCCGCCGAACATGCCGCCAAGGTACAGGTAGACCAGCGCTCCGGCCGCGCCGATGAGGGTCAAGGCGACTGCAATCGACACCCACCAGGGACGGATCTGCACCTCTGGCTCGTACATGATGGCCTGTTCCGTCTTGCCCAGAGCAGGTCTCAACGTTTCCAGAGGAATGCGTTCCGTATCGGGCTCGAGGCGTGCCACGACTTGTGTCCTGGGTAGTCTCTCTTCGACGACGTCCAGAGTGGGGGTGGCCAAAGCCAAGGAGGCCTGGCCCCTTCCCACGGAAGAGGCCACGGACTGTTTCCTCCCCCTCTTGCGAGAACGGCCGGATTCGAAGGCGACGACAGGGTCCAGTTCCGGCTCCTCGGCATTCCAGTCCCGGGAGTGCATGGGTGCGGTCGTCTCGCCCAGATCGATGCTGTGATCCGTGGAACGCTCGCCGGCGATCGGCAAGCTCTTGGTTCCTTCCTCGAGCGGGAGCGGATCGAACTGGGAGTAGGGGCTCTCGGCAGCGTCGTCTGTCACGGAGGGCGTGAGAGGAGGATCCGCGGCACCGCGCGAGGCCATGGGCTGGGCAACGAGGTCGTCAGCCCGTTTCGCACCGCTTCCGCCAGGGAGGATCGAGTCGAGGCGCGCCATGATCTCGAGCTCGTCCTCGTCTACCTCCGACGCGGGCAACGAGAAGGCGGTTGCGACGGAAGGCTCTTCGGTCTGCATCGAGGTCAGGTCGAAAACGTCGGGCAGGGCGGGAGCGTCCTGACCGGCCATCCGCGAGCCCGTGTCGCCCAGCATCCGCTTGCAGACCTCCACGATCTGCTGCTCGTCGATCGGCTTTTCGATGTATTCGTCGCAGCCGTGGAGGTGGAACGCCTGGCTCCGGTACTTTCTGCCCTTGTAGACGGAGGTCGTGATGATGACCGGAGTCCGCTTCCCGTGCGGGGTTTTCTTGATCTCCTGGCACACCTCGAACCCGTGCTTCTTCGGGATCATGGCCTCGATCATGACGAGGTCGGGCTTGATCCGGTGGAACAGGTCGATGCCAGAGAGCCCGTCGGTCGCGACCTCCACCGTGTAACCCACTTCGGTGAGAGGTCGGCGCACCCGCTCGATGCTCTTGGGTTCGTAGTCGATGATCAGTATTGTATAATTCGACATCCGGCGACCCGAGCTCGAACCGACCCAAAGCGGTCACGTCTGCACCGTTGCAGCCGACCGCGGATCCCCCGGCGATCCGCCAGGTGGCTGGACGCCCCGACGGTGTCCGGCTAGAACATAGAGCGCGGGTTCATGCCTTTCAAGTCGAGGCAGACGCGAGGCCGAATGCGCGTGTCCGTTCCCCCGCACGAGCTCGATCGCACCTGGAAGGAGGCCTTCTCCCGGGCGATCCAGGAGCTTCCCGCCTCCGACCCGCTCGCACAACTGTTCTTCGAGGAGCGCGAGGATCTCCGGGTCGATCTGGAGGATGGATCGGTTCGTGAAATCGTCAGGACTCGAACTTGCGGGCTGTCCGCAAGAAGCGGTTCCCGGCTCGTGTATCTCTCGAGCCCCGAGCCCGAAGACGCCTCTCGGCTCGTCCAGGCCCTCACCGCCGCCCGTCCAGAGCTTTCTTCTGCCGGCTGCCCGAACAAGGATCCCCTGCCAGAAGAAGGGTTTGCCCCGGAAAGCGTCGCCACCCTCCGGATGCTCAGCGAGAGGGCCGTCCGTGGGAATCCGATCCGGGTGCTCGCGAGCTGGGTCGGTTTCCGCCAGCGGGTCCTGATCGGCCGGCCGGAGCTCGGGGTGTTTTCCGACCTCCGGTCCGGAAACCGCATACGTCTGGAGGTCCGAATCGAGCTTCGCGGCAGGCGCGCGATCGCCGTGAGCGAAAGGGCCCTCCGGTCGCGGGAGGAGACGGCGCTCGACGATCTGGCGGACGGAACCGTGCGCCGTGCGGAGGAGCGGTTGGCGGCCCGTCCCCCCACCTCGGGAGAGACGGCGGTCGTATTCGCCCCCGGGGTCGGGGGGATTCTCCTCCACGAGATCGTCGGGCACGCACTGGAGGCGGACACGATCCTGGCCCGCTCCTCGGCACTCGCCGGCCGCACGGCCGTGGTCGCTCCCCGGGACGTCGTCGTTCTGGACGATCCTCGACGTGGTCGTGCCTCCTGGCGCATCGACGACGAGGGACAGGAGGCCCGCGCCACCCCCCTCGTCCAGGAAGGCCGGGCCGACGGATGGATATCGGACCTGCGCAGCGCCGGGCGCTCCGGTAGGCCGCCGACGGGACACGGCAGGAGATCCTCGTTCCACCAGCCCGTCCTTCCGAGAATGGGGTGCACCTTTCTCGCGCCCGGTTTCCTCGAGCCGGGTGAAGTGATGGAGGGAACCAGTTCCGGAATTCTCGTACGCAGGATGGAAGCCGCGGCGATCGATCCGGCTGCGGGGATCGCCTTCTTCCGCGTCACCGACTCGGATCGGATTCGCGACAGCCATGTCGACGTGCCTCTCGAGCCCTTTCTTCTCCGGGTCGTCACCGAGCGAGCGCTCGGAAGCCTCGATCGTATCGCCAACGATCTCGCGTTCGATACCTGCATCGGGTCGTGTGTCCGCGATGGTCAACCCCTGGCCACAAGCGTCGGCGCGCCGACATGTCGAATAGGGTTGGCCGCGGTTGTTGCGTAGGAAAGCGGATGGAGGCAAGAGCTTTGACAACGGATCACAGCTCATCTGACCACGCCTCGAAAACCGATGGCGACGAGGGGGCGCGATTGGGCACCAGAGGGATGGCGCGTGCGGTCGATCCTGATGCCCATCTCGATCGTCTCTCGAGCCTGCTGCGAGCGGCGAAATCGAGCGCGGCGTCGCATTCTGTGGAGCTCTACTCGCGCGCCTCGCTCAGGACCCGGGTGTGCGTGGATCGCCTGGACGAACCGCCGATCGTGCACGTCGGCGTCGAAGACGGGATCGCAGCCCGCGTGGCGCGCGCCCGCGAGCGAGAGTACGGATTCGCGGCCTGTGCGGGGACGGACCGACGGGCGCTCCTGTGGGTGATGGAGCAAGCCCTCCGATCTTCCAGCCGATCGAGCTCGACCGGATGGGCGGAAGGTCGAGGGCAGGTGCTCCTCGATCGAGAACCGGCTCCCGCGCTTCCAACACCGACCGAGCTGAGCTCGTGGTTGGAAAAGGCGTTGCGGGCCGCCGCCCACGCGGGGGTACACGTTGGTTCCGCATGGGTCGAGGCGGCGCTCACGACCGAGAGCATCGCGGCCGACGGCGGGCTCCTCGCCTCCAGGGTGAGGACTCGAGTCTGGGCGCTGGGAGTGGCGGACGGCCGGCCACGACTCCTCGGGGGCCGGACGGTCGCCTCACTCGATACCATGGACTGGGCTCACGCGAAACGGCAGCCCCCCAGCGAGTCTCGCAATCGCTTTCCGTCGGCGACGCAGCCCGTGGTGTTTCTTCCCGAGGCGGCGGCGAGCCTGGTCACGGCGCTGGTCAGAGTCCTGCGCGCGGGGGTCGATGAGTTTCGTCCCGAGATCGGTCCCGGGTGGCGGGTCGCGGATGACCCGTTCGACCCGCGCGCACTCCTCGGAGGGCCCTTCGACGACGCGGGTTTCCCCGCAGCGCGGAAGATCCTGTGGGATGGGAGACAGGCAGTCGAGGAGATCGAAGGACCGGGGCATTTTCGGCGTGCGTCCTATCGCGATCCGCCCGCTCCGATGGCAACGACCTTGGTCCTGGAGGCTGGCGCTGGCGAAACGGTCGACAGGTGTGTTCTCGTCGAGGAACTGAGGGTTCACTCGCTCGATCTCCGGACCTGGGTTCTCGAGATGAGCGGAAGGGATCGCTCCGACGGCGCGCCGTTTCAGGAGGCGATGCTCCAGGTGAGGCCTCTGGATCTGTTGCGGCACTGCGCCGCAGCCATGGGCGAGCCACGCTGGTTTCACCGAGGGGTTGTGACCCCGGCGATTCTCTTCGAGCGCCTTCGCGACGGAAACTAGTCTACGTCTAGGAAACTGAAGGAATCGCGAACAGGTCCGCCTCCTGGAACAGCCGACCGAGGCTTTGCGTCTCCTTGAGGCGATGGAGGAGGCCGGTGAGTCGGTCGAGCGTCCGGGGGATTGCCAGCCGGTACCTGTCCTTGCGCATGACCCTGGTCTGATACGCGAACGTCCCGAGCACCTTGATCATTCGCTGGGCGGAAACCACGTCGAACCGGTGTCGAAAGTCGGGATCCGACCCGTATCCCGGCGTCGACTCCTGGCAGAACAGGATCATCTCGTCGACGAGGGGAGCCGGCAGGTCGATGTACGCGTCCCGCAACAGAGAAGCCAGGTCATAGGTATCCGGACCCCACCGCGCATCCTGAATGTCCACCATGGCCAGGGACCCATCGCGCCGCAGCATCAGGTTGCGGGCGTGGAAGTCGCGGTGACAAAGCACTCGCCGCCCGCCTTCCGCCGCAAGACGAGCGAGGCGGTGCAACTCCCCGATCAGCGCAGGAGCCGGATCGGCGATCCCTCTGAGCCCCTGGACGTAGTGTTCGACGAAGAAGTCCATCTCGAACACGAACCTCTCGACGTCGAGCGCCGGCCCTCCGGCCCGTTCCGAGCGCGCCAGGACGGGAGTGCCAAGCTCGGCGACGAGGACGGCGAGTTTCACGGCTCGTCGGTACAGATCGCGGGTCCGTCGACCCTGCTCCTCCGGAGAGGCTCCGGAGGCTCGAATCTCTCCGAGCGCCGATTCCATGGTTCGCTCGCCGAGGTCCTCGAGAAGAAGGCAGCCAACCTCCGGCGCCGGTCGCACGACGGCGGCGACGGGGAGACCGGCCCCCTCGAAGATTCGCCACATCCGGATATCGTCCGTCTCCCCGTCGAACGGGGCGCCGTAGTCCATGACAACAAACGAAGGACCGCCCGGCGCGACAACGCGAAAGAAACGACGGGTGGAAGCGTCCCCGAGAATGGGAGCGACTTCGGCGCCCGGAACGGTCGACTGGACAAACTTCAGAAGCTCGGAGCGGGGCAGCACGACTCTTGGCTCAGCGCGCAACCCGCGACCGGGTCAAGCTGCGAACCGCGAGCCCGGCGACGCGTTCCGTGTCGGGTTGGAGCGGGGCGGTCGGGTCCGGATCAGAGCAAACGAGCGCGTCCTCCATCTGAAACCCCGCAGGAACTTCCGTTCCCGGGCCGACGATCGATCTCCTCAGACTGGAGCCCGGTCCGATCCAGGCCTCGGGCATGATCACGGTGTCCTCGAGGACCGTCCCCTCACCGACGAAACTCGCGAAACCCAGGGCTACCCGGCCCCTTAGATCCGTTCCGGCGTGGCAATCCGCACCGGCGCCGATGGCCACGCTTGCGTCGCCGACTCGCTCGACGGGATCGGTCATCGCGACCTGGAGCCGTCGTTCCGGATCCATTCCGAGAAGCTCCAGGGAGCCTTCAAGGTAGTCGGCCGGCGAGCCGAACTCCCACCAGAACCCACGGTGAATGTAGGACGAAACCTGCTTCTCCGCCGCGAGCGCCCGATACAGGTCCCGAACGAGGTCGCTCGGAGTCTCGTGCGGAATCCGATCGAGGGCTTCTTCCTCCATCAGCTGGAATCCCGTGAACAGATACCGTCCGACGGCCTTTCCCGGGGTCACCCGGGGTTGGCCTCCCAGGGAGAGCACCTGACCCGAGGCATCCACCTCGATCGCGGGATACCCGGCACGGTGCGGGGCGAGCACGAGGGTCACCATGCTCCCGGAGGCGAGGTGGGTGGCCGTGACCTCGGTGAGGTCGATGTCCGCGAGGAAGTCCGAGTTGCGGACCAGGATCGTCTCCCCGCCCCGCAGAAGCGGCGCGGCGTTCCGGATCCCGCCTGCGGTGCCAAGGATCGTCTTCTCCTCCGAATAGCAGAGTCGCTTGAGGCCGACATCGCTCCCGTCCCCCAGGACCGTCCTCATCTTCTCGGGATGGTGGTGGAGGTTCACGACGGCCGTGGAGATCCCCGCCTGCGCCAATCGGTGCAGGATCAGGACGGCCAGCGGCCGCCCCAGGACCGGAATCGCTGGCTTCGGCAGTAGCTTCGTCAGCGGAAGCATGCGCTCGCCGACGCCCGCAGCGAGGAGCATGGCTCTCATGGCGCGCGAAGATGATAGCATCACTCCTCGCCTCAGCGGAGAGGTTTCGTGCCGGGAGAAAGCGTCGTCATCACGGGAATCGGCGTGGTGAGCTCCATCGGCCTCGATGGGTCTTCCTTCTGGAGGAGTTGCCTCGAGGGGCGCTCCGGCGCCGTTCGCCTGGACAGCGCCTGGATCACCGAGACGGGGCTCAGCACGCAGATCGCCGCTCCGGTACGCGGATTCGACCCGGTCGCCGCCGGAATTCCGGCGAAGCAGGTGGGGCTACTCGACCGTGTCAGCTGGTTCGCGCTGGCGGCAGCGCACCAGGCGCTGACGGATGCCGGTCTCGGAACCGAGCCGGCGGGGCCCCGCGGGGAGACGCTCGTCACGACCGGCGTGCCCCCCTCCCGGCTCGCCACGATCGTCGGCACCGGAATCGGGGGGATCAGCACGGTCGAATCGTCCCATGCCGCCTGGCGGGGGACGCGCTCGAAGAACTCCGTCAAGCGGTACTCGCTGCCCATGCTCATCCCCAACGCGCCCGCCGGTCAGGTGGCGATCCGGTTCGGAGCCCGGGGGGAGTGCAAGGCGGTGTGCACGGCATGCGCAGCCGGGACGATGGCCATCGGGGACGCATGGCGTCTGATCCGTACGGGGGAGGCTGATGTCGTTCTCGCAGGGGGGACCGAGGGGTTTGCCGAGGACGAGGATGCGTACGGCCTCATGGGGTTCGAGCGGCTCAAGACCATGTCCACGCGCAACGAGGACCCCTCCAGGGCGAGTCGTCCGTTCGACTTGAAGCGCGACGGCTTCGTTCTCGGCGAGGGAGCAGCCATGCTCGTGCTCGAGCGGGCGGGCCACGCCCGCTCCCGCGGCGCGCGACCGTACGCGGCTGTGTCCGGCTACGCCTCGAACTGCGATGCGACCTCGATGATGCAGCCCGACGAGACGGGCGCGGGGATCGTGAGCCTGATCCGATCCGCTCTGGCATCCGCGGGCCTCGACCCGTCCGACGTGCGGCACGTGAGCGCGCATGGAACCTCGACGGTCGTGAACGACAGGACCGAGGCGAAGGCGCTGCGACTCCTCCTCGGAGGGCGCCTGGACGACGTCCCCGTCACCGCCCTCAAGTCCATGACGGGCCACGCCATCGGGGCCTCTGGACCGCTCGAGACCGCGGCCGCCGCGCTCTCGATCCGCGAAGGGGTCCTCGCCCCGACGATCAACTACGAGTTCCCCGACCCCGAGTGCGACGTGGACGTGGTGACCCGACCGAGGCACGTCCGGCCGGAGGTCGTCCTCAAGCTCTCGTACGGCTTCGGAGGACACAACGCCTGCCTGGTCCTCACACCCGCGTGAAAGACAATCCCTGGAAACTCCCCGTCGCGTCCGGGGTGCTCGTCGTGCTGGGCCACTACACGAGCCTCCTCGTTCCGAACTTCATGTCGTTCCTGCCGATGCTCTGGTGGCTCGACACAAACCGCGAGCGGCCGCTCTCGCATCTGGCGCGCGGCGGCGTCATTTTCGGGCTGGTCACGTATGGGATCGGATTGCACTGGATCTACGCGATGCTCTCGATCTCGTGGCTTGCTTCCCTCATGTACCTCGGTCTCCTGGTGCTGTTCACCTCGGGCGCGGCTCTCGCCCTGGCCCTGATCGGATGGACGCGCCGCTGGACCGGCTGGTCGTTCGGCCTGCTCCTCCCGATCTGCTGGATCCCCTTCGAATGGCTGCGCACGTGGGGCGACCTGCGGATGACAGCGGACCACGTCGCGCACGGCCTCTCGCGGTTCCCGTTTCTGATCCAGTTCGCCGATGTCGTCGGCCCCTACGGGGTCGCTCTGTTCCTTCTCACGTTCCAGGGGTTGCTGTACGAGACGGTGGCTCACTGGCGTACGGGGCGGGGGAAGCGATTCGGGGCGCTCCTCGCGCTGCTCGCCGCGACCGTCCTCGGGTGCGATGCCTGGAAGTGGACGCATCCACCGCAGGCAGCGAGGACTCTGAGGGTCGCTCTGGTGCAGCCGAACATCCCGCTGGTTCTGAAGCACGATCCGGCCGAGAACGACCGCCAGGAGAAGATCCTCGCGGAGATGACCCGGACCGCCGCGCGGGAGGGGGCCGATCTGATCGTCTGGCCGGAGAGCGCGCGGCCCCGGCTGATCGAGCACTGGCTCGACAACCCCGCGAGCTTCGCGATGCCCGAGGTGCAGCGTCTCGCGCTGGAGACGA
>Ga0247727_10009605_pt1 | contig 17446 bp, 15 predicted proteins | sample WisWelCaveWW1625_FD_202498 | JGI IMG/M metagenome (GOLD analysis project Ga0247727, IMG submission 202498) | Biofilm microbial communities from Wishing Well Cave, Virginia, United States - WW16-25 | ecosystem: Environmental > Aquatic > Deep subsurface > Groundwater > Cave microbial mat | place...
GGATCGAAGTCGTCCGGGACGGCCGGCGGCAGCTGCTCCCCGTCCCGCTGAGCGAACGGCAGGAAACGCCGGCCGTCGCCTCCCTCCCGCCACCCTCCCGATCCGAAGTCAAACTCGGCCTCGACGTGCAGGAGCTGACCCCCGATCTGGCCGGGAAGTTCAAGCTCAAGGAAACGACGGGCGTGCTGATCGCGAAAGTCGAGCGGGGCAGCGTAGCGGAAACCGAAGGGCTGCGGGAAGGCGACCTCATCAAGGAGGTCAACCGCGTCGAAGTGACGTCTGCAAACTCGTTTGCGGCCGCCGTCTCCAAAGCCACGCGCGGCGACACCGTGCTGCTGCGGGTGATGCGGGAAACCCGCGCCTTCTACGTCGTCCTCAAACCGACGGACAAGTAGGCCGCTCAGGCCACCGCGTGCTTCGCCGCCTTGTGCTCCTCGACGACCCGGGCCGCCAGCTCCCGCGGCACTTCCTCGTAGGTTGAAAACTCCATCCCGTACGTCGCACGGCCGCCGGTGATCGAATTCAGGACCGGCGCGTATTTGAGCATTTCCGCCAGCGGGACCGCGGCGTGGATCATCTCGGCGTGGCCCTTGGCCGTCACGCCAATGATCCGTCCCCGCCTGGAGTTGAGGTCGCCGATGACCGCCCCGACCACGTCGTCCGGCGTGACCACTTCCACGCTCATGATCGGCTCGAGCAGGACCGGATGCGCCGCTTCCATCGCCTTTTTGAATCCCATCGAGGCAGCAATCTTGAACGACATTTCCGACGAATCCACGACGTGGTAGGACCCGTCGTAGACCCTCACGCGGATATCCACCACGGGAAATCCCGCCAGCCCCCCTTCGTGCATCGCTTCGACAACGCCCTTTTCGATCGCCGGGATGAAGTTTCGCGGGATGGCGCCGCCCACCACCTTGCTCGCGAACTCGAACCCGGCTCCCCTAGGCAGCGGATCGAGCTGCAGCCAGCAGTCGCCGTACTGCCCGTGGCCTCCGGTCTGCTTCTTGTACTTGCCTTGCGCCTGCGCCATCTTCCGGATCGTTTCCTTGTACGGCACTTTCGGCACGTGGATGTTGACCTCGACCCCGTACTTGCGCCGCAGCTTCTCGAACGTCACGTCCACGTGCAACTGCCCCATGCCGCTGAGCACCATTTCCTTGGTTTCCGGGTTGCGCACGAATTCCAGCGTCGGATCCTCCTCGACCAGTTTGTGGAGGCCCAGGCTGACTTTTTCGATGTCGGCTTTCGACTTGGGCTCCAGCGCGAAGGACAGCACCGGTTTGTGAATCGGCAGACCGGCGTAGAGAATCGGATGGCGTTCGTCGCAGATCGTCTCCCCCGTCTGCGTGTCCTTGAGTTTGGCGATCGCGGCGATGTCACCAGCGCTGATAGAGGGCGCCGGCGTGTATTTCTTTCCCAGAATCGTAAACAGATGCCCGCCCTTCTCCTTGACGCGCCGGTTCGCGTTCATAAACGGCGCATCCGCGAGCAAGGTTCCGGACAGGACCCGCACGTAGGTCAGGCGTCCTACGAAGGGGTCGATGATGGTTTTGAAGACATATGCGGAAAAGGGCTCGGCCGCCGTCGGCGCGCGCGAGGCCTCCTCTCCGGTCTGGGGATCGCTCCCCTTCCACGGACGAATCGCGGCGGCCTCCACCGGAGACGGCAGGTACGCGGCCAGCGCGTCCAACAGCGGCGCCGTGCCAACGTTGCGGACGGCCGACCCGCACAACACCGGTACAAATGCCCGCGCGCAGGTCCCGGCCTTCACCCCCCGCAAAATTTCCGCTTCGACCAGGTCCCCCTGCGCCAGATACTTTTCGACCAGCTGATCGTCCGTCTCCGCCGCACTCTCGACCAGCTTCTTTCTCGCCTCCCCGACCGCCCCGGCCAGGTCGGGCGGGATCTCCGCCCGCTGGACCTTCGAGCTTCCGGCAACGGACCGGTACGCAGCCCCCTCGCCGACGTGCACGACACCTTCAAGCCGCCCCTCGGCTCCGATCGGGAGGGTGACCGGCAGCAGCTTGACTTCGAGCGCCTCCGCACAGGCCTCCAGCACCGGCGCCATCGCCGTCCGTTCCTTGTCCAATTCGTTCACGAACAGCACGCACGGCAACTTTAGATCTTCGATCATCCCCCAGATCTTCTCCAGCTCCGTCCGCATGCCCGACGACGCGCCGAGCACGATGAGCACGCCGTCCACCGCCTGCAGCGCAAGCTTGGCTTCACCCAGGAAGCTGAGCGCCCCCGGCGTATCCAGCAGATTGAACGTGGTGTCTTTCCAAACGAAGTGCGCCCCCGCCGTGCTGACGGAGACCTTGCGATGGGTTTCTTCCGGTTCAAAATCCGAGACGGTGTTCCCGCTTGTCGTCGAGCCCATGGCGGGGATGACCCCCGCCGTATAGAGCAGCGCTTCGACCAGCGTCGTCTTCCCGGCTCCGCTGCAGGCGACGACCGCGATATTCCTGATCAGATGGGCACGCGCATCAGTCCCCATGGTTCCCTCCCCTGCAGAAGACCGCATGACCGTCACAGCCCGGCGTCAGCGCGTCCTTAGTTCTGTCGGATGACGCGTGGCGCACGCAACGCGTCAACCAGCTCGGACCAGAGCGCGTCCGGCGCTTTGTCGAAAATGCTCGCGGGATCGGCCGGAACCACGGCCCAGGATCCCATGCCCATCTCGAACTCCAGCTGCCCCGGCGCCCATCCGGCGTAGCCGGCATAGGCGCGAAACGTCTCCGTCGGCTGCGGCTGGGTGATGACCCGCTCGAGCGCCTCGCGGTTCAAGCCCAGGTAGACACGCTCCATGACTTTTCGCAGATGCTCCGCCGCCTCGACGACTCGAAACAGCATCACGACGCCATCCGGCTGGACCGGCCCTCCGGCGTACAGCACATAGGAGGTTCCCTTCAGGACCGGAATGGCCGGCAGCACATCCGACAGCAGCAGCTCCGTCGGGCGGTTGATGATAAGGCCAAGCGTCCCTTCCTCCCCATGCTCGCAGATCAGCACCACCGTCTGCTGGAAGTTGGGATCCATGAGGCTCGGATGCGCAACCAGAAACGTCCCCTTCTTGATGGCCAGCGGAGAAGTCGCCGGCGGCTGTTCTTCGGCGTGGACAAACACCGATAGCGCAAGGAGATAGCTGAAAATGAGGATGGACAGGGGGAGCGAGAGACCGGACACGAACCGGCTCAGGGAGTGGGAGTCACCAGCTGGTGCCGCGGTAGTCATCCTGAACCCACCGCAACCGAATCCCCACGTGCGGTTATCAATCGAAGCGGGGCAACGGAGACTTGCTTATACCAAAATGCGTCGTGCCGAACAAATCATTTTTTGGCGGGGCTGTCGCGCCGCCGCGGAAATTGCTCCCGTCGCAGCCACCCCCGGTCGGCAAAACTGACATAGTGTCCGTCGCCGATGATGAGATGGTCAAGGACTTGGATGCCCAGCAGCTCGCCCGCCTCGACCAGTCGCGCCGTCAGCGCCCGATCTTCCTCGCTGGGAGACGGATCGCCGCTCGGATGATTGTGCACGAAGATCACCGCCGCCGCCGACTCGCGGACGGCCAGATTGAAGACCTCTCGGGGGTGCACGATGCTCAGGGTCAGGCTTCCTTCCGACACGGTGGCGTCCCGGATGATGGCATGCTTGGCGTCCACGAGCACGATCTTGAACACCTCGTGCCGGAGGTCCCGCAGGTGCGGATAATAATGACGGAACAGATCCGCGCTGGACGCAATCTGCGTGCCGGTCGAGAGCGGCGTCGCCAGCACGCGTTTGCCAAGCTCGATCGCAGCCTTCAACTGGGCCGTCTTGGCCGGGCCGATGCCCGGGATCCGGCACAGCTCCTCCACTCCGCGGTTCGCCAACCCTTGTACGCCGTCCAGTTGCCGCAATAGCTCCATCGCCACATCCACCGCCGATGAGTTCACGCGCCCGACGCGGAGCAGAATCGCCAGCAACTGGGCATCCGACAGGGCTTCGGGGCCGTCCCGCAAGAGCCGCTCACGCGGTCGTTCTCCCACCGGCCATTGCCTGATGCCGCTCTTTTTTCGTGGTGTTTCACCCTTCTTCATTGCCCCTCACTGTGGCTTGAATCACGCAGGCCTGTGGATAATTTTTGTCACAGTGTTCAATTCTGTGGATAACTGTTTATATCCTGTTTTTATGTAAGTCATTGATATTTAACAAATTAGCTAGTTTAGGCTTAGGATTTGCTTAATCCCCCCTACGTACGTGCCCAGAACCAGGGGCAAGTGGCTGACCTGCGGAGGAAATCATGGACTGTCCCAAATGCAAAGGCCTGATGATGCTGGAGCGGTTTTCCGACTTCTTCCTCATCTTCTACGCCTGGAAATGCATCAACTGCGGCTCCATCGTTGACCGGACCATCGCCGCCAACAAGCGGAAGAATCTGGCAGAACTCGACCAGCAGCCGGTTCCCAGCCGCTTGCTTAACTGACGTTCGCTCTCTCGGCTCCACACTTCCGACTATCACGGCTCTGGTCAGCGCCTCACAAGCCAGACGGGGAAGCGCATTATAGGCTTCCCCGCCGGACCCGTCAAAACCTCCTAACCGTCTCTCGGTTCCGCCTGACCCGTCACACGGAAGTCCGCGACTTCATTGCTCCGCTTCCTTGCCCCCAAAAAAACGGTGTGATACAGTCAGCCGTTCCCTCCCCAAACGATCATGCGAGTCATTGCAGGCACACAAAAAGGCCGCCGGCTGCACAGCCCCAAGGGGCCCGGAGTGCGCCCGACCGCGGACCGCGTCAAGGAAGCCTTGTTTTCGATTCTGGGAAGCCGCATCGTCGGCGCGCGGTTTCTCGACTTGTACGCCGGAACCGGGGCCATCGGCATCGAAGCCCTCAGCCGAGGCGCCAGCCACGTCACCTTTGTCGAGCCGAACCAGTCCGCCTTGCGCGTGCTCCGCGCCAATCTCGCGCTCTGCGGACTCGAAGCCGCAGCCGACATCCAGGCCTGTCCCGCCGAGGCATTTCTCAGGAGGGCTATGACAGGCCAGCCGCCGTACGACATTCTCTTCGCGGATCCGCCCTATCGGATGGACACCGCCAAAGAACTGTGGCCGATGCTGGCAGGAACAGACATTGCGGCGCCCGACGCGCTCATCATCCTCGAGCACTCCAGTAAGCTGGCGGTGCCTGCTGAACACCGCCGGCTGAACGTGCTGCGGCAGTACCGGTACGGCGACACGACCCTCTCCGTCCTCGGCCTGGCGACACAGGACGCGCCCGCCGTATGAAAATCGGGGTCTATCCGGGCACATTCGATCCGGTCACGCACGGGCATACTGACATCATCGCGCGGAGCCTTCGCGTCTTCGGCAAGGTCATCGTCGCGGTCGCGTCCAATCCCACCAAGCGCCCCCTCTTCGACCTGGCCGAGCGGGTGAAGATGGTCAAGCTCGTGACCAAAGGCCTCCCACACGTCGAGGTGGTCGCCTTCGAAGGCCTGCTGGTGGAGTATGTGCAGAAGCGGAAGGCGCATGCCATCATCCGCGGGTTGCGCGCGATCTCCGATTTCGAGTACGAGTTCCAGATGGCGCTCATGAACCGGAAGCTCAACAAATCCGTCGAGACGGTCTTCCTCATGCCGAGCGAGGAATACTCCTACCTCACGTCCACCCTCATCAAGGAAGTCGCCAGTTTCGGCGGCCGGCTGACCGATTTCCTCCACCCGCAAGTCGCGCAGCGGCTTTTTCAGCGGCTGGGGAAACGTAAAGCATGAAACTCGCGGCCCGTGCCGGACGGATCGTCCCCTCACCGACCCTCAGCATCGCGGCGACGGCCAAGGCCATGGCGGCGCAAGGCATCGACGTCATCGATTTCGCCGCCGGCGAGCCGGACTTCGACACACCGGAGCCGATCAAAGCCGCGGCCGAAGCGGCGATCCGGTCCGGGTTCACCAAATACACCGCCAGCTCCGGCATCGACGAGCTCAAGCTGGCCATCGCCAAGAAACTCGAGACGGACCACGGTCTCCGCTACGAGAAAGCGCAAATCCTCGTCTCGTGCGGCGCCAAGCACACCCTGTACAACATCGCGGAGGCCCTCTTCGAAGCCGGCGATGAGGTGCTGATCCCCGCGCCGTTCTGGGTGTCCTACCAGGATCAGGTGCTGCTGAACGATGCCACGCCCGTGCTTGTCCACACGAAAGAAACGGACGGCTACGCGGTGACCGCCGAGATGCTCGCCGCGCACATCACGCCGCGGACCAAGGCCATCATCGTCAACAGCCCGTGCAACCCGACCGGCGCGACCTACGATCGCGCGTCCCTGGAAGGGATCGCCCGGATGGCCCTCAAGCACGACCTGACCATCATCTCGGATGAGATCTACGACAAGATCACCTACGACGGCGTCCGGTCCACGAGCATTGCCACGCTCGGCGCCGACGTGGCGGTCCGGACGGTGATCGTCAACGGCGTCTCGAAAGCCTACGCCATGACGGGCTGGCGGATCGGCTATGCAGCAGGCCCCAAGGCCCTGATCACGGCCATGGCCAACATCCAAAGCCAGAGCACGTCCAATCCCACGTCGATCTCCCAGAAAGCGGCCGTGGCCGCGCTGGAAGGCGGCGACGCGTTCACCAAACAGATGGTGCAGGAGTTCGACAAGCGGCGAAAAGTGATCGTGGAACGGCTCAACCGTATCCCCGGCGTCAGCTGCCGGATGCCGACGGGAGCCTTCTACGCGTTTCCGAATGTCTCCGGCCTCTTCGGCCGCAAACATGCCGGCGGCGCCATCGGCTCGGCCGCCGGCCTGGCTGCCTACCTCCTGCAGGAGGCCAAGGTGACCGTCGTGCCTGGCGAGCCGTTTGGCAGTGCCAGCCACATCCGCCTCTCCTATGCCACCAGCATGGAGGCCATTACCCGCGGCCTGGATCGCATCGACGCGGCCGTCAGGAAGTTGACCGTGGCCTGACCGCGAACTCGCTTGACTCGCGCGGGCGAGTGCTTATTTCAATGTATAGTGCCTGAGTGGGGACCGACGAACAGCGAGGGTGAGCGTGCCGATTTACGAGTATGTGTGCCACGGTTGCCAGCACCGCTTTGAGGTGAAACAGCGCATGGCAGATCCGCCGCTGTCGAGCTGCGAGCGCTGCGGCAAGGCCGTCACGAAAGTCATCTCCGCCCCGGCCATCATGTTCAAGGGAAGCGGGTGGTACGTCACGGATTATTCCGACAAACTCAAGCCGTCCACCGAATCCAAAACGGACGAGACAAGCTCCCCCGCAAAGAAGGAAGAGAAAGTGTCTTCGGAGAGCACCGCCGCAACCGTAACCACGGCGCCGGCAGCGTCCGGCTCTTCGAGCGGCTCGTCTGCCTCGCCTTCGACTGCCGACTCAAGTACGCCGCCGGCAGCCCCGGCAGCGCCGTCTTCTTCGTCGTCGAAATAGCGCTCGTGCGCTAATGCTTCTTTGCGGTCGTCGCCTGTTTTTTCTTCGCCGCAGCCGCTTTGGCTGCCGGCTTGGCGGACATCTTGGCGACCTTTTCCCGCTCGGTCGCGAGGCTTTGCTCCAGGCTCGCCACCTGATCGGCTCTGGTTTTGAGCAGCCGGGCCAGCTCGTCCACCCTGGCGTGCATCGCGCCTTTTTCGTTTGTCAGCATCGCGACCTGGCTTTCCAGTTTGATCTTCTCCGCCGTCGCCGTTTGGGCTTCGCCCCTCAACTGCTCGATCTGCGCTTGGAGAGCCGGGGGCCAATAATCGCACCCGCTCACTCCCATCGCCAGCGCTATCGCCAGCACTGCCAGCCCGGTTCTCCCGACGTGCATAGTGGTCATTGAACTTCCTCCTTCCGGCTCTACGCCTTGCTGTCCACCACTGCCTTCCCTCATCCGCCCTCTGCGGCTCACGCGATGCCTGCCTCGGCCAATGCCGCCTCGATCGCCGCACGCCGAATCGACCCTTCCCGCAGCACCCGCACCGCGCCGACCGTCTCCACCACCGTCGACGGCAGCAGGCCTGGCGACGGCCCCCCATCGACGACCAGATCCACCTCGCTCCCCAGCCTATCCTCGACGTCCTGCGCGGTCCGAGCCGGCTCGGCACCGGACCGGTTTGCACTGGTGCCCGTCAGGGGCCCGGTTTCACGAAGCAGGCGCTGGAGCATGGACTGCGCCGGCCACCGCACCCCGATCGTCCCCGTCCCGGCCGTCAGCACGGTCGGCAGGCGCGACGCCGCCGGAAACACGATCGTGAGAGGCCCGGGCCAGAACCGATCCATCAATACCTCGGCGGCCGGAGGAATCCTCGCCACCAGCTCAGCGAGCTGGGTCCGGTCAGCAATCAACACCAGAATCGGCTTGCGCTCTCGCTGTCCTTTGATGGCGCAGACGCGGCGCACGGCGGCTTCATCGAACACACAGGCGCCCAGCGCGTAGAAACTATCGGTCGGCATGGCGATCACCCCACCGTGCCGCACCACATTCACAGCGTCGTCCGGCACTGACTCGCCGGCATTCCCACAAAACACCCGCACCAGCGCCATGTCCATTCGAGCCGTCATGCTTGCGTCACGGCCGCGCGCATCGCCCGATGTGCGATGTCCGATCGGTAGTGACAACCGGGAAAGGAAATCGTCCTGACCATTTTATAGGCGCGCTCTGCGGCGTCCGCGAGCCGCCCGCCGACTCCTGTGATGCCGAGCACCCGCCCGCCCGCCGTCACCACATCGCCGCCCTGCCGTTTTGTGCCTGCATGATACACCAGAACATCGCCGGACAAAACTTTTTCGGGAAGCCCGGTGATCGGCACGCCCGTTTGGTAGGACCCCGGATAGCCGCCGGACGTCATCACCACGCACACGGCGGACCGGTCATGCCACTCCACGTTCAATTGGTCCAGGCGGTGCTCCACCACCGCCTCCACCACATCGACCAGATCGGTCTTGAGGAGAGGCAGGACAACCTGGGTCTCCGGATCACCGAACCGCGCATTGAACTCAAGGACGTAGGGTTTCCCTTTGACGATCATCAACCCGGCATACAACACGCCGGCAAAGGGGCTGCCTGATTTGGACAGGGCCGCCACGACGGGCCGCAGCACCTTGTCGAGCACGGCGGCGCGCAGCGCCGGCGAGCCGAGCGGCGCCGGCGCATAGGCGCCCATCCCGCCTGTGTTCGGTCCTGTGTCGCCGTCCCCGACACGTTTGTGATCCTGTGCGGGCAACATCGGCACCACCGTCTTCCCGTCCGTAAACGCCATGATCGTCAGCTCTTCGCCGTCCAGAAACTCTTCTAGCACCACGCGGCTGCCGGACTGGCCGAACGTTTTCTTCTCCAGCATATCCACCAGCGTCTGACGGGCCTTGTCCGACGTCGTCGCGACGACCACTCCCTTGCCCTGCGCCAATCCATCGGCCTTGACGACAATGGGCAGACGCTGGCGACCGAGATACTCCAGCGCCAGCTTCAACGAGGTAAAGCTTTGCGCGGCGGCCGTCGGGATGTGGTGCCGGACTAACAATTCTTTGGAGAAGTTCTTGCTCGATTCAAGCTGGGCCGCCGCGCGCGTCGGGCCGAAGATTTTCAGCTTGGCTTTTCGGAATTCGTCGGCAATCCCCGCCGCCAGCGGCGCCTCCGGTCCCACGACCGTCAGGTCGATCTGTTCCGATTGCACGAAGGACTTGAGCCCGGCCAGGTCATCGGCCTGGATCGGCACGCACGTCGCCAACTGCTCGATGCCGACGTTGCCCGGCGCGCAGTAGAGTTTCGTCACGCGCTGGCTCTGCGCAATCTTCCAGACCAGCGCGTGCTCGCGCCCACCGCTCCCGATGACGAGAATTTTCACGAGGGGACCCTTCCAAAAGGAAGGAACGAAGAAACAGAATGTGTGGTGGGTTGGCTCAGAATTCGAGAATGAGTCAAGGCCATCAATGCCTAAAGTGTCGCATGCCTGTCATGATCATTGCCATGCCGTGTTCGTCTGCGGCTTTCACGATTTCCTGATCGCGGATCGAGCCGCCTGGCTGAATGACCGCCGTGATTCCGGCCTGGGCCGCCGCATCCAGTCCGTCCCGGAACGGGAAGAAGGCATCGGACGCCATCACGCAGCCCTTCACCGGCAACACGGCCTTCATCCCGGCCAGCTTCACCGAATCCACCCGGCTCATCTGCCCCGCGCCGATCCCGACTGTCTGTCCCGACTTGGCATAGATGATCGCGTTCGACTTCACGTGCTTGCAGACTTTCCACGCGAAGGCGCAGGCGGCATACTCTTCGGCCGTCGGCTTGCGCTGGGTCGCTACTTGAAGTCCCTTGAGATCGCCGAGCGCGCCGAGGTCGCGGTCCTGCACGATCAACCCGCCGACGAGCTTCTTCAAGTCGACGCCTTCCGGTTTCACCTTCGTGAGCGGGCCGACATCCAATAACCGCAAATCCTTCTTCCGTTTGAGTTCCGCCAGCGCATCCTCCGCATAACCCGGCGCGATGACCACCTCCACAAACGTGGACGTGATTTCCCTGGCCGCGGCCAGATCCACCGGCCTGTTGAAGGCGATCACCCCACCGAAGGCCGACACCGGATCGGTTTCCCGCGCTTTCACGTAGGCCTCGACCGGCGTGGCGCCGAGCGCGACCCCGCACGGATTGTTGTGCTTGATAATGACCACCGCCGTGTCATCAAACTCCTTGGCCAGCTCCAATGCAGAATTGGCGTCCAGAAAGTTGTTATAGGACATCGCCTTGCCGTGCAACGTTTTGGCCCGCGAGACGGACGGCTCCTTTGCATGCAACTCACGATAGAATGCCCCCTGCTGGTGCGGGTTCTCGCCGTACCGCAGGGTCTCGACACGCTCGAACTGCAAGGAGAGGATGGCGGGAAACTTCCCTTCACCTCCCTGCACCTGCTTCTCCAGATAGCCGGCGATCAGGCTGTCGTACCGGGCCGTATGCTGGAACACCTTTTTCGCCAGCTCGCGGCGAAGCGCATGATCCATTTTGCCGGCCTTCAAGGCATCCAGCACACGGACATAGTCGGTCGGATCGACGACGACCACGACGTCGTCGTGATTCTTCGCCGCGGACCGCAGCATGGACGGGCCGCCGATATCGATGTTCTCGATCGCCTCTTCAAAGGGACAGTTCGGCTTGGCAATGGTGGCTTCGAAGGGATAGAGGTTGACGACCACGACATCGATGGGACCGATGCCGTGCTGCTGCATCTGCGACACGTGCGCAGGCACTGAGCGGCGTCCCAAGAGGCCGCCGTGGATTTTGGGGTGGAGCGTCTTGATCCGCCCGTCGAGAATCTCCGGCGAGCCGGTATAGGCCGCGACGTCAGTCACCGCCACGCCCGCATCCCGCAACACTTTGGCTGTGCCCCCCGTCGAAAGAATCTCGGCGCCGAGGGAAGCCAGCCCCTTGGCCATCTCGACGACACCGGTTTTATCGGACACACTGACCAGCGCGCGCGTGATCCCAGCCATTACAACCCTCTTGTGGATAACTCAGGCGAGAAAACCGTGCGCAGAATAACAGATGCCCCCGTGAAGTTCAACCGGCTCTTGCCCGACATTGACATCACATGAAGGCCCGACTACAATTTCGCAGTCGAGGTTCTCTTTTGCCTTCCCAATTCGTTCACCTGCATCTCCACACGCAATACAGCCTGCTCGACGGCGCCAATCAGATTGATCCGCTCGTCCGGCAGGTCAAGTCGTTCGGCCAGCCGGCCGTGGCCATGACCGACCACGGCAACATGTTCGGCGCGGTGGAGTTTTACCGGAAAGCCAAGGACGCCGGAATCAAACCGATCATCGGTTGCGAGGCCTACATGGCCCCGGGCAGCCGGTTTACCAAAGACAGCGCCCTGGCGCATAACGATTACTACCATCTCATTCTGCTCGCAACGAATCTGACTGGCTATCAGAATCTGATCAAACTGGTCAGTAAGGCCTATCTTGAAGGATTCTATTATAAGCCACGGATGGACAAGGAATTATTGCAGCAGCATCACGAGGGATTGATCGCGCTCTCCGGCTGTCTAAGCGGTGAGGTGGCCTATCTGATCGGACAGAACGATGTGGAGGGAGCCACGAAAGCCGCCGGTGAACACCGCGAGATTTTCGGAAAGGACCATTATTACCTCGAACTGCAGGCGAATGGGTTGGAACATCAGCGAGTCGCCAATGACGGCCTGCTCGACATCCATAAGAAACTCGACATCCCGCTCGCCGCCACGAACGACTGTCACTACCTGAAAAAGGAAGACGCCCGCCCCCACGACCTGATGCTCTGCCTCCAGACCGGCAAAACGATCAACGAGCCCAACCGGCTGAAGTTCGATACCGATCAACTGTACGTGAAATCGACGGATGAGATCGCCGCCGAGTTCAAGGAACTCCCGCACGCCATTGCGAACACCGTCTGGATTGCGGAGGCCTGCAATCTCGAGCTGGCCCTGAACCGGACGCACCTGCCCCAATACAAAGTCCCCGACGGGTTCACGCGGGAAACGTATGTGGAGCAGCTCGCGAAGGAGGGATTGGCCGCACGGCTGAAAGAACGGCCCAGCTCGATTCCGGCCACGGCCTACGAAGTCCGGCTCAAGGAAGAATTGACCATTATTTGTTCGATGGGATTCGCCGGCTACTTCCTGATCGTGTGGGATATCATCCGCTTCGCCCGCTCGCGCGGGATTCCCGTCGGCCCCGGCCGTGGCTCCGCGGCCGGGAGCCTCGTTGCCTACGCGCTCCGCATCACGGACCTGGATCCGCTCGTCTATACTCTTCTCTTCGAGCGGTTCCTGAACCCGGAACGCGTGTCGCTCCCCGATATCGACATGGACTTCTGCATGGACCGGCGCGGCGAAGTCATCAACTACGTCGTCGACAAGTATGGCTCGGATCACGTCGCCCAGATCATCACGTTCGGCACGCTCGGCGCCAAAGCGGCGATCCGCGACATCGGCCGGGTGCTGGAAATTCCATACGCCGAAGTGGACCGCGTGGCCAAGCTGGTGCCGAACCAACTCAACATCACATTGGACGACGCGTTGCTGCAGGAACCCAAGCTGCGTGAGCTCACCGAGACCGATCCCAAGATCGGCGAGCTGATGTCCATCGCCAAGTCGTTGGAAGGGCTGGCCCGCCACGCCTCCACCCACGCAGCCGGCGTCGTCATTTCCGAAGAGCCGCTCACGAACCACGTTCCTCTGTATAAAGGCGCCAACGAGGAAATCGTCACCCAATACTCGATGGGCGACGTGGAAAAAATCGGACTCGTCAAGTTCGACTTCCTGGGCCTCAAAACGCTGACGATGGTCCACAACGCGGTGACCTTGATCAACCGGACACATCCCGACCGGTCTCCGCTGGCCATCGAGCAGATTCAGTTCGCCGATCCGCAGACCTTCGCCCTGCTGGCGTCCGGCAAAACCACCGGGCTGTTCCAATTGGAAAGTGCTGGCATGCGGGACCTGCTGACCGGCCTCAAACCGGACCGGTTCGAAGACATCATCGCGATCATCGCCCTCTACCGTCCCGGCCCGATGGACCTGATTCCCGATTTCATCAAGCGCAAGCAAGGCAAGGTGCCGATTACCTACGAAGTCCTGGAGCTGGAAGACCTGCTCAAGGACACGTACGGCGTGATCGTCTATCAAGAGCAGGTTATGGCGATCGCCAACAAGATCGCCGGCTTCTCCCTGGGCCAAGCCGATATCTTGCGCCGCGCGATGGGCAAGAAAAAACCGGAGGAGATGGAACAGCTCCGCGCGAAGTTCCTCGACGGAGCCAAGAAACGCAAGATCACGGAGCCGAAAGCCAAGAAACTGTTCGACTTGATCCAGAAGTTTGCCGGCTACGGCTTCAACAAATCCCATGCCGCCGCCTATGCCGTCGTCACCTACCAGACGGCGTATTTGAAGGCGCACCATCCCACCCAGTTCATGGCCGCCCTGCTCACCTGCGACACGGGAAACATCGACAAGATGGTCGGCTACCTGACCGAGTGCCGGGAGATGGGCATCAAGGTGTTGCCGCCGGATGTCAACGAGAGCCACAAAGACTTTGCCGTTGCGGAAGGCGGAATCCGGTTTGGCCTGGCCGCCATCAAGAACGTCGGAGAAGGCGCGGTCGAATCCATTATCGCGGTCCGGAGCGAGGACGGCAAGTTCCGGTCGTTCTTCGACTTTTGCCGGCGGGTGGACCTGCACAAGGTCAACAAGCGCATGCTGGAAGGGCTGATCAAAGCCGGCGCGTTCGATTCGACCGGCGCGCGCCGCGCGCAACTCATGGCCGTGCTGGATCAGGCCGTGGAAGAAGGCGCGTCCGCCCAAGCGGAACGGGAGCAGGGGCAAACCAGCATTTTCGGCGGCGACACCGGCGACATGGCCGCTGCCTCGGGCCTGGCCGATCCCGTCTTCCCCGATATACCGGAATGGGACCAGAGCCAACTCCTGAAATACGAGCGCGAGCTGACCGGATTCTATATCACGGCCCATCCGCTGTCTCGGTTCGAAGCCGCGCTGAAAAAATTCTCCACGGCAACGACCGCCACTCTGTCCGAAGTCGGCGACGGGAAAGAAGTGAAGCTGTGCGGCATCGTCACGACGGTCAAAGTCCTGACGACCAAGAAGGGCGATCGCATGGCCTACGTGCAGATCGAAGACCCGCAAGGACTGGTGGAGATCATTGTGTTTCCGGATCTCTTCAAATCCGCGTCGGACCTGCTGGCGCCCGAATGTGTCGTGCAAGTCACCGGCATCGTGGATCGCGCGGAAAAAGGCACGCGGCTCAAAGGCACGAAAATCGAAGCCCTGGATAGCCTGCTGGCCCGGTCGGTCACGCACGTCACGATCCGTGTCAACGACGGCCCCGACGCTCCGCAGCAGCTCGGCCAGGTCGAGCAGATTCTGCGCCGGCACCCAGGCCCGACGGCGATTTCGTTCACGCTGTGCCTGCCGCCGGACATCGAAGCCGACACCGCGCCCCTGCCCCACGTCAAAATCCTGCCGAGTGAAGGCTTTGTGGCGGAAGTTGAAAATGTGCTAGGCAAAGGCACTGTGGTCATGCTGTAATGGGCGGCATTCCGGCATGAAAGATTACCTCGAATTCGAAAAGCCGCTCCGCGAGCTGGAGGAGCGGATCGAAAAGCTGGCGGGCTCCGGTTCGACCAAGCCTGCGGTCGAAGAGGAAATCCGCAAGCTCAAGGCCCGCCTCGCGCAGACCGAGGTTGAACTCTACAGCAGCCTGACCCCCTGGCAGCGCACCCAACTGGCCCGGCATCCCCAGCGGCCTGGCGTCTTCGACTACGTCAGCGCCTTCTGCCGTGATTTCATCGAACTGCACGGGGACCGCGCGTTCAGCGACGACCAGGCGGTGGTCGGCGGCTTCGGCCGGTTCAACGACCGCTCCATCATGATCATCGGGCACATGAAGGGCAAAACGCTCAAGGAGCGGATGCAGCGGAATTTCGGCATGCCCAATCCCGAAGGCTACCGGAAAGCGCTCCGGCTGATGAGGCTGGCGGAAAAATTCAACCGGCCGATCGTGACGTTCATCGACACGCCGGGCGCCTACCCCGGCATCGGCGCGGAGGAGCGGGGGCAAGCCGAGGCCATCGCGCGGAATCTGCTGGTCATGTCGCGGCTCGCCGTGCCGATCGTGTCGATCGTGACCGGCGAAGGCGGCAGCGGCGGCGCGCTCGCGCTCGGCGTGGCCGACCGCGTGCTGATGCTGGAGCACTCGATCTATTCGGTCATCTCGCCGGAAGGCTGCGCGGCCATCTTGTGGGACAACCCGGCGAAGGTGCAGGACGCGGCGGCCGCGTTGAAGATGACGGCCAAGGACCTGCGCGGACTCGGCGTGATCGACGAGGTGATCCCGGAACCGACCGGCGGCGCCCATCGCGACACCCGCATGACGGCCGAGCGGATTGCCAAGTCTCTTGCCGGTCACCTCAGCCAGTTGGGCGAACTCTCCCCCGCAGATTTGCTCGCCCGCCGCGACCAGAAATACCGCGCGATGGGCGCCGTCTCGGAACCTCCCGCAGCCAGCTAAGCCCCCGTAAAACGTGAAACGTTAAACGTAACAGGTTGGACGAGCCTTTCACGTTTTACTTTTCACGTCTCACGCTTCTAGGGATTTTGCCACATCGCGCCGTCGTACTGGGGATTGCTTTGGTGCGTCAGCTTCACCGTGTCCCCGTCTTTGACCATCGACTCCAGCGATCCGACTTTTTTGTTCACCGTCACCAGCAATTCGCCTTTCTGCATGAACGGCAGCGCGCCGGCCAATGTCTCCTGATTCGATTCCAGCAGGGCCTTCACCGTCATCGGGCCGGCCACGTCCAGCTGCAACTCGGACTCCCCGACACTCTGCCGCAATGTCAGCCCGAACAGAAGGATCGTCACCATCCGTGCACGCTCATCCCTTTCGCTCCGCGCCGCCCGGCGCTCCCTGATGGCAGCGGAAACAGTCCCGCCGTTTCGGATGCCGATCCTGGAGCGGTCGGCTCTGCCCGGCGGCATGGCACCGGACACAGTCTTTCTCAGAAATCCCCTTATGCTCCATCGTTGCCGGTATGACCGGATTGCGGTCTCGCGGCGACGGCAGGAGCGATACTGCCACGACGACGAGTACGACCGCCCCGGCAAAGAGCCAATCGCTCTTACGCAACGTGATCATAACAGCTTATCGGACCGCTTCCGCTCTATCCGTCTGACGCGTGCAGCGTCAGGCAGCAGTATTCGCATCAGGAGTATCGAAAGGCCATCTAAGAGAGCGCCGAGGAGAGGACAAGCCTGGAGCACGAGTGTCGAAGGGCGTCAATACATGCCGTTAAGACTTTGGCGAGGACTCAGCTTCGGACGATTCGTCCGAAGCGCCAGCGGGAACGGTCTCTTGATCGCCGACAAACAATCCGTCCTCGACCGGCAGCAGCGCCTGCTCGGCTTCGCCCAGTTCCTTGAATTCGCGCAGCGGGGGCAACTGCGACAGATCGCTGAGACCGAACTGCTGGAGAAAGAGCTTCGTCGTCCCGTACATGATCGGCCGGCCGGGCACGTCCTTCCGTCCCACCATCCGGATTAGCTTGCGCTCCAGGAGGGTGCGCAGGACGGTCGACACCTCGACCCCGCGGATCTGCTCGATTTCCGAGCGCACGATCGGCTGCTTGTAGGCGATGATCGCGAGCGATTCCAGCGCCATGCGGGAGAGCTTCGGCGCGGCCTTGATCTTGGCCAGCCGCTTGATCCAGGACGCGTACTCGATCCGTGTGACGATTTGATAGCCGCCGGCCAGCTCGACCAACCGGACCCCCCGCCCTTGGCGATCCATCTCCTCGCGCAGGGCCTGCAGCGCCTGCTTGACCTCGTGTTTCGACACTTCGCCGAGCACGACCATCAGCCGCTCGATCGGCATCGGCTCGGCAGATACGAACAGCAACGTTTCGAGAATCGCCTTGAGCTCGCGGTCC
>Ga0247727_10009606_pt1 | contig 17444 bp, 10 predicted proteins | sample WisWelCaveWW1625_FD_202498 | JGI IMG/M metagenome (GOLD analysis project Ga0247727, IMG submission 202498) | Biofilm microbial communities from Wishing Well Cave, Virginia, United States - WW16-25 | ecosystem: Environmental > Aquatic > Deep subsurface > Groundwater > Cave microbial mat | place...
CGCCGCAGCGTGAGCGCCAGCTCGGTCTCGATGGTCCGATCCTGCGGCGCCAGTTTCGATGCCTCGCGCCAGGCTTGCACGGACTCCTGGTGACGGCCGGCGTCGCGATGCGCCCGCGCGCGCGCCTGCCACAACTCCGAGGTCTCCGGCAGCTTCTCGAGACGCGCGAACGAAGCCGCCGCCAGCTCCGTCGCCGCGCGGAACTGCCAATAGAGCGCCTCCGGCGTCTTCTGCCCTCGCGCCGCCCGCAGCGCGGCGGAATAGCGGCCATTGCGATAGTGGCATTCCAGGATCTGAGTCTTGCAGTCGAGCGGCGGGAGCTTCCTCTCCTGCGCTTCTTCGACGCCGGCCCAGTCGATATGACCGGTCTCCGTGTAGATCTCGGCGATGGCGGCGCGTACGCCGCGGAAGTCCGGTTTGGCGGCCAGGGCGCGCCGGTAGAGCGTGAACGCGCGGGGGAATTGCCGCCGGGCGGCGAAGTCGCTCGCCGCCAGGACAAGCCCGAATGGAGAATCCGGCGGCAGAGCCTCGCGGGCGCGCGCGGCGATCGACTCGTAATAGAGGCCCTCGCTAAAGCGCGCGCCGGCGAGCATCCCCTGCGCGTCCCGATGGTCCGGCTGCAACTTCACGGCGCGTTCCAGTGGGGCCACTGCATCCACGGGCCGGCCCAGTTTCAGGTATGTGCCGCCCAGAAACAGGTTGGCCGGAAACAGCGACGGCTGGAGCTTGACCGCGGCTTCCAGTGGCGCGACGGCCTCCTTGGGCCGGTCCGCCATGTGATACGCCATGCCCAGATTCAGTTGCAGCCCGGCGTTCTCCGGATAGATTTTGACCAGCTCCGCGTAGATCGCGGCGGCCTCGCCGAAACGCCCCGAGGTGATGAATTCCTTCCCGCGTTGCGCTTTCACCGCAGGATCTTCGGTCTGCGCCAGCAGTACGGCGGCGAACACGAAGGTGAGTTTAGGGTTTCGCATCGAGGCTGGCCAGGAATCGCTCCGCCTTCCGCCTCGGCTCAATCCAGGGGCTCGCGGAGCGGATCAGCCGGTATTGTAACTCCGCCAGCGCCTGCTCGCCTCGAGCGGCATACAGATCGGCCAGCAGCGAGCGCATGTGAATGGTGTACTCGTGGTCGGTGCGGCCCGCCGCGGCCAGTGCGCGCTCCAGCACGCGGATCGCTTCCTCGGAGTCCTTCAACGACCGCGCCAGATCCAGCGCGAACAAGCTGACGCCCGGCGCCAGATCCACGGCCTTGCGGAAATCCTTCGCTGTCCACGCCGCCCGGGCCTCGCGCAACGACTTGGTCCAGGGACGGACCTCCGGCGAGTGCGGGAGCGCCCACACCTCGGGCTCCCGCGGCAATGTCACCACCACGCGATGGCTTCCCATCCGGCGAGCGCCGGGAAACCGCAGCGGGCCGAGGTCCTTCGGCAGATCCGAAAGCTCGGCGATCTGGTAGTGCATCGGGATGGTGACCTTCGGCCGGAGCGTGGCGCGAATAGCGTCGATTTCCGCGTACTTGAGGATGTGCTCCTGTCCATCGACGGGAAGCAGCAGCACGTCCACCCGGCCGAGCGCCGAGGCCATCGCCGGCGTCAGCGGGCCGGTGTCGCCGAGGTGGGCGATTCGAATGCCGCCCGTCTCCAGTACCCAAAGCGTGTTGGTCCTGCCGAACTCGGCCCCGTAGGGTTCCGCATGCCGCCCGGCGACTCCCCGGATACGCACCTCGCCAACGGCGTACTCGCCAGGTGCGCGAAACACCAGCGTATCCGGACCGAAGTAGTAACTGGCGTCGTGATCGTAGTGCGGATGCGTCACTAGCACCGCGTGAGCTTTCAGCCCTTCGGGAAAAGAGTAACCGAGCCAGCGGTAGCCATTATAGGGATCGATGGCGATGCGTACGCCCGACGGCGCCTGCACCACGAAGCAGGCGTGCGCGATGTATTCGAGGGTGACCTGTGCGGGCGCTTTACCAGCCGCGCCCGCCAGAACGATGGCAAGCTGAAGCTTGCGCCACAATTAGAAGCTCAGGCGTAAGCCGAAGCGCATGGTCCTCTGGGTCGAGTCGGCGCTGGTGATGCGCATGAAATTCGCGCTGGAGGAGTCGCCGTTCGGGTTGCTGAAGTGCGGCGTGTTCATCAGGTTGAACGTCTCGGCGCGGAACTCCAGCTTGTACTGCTCCGTGATCGGAATTCCTTTAAACAGCGCCAGGTCGAAGTTCACCAGGCCCGGACCGCGCAGCAGATTCCTGCCCGTCGAGCCATAGCGAACCGCGTTCACTTGCGCGAAAGCGGTCCGGTCGTAGAACTGGTCCAGACTCCCGATGAAGTCCGCCGTGGGTTTGACCTGGTCAGCCGTCTGCGCGTTGCCCGGTGCGTTCAGCGATCCCCCGGGGCTGCCGATGCCGAACGGCCGGCCTTGAATCAGGGCCACGCCGCCATTGGCCTGCCAGTTGCCGAGGATGTGTTTGGCGACGCCGGAGGTCGCGTACTTCTTGCCCGCGCCAAACGGCATCTCGTACACATAACCCAGGTTGAACATGTGCGGGATATTGAAACCCGCCTGGGCCCAGTTGCGGTTGAACACCTCGGGGTGGTTCCAGCTCACGCCCACCCAACCATCGTCGTCGGTGTGGTTCATAGCCTTCGAGTAGGTGTAGGAGCCTTTGATGAAGAGGCCGTCGGCGGCCCTGCGGTTGAAGGCCACCTGGAGGGCGTGATAACGGGTGCTCAACTGCCCGTTCCAGTCCAGAATGGCGATGGAGCGGCCGAAGGAGCGGAACAGCGGCTGGCCCTGGACCCCGGTGCCGACCGCCGCCGCGTTCCCGTTGATGTCGCCGAGACTGCGGACCGTGGCCGTACCGACGTAGCCGATATCGAGGACAAACTCCTTCGGCAGCTTGTGCTGGATGAAGAGGTTCCACGACTGGATGTAGCCGCGGTTGAATTTATTGCCGGCGATGGAGCGCATGTCAGCCGTGACCGGCAGCGGGATCTTGCCCGAGCTGATGTCCGGCAAAACGACGTCCGGTATCCCCTGCGCCAGCGGGCGAAACGCGTGGAACGCCTGGTTAAAGCCTGCCGCGGTGCTGAGTGGCAGGAACGTCGCCGCGATGGTCAGTGGATAGAAGCCGCGCAGCGGCCGTCCGAACGGCATTGGGTTGTAGGTGATGCCGTAGCCGGTGCGGATCACCGTAGTGTCGCTCAGGCGGTAGGCGAGCCCCACCCGCGGCGCGAACATTTTCTTGCTGACGCTCACACCCAGGTGAGTCGGATTGCCGCCTAGGTTACCGAGCAACACATTGTTCGTTGTGTGGTCGTACTTCTCGATGCCGCCGTAGTTGGCGCGGGTCAACAGGGGGTAATACTCCCAGCGCAGGCCCAGCGTCATCGTCAGCTTGCGCGAGACGTTCCAGCGGTCTCGCAGGAACAGCCCGTGCTGGTACTCCTGGGTGTTCATCTTGATGAACTGGATGCTCTTCTGCATGTTGGCCGGAGCGCCCAGCAGGAACGACGCCCAGGCGTTGGGATTGCCCGACGAAGTGCCGTTCTGTCCGGCGACCTGCGTGTTGAAATTGAAGCCGCCCCGCGGACCGATGCCGATCTCCGGCTGCCAGTGGTTCAGCATGTGACGAACGCCGTCGTAACCGAAGCGGAACTCGTGCGAGCCCTTCAGGTAACTGAAGTTCTGGTTGAAGGTGAAGCTCTGGTCGTTACGGTAAATCGGCGACCAGTTGTTCACGTTGCCCAGCGAATCGAAGCCGGAAATATTGAAGATCGGGAATCCGCCTTGCCTCGGATCCGGCCCGTTGGTGCCCGGGATCTTCAGCACATCCAGGCCGATGTTCTGGCCGAAGTCCGGCCCGATCGTGGTGTGGCCCATGCGCGTGAAGCCGAACGTGGTGTCCAGCAGGAACCTCGGTGAAATCGTCCAGGTCTGCCCCAGCGTGCCAATCTGCACGGTGGTGTCGCCGGTGCCGTTGCCGCCGTCGCAAAGGCAGGTGCCGATCGCCTTGCCCAGCGCGCCCTCTCCGGTCACCACCGCGGTCATGCGGCTGAACTTGCCCCAGATCATGTGGTTCTCGGTCCGGTTGTAGTTGATCTTGGCATCGTAGTTGTCGCGGTCCATCACCTGCGTGGCGGAGTTGAAGAAATTGACTGTCGCGCCGTTGGCGTTCTGAATGGTCGACAGGTTGGGCGTCGGAACCAAATCCTGAAGCTGCCGCGAAATCGAGCTCTGGCGCGCCAGCGGAACCACGTTGCCGGGGAACGGCGTGCGGTTGCGGCCGTCCACACCGCCTGTGGTGGGGTCGTAAATCGCAAAGCTGTAGGCGCTGAAGTTGCCGGCACGCATGTCGGCCGGGGCGACAGTCAATTGCCGGTTGCGGTTCACGCGCTCGCGCAGTCCTTCCCAGTCGACGAAGAAGAACACCTTGTTCTTCTTGATCGGTCCGCCCAGGGTGAAGCCGGGGATGGTGACCAGGCTCTTAGGGGTCTTCGGGCTGGTGAAGAAGAAGTTCTTGGCGCCGAAGATTTTGTTCTCGTGGAAAATAAACGCCGACCCGTGCAGATCGTTGGTGCCGCTTTTGGTGGTGACGGTGATGGCCGCGCCGCCGGCCATGCCCTGCTCGGCGTCGAAGCTGTTGGTGGAGATGTTGACCTGTTCGATCGACTCGGCCGGCGCCACGTACACGGTGTGATGCGGCAGCCAGACCAGCACGTTGGTGGCGCCGTCGAGGCGCGTGTTGTTGTTGTTGCGGTTGGTTCCGTTGATGTTGGTGGTGAGCGCGCGGGCGGGCGTGTCGGTGTTGGCGTTCTGGAAACGGCCCGGCGTGGCGCCCGGCACCAGGTTGATGAGGCTCTGGTAGTTGCGGTACTTGGCCAGCGGGATGTTGACGATCTCGCGTCCCGACAGCTCGACGTGGACGTCGGCCTTGTCGGTCTGGAGCGTCAGGGCTCCGGCTTCCACGGTGACCTGCTCGGTGAGCTGCCCGACCTCCAGCACCTGGTCGATGCGCGTTACCGTGTTGATGCTGATGCCGACGTTGGACTTGACCACGGTCTTGAAACCGCTGGCGCTGATGCGCACCTCGTAGTTGCCTTGAGGCACGTTGCGCACGGTGTAGCGGCCGGCGTCGTCGGCAGCGGCCTCATGCTTGGACCCGGTGGCGACGTTGGTGGCAACCACGGAAGAATTGGGGACTACCGCGCCGGTCGGGTCGGTGACGGTTCCTACGATGGAGCCATAGAGCACCTGGCCGTAGGCCGGGTAGTTGAACCACACCAGCGTGAGTACCGCAAGCGCGCCGGCGATGAACCAACGGAAAGCAGAACTTCGATGTGACATAGAGAACCCCTCCCACCAAATGTTACTGGCCGCTGCCAGCTAACTAAATACATTACCAGCTAACTAATACATTATTAGAGTGCGAGCAGGGGGCTGTCAAGGGCTTTTGGTGGCGCAAGCCTCTGGCTTGCAAGCGGGCGCCCGCGGGTGGTCGGCCCTAGGCTCCCAGCCGCTCTCGCAGGGCGGCGACGCGGTCCCGTGCCACGGTCAGCTCGGTCTTGCCGTCCTTCAGGCGCACAACCATCTTGCCGCCGAACCAGGTGTGCAGCTCGCGCACGTGATCCAGGTTGAGAATGCTGGAGCGGTGGACCCGGAGGAACCGCGCCGGATCGAGCTTCTGCTCCAGCGCCGCGATGGTATGGTCGATCACGTGATGTTTGGCTGCGGCGGCGGCGAAGGTCAGCTTGTCTTTCGCGTAGAAGTGACTGACTTGCACGACGTCCACGAACTCGACCTTCTCTCCGACCCGCGAGGCGACCCGGCTCAGATACTGCGGCGCGCGCGCCTGCATGGCGGCGGCCACCTGGTCCGCCAGCGCCCGCAGATCGAGGCGCGGCTCGGCGCCGCCGCGAAGGCGGTCCAGCTTGTCCAGCGCCTTTGCCAGCCGCTCCGGCTCCACAGGCTTCAGCAGGTAATCGATGGAATTCGCTTCGAAGGCCTGGAGGGCGTATTGATCGTAGGCGGTGGTGAAGACCACCAGCGGCTGTTCATCCAGTTGCGCCAGCAGCTCGAAGCCATTCAGCGCCGGCATCTGGATGTCGAGAAACAGGACCTCGACCGGCGATCGCCGCAACCGCGCCACCGCCTCCACCGGATCGGTGGCCGAGCCGGCGATCTCGACGCGCCCGGTGGCCTCGATCAGTCGCGTGAGCCGCTTCAGCGCCAGCGGCTCATCGTCCACCAGGAAGGCTATCATGCCGTTGATAGCACCCTGGACGGGACAGTAAAGGCCACCACGGTGCGACCCTCGCGCCGCGCGATATCGAGGGCGGCCTCGGCCCCGAACAGGCTCGTGAGCCGGGCGTGCAGATTATCCAGACCGTGGCCGGCCGCCATCGCTTCCGGACTGAATCCGGGCCCGTCGTCGGCCACCTCCACCACCAGCCGGCCGTCGCGCCGCGCTACCGCCACCTGGATGGCGGCGCCTTCCCGACGCGGCCCCACGGCGTACTTCACGCTGTTCTCCACCAGCGTCTGAATCGAGAACGGCGGAACCTCACAGGAATCCAGATCGGGCGGACAATCGATCTGGTAATGCAGCCGCTCGGCGAAGCGCGCCTTTTCGATCTCCAGATAATCGGCCACCACTTTCATCTCACCCGCCAGCGGGACCAGGTCGCCGCCATGCGCGTCCAGCGAGTACCGCAGCAGCGCCGCGAAGCGCTCCAGCAGCCGCTCGGCGCGCGCCGGATCCTCGCGAATCAGCGCCGAGATCGAATTCAGCGCGTTGAACAGAAAGTGCGGATGCAGCCGCGACGACACCGCCGCGAGCCGCGCTTCGCTCGCCAGCTTCAGCGCCCGCTCGCGCTCGGTTTCCTTGTCCTGCAACTCCCGTCGCTTGCGCTCCAACTGGTCCCGATACGATTCGTACAGCGTGATGCTGATGCCCACCACCAGCGTCACCAGCGTCGATCCTTTGAGGCTGCCGGCGTAGAAATCCCAGAAGGGCACGTTGCGGCCCAGACCCAGCAGGAAGATCAGGCCGACCGCGGCCAGGCAGCCGGTGCCGGAGATCGCGATCAGCGTGGTGACCACCAGCGACCAGCGCGCCAGCGCCCTCCGCGGATACTTCGCCCAATACAGCGGCGCCACCCGCTCCATCACCAGCCACCCCAGCCCGCCGATCACGTTCGAGTAGATCAGCGATTGCGCGAGAATCCAGCCGAAGACCCGCACCGATGGGGTGTCTATAAACAGCATCACCACCAGCGACAGGCCGGTGGCGATGCCGGAGTTCAGTACCAGCGATTTCCCGATGATCTTCATCCAGTGCGGCATGGACGCGGCCTATGGCCAGTCTACTTCGCCACGTGACATCCCACACAGCCCGTCTGTGCCACCGGCAGCGGCGAGCGGGTTTCCAGCCACGTCCGCGCCCGCTTCTCGTAGGCGGTTCCGGGCAGATCCTTCGTCAGCCGCTCGAAGAACTGCTGCGCCTTGTCGGTCTCGCCCAGACGGCTGTAAGTGTCGGCCAGGCCGAACAGCAGCTCGCCGCGGGGATGCGTGCCGATCTGATCGAAGTACGCCTTCTGGATCTCGAGCGTGCGCTCGAAGTCCGCCTTGCCGCGCTCCAGCAGCGATCGGGAGAACGGACTCTCGCTCATGCCGCGTGCCGCCCCCATCACACTCGCCCCGCGCGGGATGCGCACGCCCACATTGTCCGGATCGAGCTTCACCGCCTCGTCCATCATTTGCAGACCCTTGGTGGCCAGGTCCATTCCTTTGTTGCGGTCGCCCGCCTGAAACGCCATGCCGCCCTGGAAGAACAACCCGCCGCCGTGCCACACCATCGCTTCGGCGTGCTTGGGGTTGGCGGCCAGCGTCTCTTCGGTCGCCTTCATGCCGCGCGCCAGCGCCTCCTGGTTGCCCAGAAAACCGGCGAAGAAATCCTCGCGAACCTTGTGGTCGAAGCGCTCCTCCGGCGGCGCGCCCCACAGGTTGGAAACCATCCCGGCCGCCAGTCCCAGGACGGCGGCGATGGCCAGGTAAGTCAGTTTCTTGAGATGCATGTTGCCTCCTCTGGGACAGGATACGCGGGGAATGTCGTTCGCGGCCCGGCAAACTGACCAGGGGTCAAGGTACCGGATGAACGGCGGATTTTGGGGGACCGGACTCTTACGCCCGGTAACTTCGACTGCCTCTGAGGTACCTTAAGAGACTAGGTTGAAACTCATGGGCACGCCGAAAGTCACCGATTGCATCGACATTTTCGCCGCGGCGAATCCGCATTCGATCGCCTTGACCGCGCCCAACCGCCCACCCCTGAGCTACTTGCGTCTGGCGGAGTTGCTCGGCCGGACGCATGCCGACTTCCTTCAGCTCGGGCTCACTCCGTCTCACCGCGCCGGACTGCTGGTCGCACAGGGTCCGGAAACGGTCACCACGATGTTCTCTCTGATGCGGTGCGCCACTTGCGTGCCTTTCAACGCCACCCTGCCCGAGGCCGAACTGGCAACGCTGCTCGCCCGGGCGCGGCTGGACTGCCTGGTGGCCAATGCGGAAACCTCGCCGGCGGCGGTTTCCGCCGCCCGCGGCCTGCGCATCCCCTTGCTTCGAGTGACTCCGGTTCCGGCTGGGGCGGCCGGTGAGTTCGCTGTGGCTGGAGGCGAGGTGGTTTCCCCGCCCCGAGAGCCCAATCCGGCTGGATTGGCCGCGGTGCTGCACACGTCCGGCACCACCGGGCCTCCCAAACGCGTCCCGCTGACCCACGCCAATCTGCTGGCTTCGGCGAACAGCTTTCGGGAATGGCTCCAGCTCGGGCCCGACGACCGGCTGCTGGCCTCGATGCCGGCTCACAACACAGCCTTCACGCTGGCGCTGGTGACTTTTACGGCCGGGGCCGGCATCTGTTGCATACCGGGATTCTACGGGGCGCAGTTCTTCGGCTGGATGGACGAGATTCGACCGACATGGATGTGGCTGCCGCCCTCGTTCCTGCAGGAACTGGTCGCCCGGCCGGATTTTCCCAGCGATCTCGCGGCCCGCTGCCCTCTCCGTTTCATTCGCACTGGCGCGGCCCCGATCACCCCGCAGGTTCAGGTGGAAGTCGAGCGCCGCTTCGGCGCTCCCGTGCTGGTGATGTATGGCATGTCGGAAGCAGCCCCTCAGATCTCCTGCAACCCGCTGCCGCCGGCGAAACGCAAGCCCGGCTCGGTGGGCCTGCCGGTGGGCCCGGAGCTTCGGATCGCCGGCGCGGACGGCCATCCACACGCTCCCGGTGTCGAGGGGGAAGTGCAGGTCCGGGGACCGAATGTGATGGCGGGTTACGAAGACGATCCCGAAGCCAATCGCGCCGCCTTCCGCGACGGCTGGTTTCGCACCGGCGACCTGGGTTACCTGGACGACGACGGCTATTTGTTTCTCACCGGCCGGATCAAGGAGATGATCAATCGCGGCGGCGAAAAGATCTCTCCGTATGAAATCGAATCGGCGCTGCGCAGTCATCCTGCCGTGGCGGAGGCCGCGGTGTTCCCGCTGCCGCACGCGCGCCTGGGGGAGATCCCCGCGGCCGCCGTGGTTGTCCGGCACGGGGAAACCGTTTCGGAGACGGAGCTGCGCGCGTACGCGGCCACGCAGTTGGCGCGCTTCCAGGTGCCGGCCCGGATCATGATCGTCTCCGAGATCCCCAAGGGCGCCGCCGGGAAAATTCAGCGGGCCGTCCTGGCCGAACGTCTGGGCCTGGAGGGCGGCACGGAACCCGCCGCGCGCGCGCCATTCCGCGCGCCCTCGACGGACCTGGAAGTGGAACTGGCGCGGCTGTGGTCGGAGATTCTGCATGTGGAAGGGATTGGGCTGGATGACAGCTTCGAGTCGCTGGGGGGCGATTCATTTGCCGCCACGCTGTTGCACGCCGAGCTGGCCGAAGGCTTCGGCGCTCGTGAACATCTGCTGGAAACGCTGGATCCGGAGCGGCTCACCATCGGCCGGCTGGCGCAGACCTTAGAATCGGCCGGAGGGCCGCCGGCATACGGGGTTTCCGTCGCGCCGGTGCAGCCCAAGGGCGGTGCTGCTCCCTTCTTCTGCATTCCGGGAGCGGGGCTGCCGGCCTGGCAGTTTCGCCCGCTGGCCCGTTCACTCGGCGAGCAGCGCCCGTTCGTGGTTCTGAGTTACCGCGAAGACCCCGGCAACCCGTCTGCGTATTCAGTCGAAGATCTCGCCGAGCGGTTCCTCGATGCCATGCTCAGGCTTCAGCCGCAGGGGCCGTATCTACTGGGCGGGCATTGCTTCGGCGGGATGGTGGCCTTCGAGATCGCCCGCCGGTTGCACGAACGCGGCGAACGGGTGCAACTGCTGGCGCTGTTCGACACGCCGGTGCTGAACCGGCGCGATCCGCGCCCCCGCGCGGCCCCGAACAACTGGAATGGCTTTCTGCGACAACAGTTCGACCGCCGGCTCGGCTGGCTCTCCGGCCGGTCGCGACTGGCGGCCCGTATCCTCGGCGTCGACGAGTTCGCCGCCGCTGACCGCCGCGCCGCCCGCAGTTACGTCCCCGAACCCTACTCCGGACGCATCGTTCACTTCCTGGCTACCAATGGTGGCAGTGGCCCTGCTCCGCTGGATGACCGGCTGGCGTGGAAGTCCCTGGCAGAGGGGGGGGTCGATCTGCGATATCTCGAAGCCGGACACGATGGAATGTTTCGCCCGCCGGCGGTGGGGCGGCTGGCCGAGGAATTGCGAACACTATTGGAGAAAGCGGACCGTTCCCTGACGGTCGCGGCTCGGTAAAGCGGCCGGGCGACTACCTCTCCGAAGAGGCGGCGCGTCGCAGACGATCGGCGATGGCGGCCCAGGAAACGTACTCCGGCGGCGGCTCCACCGCGATCCAGTCCCAGCTTTCTTCATCCAGCTCGTGCAGCACCGCATAGAGCCGCGCGCCATAACCAGCGGCGACGGCCGGCATCTGCACCGCTCGCGCGGCGGGCAGCGCCCGATTCCACCACACATAGGCGCCGCGGCCTTCCGGCGGCGGACCCAGGATCAGCGGCGTCCGCGGGCTGTAGTGGCGGGGATGCAAACCAGGTGAAGGGTGAGCACCCTCCGGCAGCGCACCGGCCGCGATCGGACCGATCAGCGCCTCGATCTCCGCCCGCGAGATCATCCCCGGCCGCAGCAGCAGCGGCGGTGAGCCGGCCAGCGACAGCACCGTGGATTCGATGCCGATCTCGGTCGGTCCGCCATCGAGGATGCAGTCCACGGCATCGCCGAGCGAGCGCCGTACGTGCTCCGCCGTGGTCGGCGACACCTCCGTAAACCGGTTGGCGCTGGGCGCGGCGATCGGCACACCGGCAGCGCGGATCAGCTCGAGCGCCAGCGGATGCGCGGGCGCGCGCAGTCCCACCGTCGGCAGGCCCGCCGTCACGATGTCGGGAACGTGCGGCTGTTTCGGCAGCACCAGCGTGAGCGGACCCGGCCAGTAGCGCGTCGCCAAAACCTCAGCCTCCGGCGGCCACTCCCGCGCCAGCTCGCGCGTCATCGCGATCGAGTCCACGTGTACGATCACCGGACTCTCCGGCGGCCGCCCCTTCACCTCGTAGATGCGAGCCACCGCCCGCGCGTCCAGCGCATTGGCGCCCAGGCCGTAGACGGTCTCGGTGGGAAACGCCACCAGCCGGCCTGCGCGAATCAGCGCGGCGGCCTGCTCGACGCTGGAAGATCCGGCCATTAGTCGGGCAGATCGTCTTTGGCGTCGCTGGCGGTGCGGCCCGTTTTGCGCCACACCATCCAGGCGTGCGACAGCGGGTCGATGCCGCCGTCCAACACGCGGTCCACATCGCCGATGGCGAGTTTGGTGCGGTGATCCTTGATGAGCCGGTAGGGCGCCAGCACGTAGCTGCGGATCTGGCTGCCGAAATTGATGTCGGCTTTGGCGTCCTCCAGTTTGCGCTCCTCGGCGCGACGCTTGTCCATCTCGAATTCGTAGAGACGCGCGCGCAACTGCTTAATCGCCGAGGCACGATTCTTGTGCTGGGATCGTTCGTTCTGGCACTGCACGACGATGCCGGTCGGCAAGTGCGTCATGCGGATGGCGGAGTCGGTGCGATTGACGTGCTGGCCGCCGGCCCCGCTGGCGCGGAAGGTGTCCACCCGCAGATCTTCAGTCCGGATTTCGATCTTGACTTCGTCGTCAACCAGGGGCCACACGAACACGGAGGCGAACGAGGTGTGCCGGCGCGCATTGCCGTCAAATGGCGAGATGCGCACCAGCCGGTGCACGCCCACTTCCGAGCAGAGCATCCCATAAGCGTTCTCGCCGTTCACCTCGAAGGTCACCGACTTGATGCCGGCGGTCTCACCCTCCAGCCGGTCCGTGATCACGGTATTGAGACCCTTGCGCTCGGCCCAGCGCAGATACATACGCAGCAGCATCTCGGCCCAGTCCTGGCTCTCGGTGCCGCCGGCGCCGGGATGAATGGTGACGATGGCGCTGAGGGCGTCGTTCTCGCCGCTGAGCAGCATGCCGGTCTCGAGGTCCTCCAGACGGGCGCCGAACCGCTTCATGTACGGTTCGATCTCCGCCAGGACATTCTCGCCCTCGCGCGCCAGCTCGAACAGCGTATCGATGTCGGAGCTCACCGAAGCGACCTCGGCCTCCTGCTGGATGGCCTCTTCCATGCGCTTGCGGTCCTGGAGCACCTTCTGGCACTTCTCCGGCGGCTGGTTCCAGAAATCCTGCGCCGAGATGAGCTGTTCGAGTTTGGTTAGCTGAACTTGCTTGGCGGGAGCGTCAAAGATAGCTCCGCACAGCTTCTGCCTGCTGGCGGAGCGAGGTGTATTCGCGGTCGAGTTCTTCGAGCGTCATCTGCGTCCATTTTAGCAGACCCCGTTGTCATCAGGGCTGTTGTCATCATGGCATCCGGCTGGCGCCGGTTTCCGATATACTGGAGCCCAAGTACCCAAAGGGAGGTGGCTATGTTTCGTCTTCGCTTGCTTTGTGCTGTGGCGGCGCTCGCCCCGGCGGCCTACTCGCAGGAAGTCCGCGCCAGTATTACAGGAATCGTGATGGATCCCAGTGGGGCGCCGATTGTAGGGGCCAAGGTGGCGGCCACCAACCTCTCCACCGGCGGAACGGTCACGGCCTCGACCAACGAAACAGGGAACTTCGTTACGCCCTTCCTGGCGCCGGGCAGCTATGAGATGACGGTCGAGGCCTCGGGCTTCAAGAGATTTATCCGGCAGAGGATTGGTCTCCAGGCCAACGATCGCGTCCGGATCGATGTGCAGTTGGAGATCGGCGACGTGGCCACCAACGTAACGGTGACCGGCGACATCTCGCAGTTGCAGACGGAGACGGCCACGCGGTCCCAGACGCTGGCCAACGAGATCATCGCCAACGTCCCCACACAAGGCCGCAATCCGTTCCAGATCGCCTGGGCGGCCTCCGGCGTCATCAAGAGCGGGACCTTCCGGTACCTGCGATCCTTCGATATCGGGGGAACCTCGGGCCTATCCATCAACGGGGGCCGTGAGAAAACCAACGAGGTGCTGCTGGACGGGATCAGCAACGTCCGCGCCGAGTACACCGTCATCAGCATCCCGACCACGGAGTCCGTGCAGGAATTCAAGGTGCAGACCAACACCTACGACGCCCAGTACGGGCGCACCGGAGGCGGCGTGATCAGCATCGTGACCAAGGGCGGTGGGAACGCGTTTCACGGCACGGTGTTCGAGTATTTTCAGAACGACAAGCTCAACGCCAACCAGACCGAACTCAACCAGCCGGCTACCGTCGCCGGCGTGTTCTATCCCAACGGCCGGAAGCCTCCCAACCATATCAACCAGTTCGGCGCCATGGTGTCGGGCCCCATCTACATTCCGAAGCTGTACAACGGCCGCAACCGCGCCTTTTGGATGCTCTCCTGGGAGAGCATGCGCCAGCGCTCGGCCGATCCCGACGTGAAGACGTTCCCGATTCCGGAGATTCGCGGCGGCGACTTCACCCCACTGTTCAATGGCGCCGGACAGCCGGTGTTGATCTACGATCCCACCAGCACCCGGCCGGACGGGAGCCGCACCCCGATCCCCGGCAACCGCATCCCCGCCAGCCGGCTCGATCCGGTGGCCGTGAAAGTTCTCTCCTTCTACCCGGCGCCGTCGGCGCAGGGAACGGGCCCGGCGCGCATCAACAACTACCCCTATCCTTCAATGTGGCGGGCGAGCTTCGACCAGTTTGTGGGGCGCGCCGACTACATGGTGAACCCGTCCAACAACGTGTTTTTCCGGTACAACGAGAACCCCTTCCAGGAGTTTCGGGCGGTGGTGTTCGGTCTCACCAACCCGGCCGAGCCCACGGGCAACGCGCCGCTGCTGCGCAACGGACGCAACGTCATGATGAACTGGACCTCGACCCTGTCGCCTACGATGACCTTCGACTTGCGGTTCGGGCTGAACCGCTGGGAGGAGGCCGGGGGCAGCTCGATCGGCGCCGGCTTCGATCCCAAGCAACTCGGTTTCGATCCGGCTTTGGTGTCGCAGTTCACGCGCTTTCAGTTTCCGCGGTTTGACCTCCAGGGCTACCAGTCGGTGGGTTCCGACGCGTTCGGACCGGGGACGCGGGACACCTACAGTTTGCAGCCGAATCTGAATAAAGTGTTGGGGAAGCACTTCCTGAAATTCGGCGGCGAGGCCCGGCAGTACAACCTGAACAACTCGGGCCGCGGATATCCCTCCGGTCTGTTCGCCTTCAACAACGACTGGACGCAGGCCAACGCCAACCGGGCCGACGCGGTCAGCGGGAACAGCATCGCGACGTTCCTGATGGGGCTCCCCAGCGGGGCTCAGGTGCAGAAGAACATTGACCCGGCCTACCGGCACTTCTACTACACCGGATTCCTTCAGGACGACTGGAAGATCAACTCGCGGCTGACGTTGAACATCGGACTGCGCTGGGACGCGGAGACCGGCAATGCGGAGCGGTTCAACCGGCAGGTGAACGGGCTGGATCTGAATGCGCCCAGCCCGATCGCCGCCCAGGTCCAGGGATTGAGCCTGAAGGGGCGGGTGCTGTTTGCCGGACTCGAGGGCCAGCCACGGGAGCTGATCGGAGTGGACAAGAACAACTGGCAGCCGCGGGTTGGGTTGGCCTACAAGCTCGGCGCGAATTGGGTCTTCCGCGGCGGCTACGGACTTTACTATATCGGCGATGATCAATTGGGATCGTCGGCGGGATTCAGCCGGACCACCAGCGCGGTGGTTTCCACCGACGGACGGCTGACGCCGGTGGCGGGGCTGCGGACGGCGAATCCGTTCGTGACGCTGGGTGGCCGGCTGCTGGAACCGGTTGGCGCCAGCCTGGGCGCGTCGAGTTTTCTGGGCGAGGGGGTCGGCGCCTGGACGACAAATCGCGGGCTGCCGTACACGCACCAGTATTCGCTCGACATCCAGCGCCAACTGCCGGGCAGTGTGCTGGTGGAGGTGGGCTACGGCGGCAACACCACGCGCCGCCTGCCTTTGGGCTTCGGTCTGAATTTCATCCCCTCCAATGAGCTGGGGCGGCGCACCGCCACCGGGGCCATCGACACCGCTTACTACAACGCGCAGGTGCCCAATCCGCTGCGGGGCCTGATTCCCACCAACGCCGCCCTCAATGGCGCCACGGTCACGCGCACCGTGACGTTCAACGCCTACCCGCAGTACACGGGGGTGTCCATCTCCAGCGTCCCCTTGGGCCGCAATCAATATCACGGCTTGCACTTCAAGGTCACCAAGCGGCTTTCGGGCGGGCTGAGCTTCCTGTCGAGTTACTCGATCGGGAAGAACTTGCAGCAGACCCGGATTCTCGACGCCCAGGATTTCGGCGGGCTCGGCAGTCCGGAGAATACCAGGCTGGTGAAGGAATCCAACCAGAACATCGATGCCCCGCAGAAGTTCGTGATCGCGGGCATCTACGAGCTGCCGTTCGGCAAAGGCCGCCGGATCGGCGCCGGCGTCCCCGGCTGGGTCAACCAGATCATCGGCGGATGGCAGTTAAACTACGACGTCACATATCAAAGCGGCTGGGTCGTGGACTATCCGAACGCGGACCAGAACGCGCCGGGCAGCGCCAAGCTGCCGCCGGCCGACAGGAGCTACAAGCGGTGGTTTAATACATCCCTGTGGAAGACGCCGGCGGGAACGCCGGTGCCGGTTCAGGAGCCGTTCACGCTGCGGACGCGTCCCCTGCTGTTCAGCGACGTGCGGCGGCCCGGTTACCAGAACTGGGACACATCGTTGTCGAAGTACTTCCCTATCCGGGAGCAGGTCAACCTCCAGTTCCGGTTTGAGATGGTGAACATGATGAATCACCCCTGGTTCGCCAACATCCAGTCGGTGGATGTCAATAACGCGGCCTTCGGCCAGTTGGACGCCAGGCAGGCAAACCTGCCGCGGTTCATCAAGCTCGCCATGCATTTCAATTTCTAGCGATGAGCTTTCAGCGATCAGCTTTCGGCAGCATGCCGTTAGCTGAGAGCTGACGGCTGACCGCTGAGAGCTCCTGGCCAATGAACGCCCTCGTCAAGAAAATCCACATGTACGCCGGGCTGCTGAGCTTTTCCATCCTCCTGGTGTTCGGCCTGATCGGATCGTACGCGATGTTCCTCCCCCATCCGGAGCAGCGCCCGCGCCCGCAGCCCAATGAGATCTTCGTCGCCTACTCCGTCCCGCCCAACCTCACCGATCAGCAAGTGGCCGACCACGTTCGGGAGACGCTGCAACTCTCCATGGCGCCGCCCGTGCCGCCGCCGGCCGTGCGCCGCAATCGCGACAACAATCTCGCCTTCCAGTTCTTCCAGCCCACCGGCTGGACCCGCGTCACCGTGCTGGAGAAAGAGAACAAACTGCGCGTAGAGACGTTCCGCAACCGGATCATGCAGTATCTAAACGTTCTGCATGAGACCACTGTCCGCAACCGAGCGACCGACCTGCGAGTAAAGCTCTGGACTTACTACAACGAGTTCAGCATCTGGACTCTGCTGCTGATGGGGTCGAGTGGCGTGTGGTTGTGGTTGTCCTCGCGCCCGGGCCATCGCTGGGCGCAGGTGTTTTTCGCCGCCGGCACGGCCTCGTTCGCTGCGCTGTATTTTTTGTCGAGGTAAACCATGTACCGCTGGCTGCGCAACATTCACCTGTACCTGGGCCTGTTCTCCTGCGCCTTTGTCCTGATGTACGGCTGGAGTTCCGTGCAGATGGCCCACAACGACTGGTTCACCAACAAACCCACCGTAAGCGAGCGCAGCATCACGGTGCCGGCCGAGGCCGGCGCCGATGCGCGCACCTTGGCGCGCGAACTCATGGACCACCACGGCGTGCGCGGCGAGCTGGGCCAGATCCGCCAGACTCCAGGCGGACTCGCCTTGCGCATCGTGCGCCCCGGCGTCGTCTACGAGGTGGAGTACGCGCGCGCG
>Ga0247727_10009607_pt1 | contig 17442 bp, 9 predicted proteins | sample WisWelCaveWW1625_FD_202498 | JGI IMG/M metagenome (GOLD analysis project Ga0247727, IMG submission 202498) | Biofilm microbial communities from Wishing Well Cave, Virginia, United States - WW16-25 | ecosystem: Environmental > Aquatic > Deep subsurface > Groundwater > Cave microbial mat | place...
CTCAATCCGAACTCCTCAAGCTGCGCGAGCAACTCAATCAGCACTCGTATCGTTACTACGTGCTCGACGATCCGGAAATCACGGACGCGGAGTATGATCGGCTTTTCCGCAAGCTGCAAGCGTTGGAGGCGAAAAATCCGGAGTCGATCACGCCGGATTCACCCACGCAGCGCGTGGGGGCTGCGCCGCTCGAAGAGTTCGAGACCGTGACGCACACGATTCCCATGGTCTCGCTCGACAACGCGTTCGACGACGGCGAGCTACGCGACTTCGATCAGCGTTTGCGCAAGCTGCTCGAACTCGATGAAATCGAATACACGGTCGAACCAAAACTCGACGGCACTGCGGTCGAGTTGGTTTATGAAAACGGCGTCTTCACCATCGGCTCCACGCGCGGCGACGGTTACACGGGTGAGAACATCACGCAGAATTTGAAGACGATCAAATCTATCCCACTGCGGTTGATGAGCGGCAAAATAAAAATTCCCGAGCGTCTCGAAGTGCGCGGCGAAGTGTTTTATTCCGTTGCGGCATTCAAGAAGCTCAACGAGCAGCGCGTCAAAGCGGGCGAGCCGGAGTTCATCAATCCGCGCAATTCGGCCTCGGGTTCGTTGCGGCAGCTTGATCCCAAATTAACTGCCGAGCGGCCTCTCGATATGTTTGTGTATGGCCTCGGCCGAGTGGTTGGGCACGAGTTTAAATCGCAATGGGAAGCGCTGCAAACTTTTAAGCAGTGGGGCTTCAAAGTCAACCCATTGCCCAAGCTCTGTCGCGGCGTTGAAGAAGTGTTGCAGCACTATCGGCACATCGGGCAATTGCGACCGAGCTTGAAGTATGAAATCGACGGTTCGGTCGTCAAAGTCAATTCGTTCGAGCAGCAGCGCGCTGCGGGCATGCGCACGCGCAGTCCGCGCTGGGCCGTGGCGTACAAATATGAAGCGCAACAAGAGAGCACACAGATTCTCGACATTCAAGCGCAAGTGGGACGCACGGGCACGATCACGCCCGTGGCCATTATGCAGCCCATCAAAGTCGGCGGCGTGACTGTGAGCCGCGCAACGCTACACAACGAAGACGAGATCGAGCGTCTCGGCGTGCGCATTAAAGATTGGGTGATCATTCAACGCGCGGGCGATGTCATTCCCGAGGTCGTGAAAGTCATCAAGGAAAAACGCCCCAAGAATGCCAAGAAATTTAAATTTCCGACCGCGTGTCCGGTGTGCGGCGAGCCTGTGATACGGCTCGAAGGCGAGGTGGCGCATCGTTGCCAGAACATCAGTTGTCCCGCGCAGCTCAAAGAAGGCATTCGCCATTTTGCTTCGAAGCTCGCAATGAACATCGATGGCCTCGGCGAGAAGTTGATCGACCAGATGGTGGATAAAGAGCTTGTGAAAAGCTACGCTGATTTGTATTTTCTCAAAAAGGAAAAGCTCGCGGAGCTCGAGCGCATGGCGGAAAAGTCGGCGCAGAATATTATCGACGCAATCGACAAAAGCCGCGCGGTGACGATTGATCGCTTCATTTATGCGCTGGGCATTCGCCACGTCGGCGAGCACATGTCGCGCGTGCTCGCGAAAGAATTTGGTTCTTTGGAAAATTTGCAGAAGGCCGAAGCCGAGCGTTTGGAGCAAATTCACGAAGTCGGCCCGCAAGTGGCGGAAAGCGTTTCGAGTTTCTTCCAAGAGAAAAAGAATCTCGCCACGATTCAAAAGCTGCTCAAAGGCGGCGTGCAGATTCGTGAAATCGCGAAGCCGAAAGTCGCGGATCAAAAATTCGCGGGACAGATTTTCGTTTTCACCGGCGCGCTGGAAAAATTCACACGCGATGACGCGGAGCGCATGGTGGATGAACGCGGTGGCCGCGCTTCCGGCTCAGTGAGTAAAAGGACGAATTACGTCGTCGCCGGTCCAGGCGCGGGTTCCAAGCTGGACAAAGCGAGAGAGTTGGGCGTGGCAGTGATTTCGGAAGAGGAGTTTTTGAAGATGGTGGAATAGCAATTCCGGAAGGGTGGTGCATGGAACAAGATAGCCCATGGAAAGAAGTACTCGAAGATCTGTTCGAAGACTTTGTCGCTTTCTTCTTTCCGCACATTCATCAAGACATTGATTGGTCGCGAGGTTATCAATTCCTCGAACAAGAGCTGCAGCAAATTCTTGTGGAAAGCACGACCGGCAAGCGCATCGTCGATAAGCTCGCAAAAATTTTTCTCAAAGACGGCGCGGAAAAGTGGCTGCTCATTCATATCGAGATTCAAGGTTATGAGCAGGACGAATTTCCCGAGCGCATGTTCGTCTACAACTATCGCGCCTTTGACAAATTCCAGCAAGAGGTCGTCAGTCTAGCCCTGTTGACGGACGAGAATCCACGCTTCCGGCCCGTCGAATATCATCGCGAGCGCTGGGGCTTTGAATTGCTATGCCGCTATCCGCTCGTGAAAGTCATCGACTATCGCGAGCGTTGGGAAGAGCTGGAAAAGAGTACAGCACCGTTTGCCATTGTGGTTTGCGCCTATTTGAAAACCCTGGAAGTGAAGGGGAATGTGCAGGAGGTATTTGCGTGGAAGAAGCACTTCCTATTGGAACTCTATCGGCGAGGCATGAGCCGGGAAACTCTGCGCGCCCTGTGCAAATTCATCGATTGGATCATGCGCCTGCCGGAAGAACTAGAAAAAGAGCTTGCAGACGAAATCAAAACGGTAGAGGAGAAAAATTCCATGCCCTATGTAACCTCATTTGAACGCATCGGCATAAAAAAAGGCCGAGCCGAAGGCATCGCCGAAGGCCGTGCCGAAGGCATCACCCAAGGCATCGCCGCCATTCTCGAAATCAAATTCGGTCCCGATGGATTGCCGTTGAGCGCACGGGCCGCCCAAACGCAAGAGGCGGAAACGCTGCAAAAGCTCATGGAACGTTTGAAGTATGCCCAAAGCTTGCAGGAGGCCGAGAGAATTTTCGACGAGTTGGCCATGCCAAATCAAAACGTGAATATTGCGCAATGAGCACGTAGCGCGAAGAATCGTAGCAGCAAAATAACGGAACATTACCCAACAGGAAGAGGAGCACTACCATGTCACAAGAAAAAAGTTTTTTGAACGGTTTATTCCTCGGCAGTCTGGTCGGCGCGGTGGTCGCGCTGCTGTATGCGCCGAAGACCGGCAAGGAGATGCGCCGCGATATCAAACGCAAGTCGCGCGAGCTTTATGAAGACGCGGAAGAGCAGCTTGATGATTTGAAAGAGAAGGCCGCGGACATTATCGAAGACGGCAAGCGCCAAGCGGAGCACCTGCGCCGCCAAGCGGAGAAGAAAATGCAAGAGGCCCGCGAAGCCGCGGACGATTTAATCGCCAGCGGCCGCGAATTGATCTCCGACTATTCCAGCAAACCCAGCGAAAAGATCTCCGAAGTGAAAGCGCAGGCGCAAAACATCATCGAAGAAGGAAAAAAAAAGTTCGGAAGTGGAAAAGATAAGCTGAAATCCGCGATGGATGCGGGCGTGCAAGCGTTTCGCGATGAAGTCGACGGCGACGCAAAAGCCAATTGAGCGGCGGATGCGCTTTACTGCTCTGGAAAATTAGCATGACCGCAACGGCTTTATTTCAAATTTAAAATTGCAAATTTTCAATTTAAAATTTGCAATGCTTCGTAAGCGCGAACGCGGCTCTGCTACGATAGAAGAGGTGCCGATGGAAATGGTAATGACCGTGAGCGTGGCGATTATCGCGTTTTGCATGCTCCTGATCATGTTCGCCGTGGTGGCCGTGCTCCTGCGCGTGCGCGGCTTCATTCATGAGCTGGAAAAATTCGTGGACACCGCGCGCCAACACGTGCCCGCGTTGATGCACGACGTCACGCAAATCAGCTCGGATGTGCGTAGCATTGTGCGATCGGTGGAGCGCGATATGCCCAAAGTGAGCCAGGCGATGGAATCCTTGCGCGCCACTGCCGCTGAAATTCATGAGCTGGAACGCCTGGTGCGCGACAAAATCGAGCGCCCGTTGATGAACGTCTCCGCGGTCATCGGCGGCGTGTTGCGCGGCTTGAATACTTTCTGGCGCATGCTATTACGCTAATTCATCTTTGACTAGGACTATCAACCTCGATTAGGAGTATCCTCGTGCAGGCTTCTGAATTGGATCGCCGGCTGCAGATCGTGCGTGCGATCGCGAAGACCGCCAGTGAAATTGTACTGCAATATTATGATGAAAAAATCGCCGTCGAATGGAAAGCGCCGGGCGATCCGGTGACGGTTGCGGATCACGCCGCGAACGAGTGTATCATCGCCGCGCTGCACCGGCATTTTCCCGGCGAGGCCGTGCTTTCCGAAGAATCGAGCGATGACATGAGCCGGCTCGGCTCGAATGTGATTTGGGTGGTCGATCCGCTCGACGGCACGAAGGAGTTCATCAAGCGCAACGGCGAGTTTTCGATTATGATCGGCATGGTTGAAGGCGGCAAGCCCACGCTCGGCGTGGTCGCGCAACCGGCCACGAACTTTCTTTATTCCGGCGCGCCGGGTTTGGGCGCATGGCTCGCCACGCCGGGCGGCGAAAAAGTTTTGCGCGTATCGCATCTCGAACAATCGGCGCAGTTGCGTATGGTCGCAAGCCGCTCGCATTTCGATCCGCGCGTCGATCGCGTGCGCCAGCGTTTGGGCATTCACGAGATTCTGCGCTCCGGCAGCGTGGGTTTGAAATGCGGCCTCATCGCGCGCGGCGAGTGCGAAGTGTATGTGCACCCCAGCTCGCGTGTGAATATGTGGGACAGTTGCGGCCCGGCCGCGATTCTCATGGCTGCCGGCGGCATGATGACTGATATGGCCGGTGCGCCGTTGGATTATTCCGCTGTGGACGTGCGCCATCGTCAAGGCTTGCTTGCGAGCCATGGCCGCTTGCACGAGCTTATCGTCGAAACGTTGGCGAGCGAAGGCGTGACGGCAGAGGGTTAAAAAGACTGCCATGGTTGTTTGAGGAAAATTGAAAACTTCCAACGGAGGCCGAGCTTTGCTGGAAGTTTTTTTCATCTGTTGCCCATGAATGCCACGATCGAGCTTATCGCGACTTTCACACTTCAAGCATAAATCCCGGATGATGTTTTTTCATTTGCACCGAATATATTTCTCTCTTCTGCTTAAAACTCGCCGACCTTCTCGCTGGTCTTTCTATTTTTTCATTGCCTCGGGGCTTTTCTTCGCCGTCAATCTAAAAGCCCAAGACAACTATCAAATCAAAGCCTTCGAGCTTGAAGGCATCAAGAGTGTGAATGAATCCGAGCTGCGCGAGGCGTTAGCCACGCAAGGGCCGCCGTGGACGCAGCGCATTCTGTTTTGGAAAGACGCGCCGCTCTTCAGCAGCAACGATTTTCAACTCGACCAAAAACGCATTCTCCAATTCTATCGCGCCCAGGGTTTTTTCCGCGCGCGCATTGCGCCGCCGGAAATTCGCGTCGACGAGGAAGAGCAACACGTGCGTTTGCGTTTGCAGATCATTGAAAACGAGCCGGCGCGCATCAGCAAGCTGGAGCTGCTCGCCGCGGATTCGACGAGCTATGAGGCCGCACTCTGGCGCGAGCTGCAATCGCGCCTCACTCTGCGCGTTGGCGCTTCTCTCAATGAAGCGCTCGTGCGGGACAATCGTTTCGCGCTGCTGGCCTATCTCGCCAATCGCGGCTTTCCCTTTGCCCAAGTTGAAGCCGAAAGCGCGCGCGACCGGCAGGATCGAACCGCGGAAGTCAAATTCAAAATCGCGACCGGCAAGTGGTGCGCGTTCGGGCCGGTCGAAATTCTCGACACGAAAAAATATCCGCAGCGCGTGATTCGCAAGGAGCTGGCATTTAAACCGGGCAAACGTTTCGATCAAAGCAAACTTTTGGAATCGCAGCAGCGCATTTATCGCCTCGAGTTGTTTCAAGCCGTGGGCATTCGCGCGCTCGCGGATAAAGAACAAAACGGCGTGCTCCCGATCGAGATTCGCGTGAAGGAAGCGCCGCGCCACACCGTGAAGCTCGGCGGCGGCTACGGCACCGAAGAGTCCGGACGCGTGAGCGTGAATTTTCGCCGCAGGAATTTTCTTGGCGATGCGCGGCGCTTGCAAGCCGAAGCAAAATATTCCAAGCTCGAGCCGGGCCGCTTTCAACTGACCATACAGCAACCGCAATTTCCCGAGGCGAAAACCGCGTTGCAACTCAGCCCCTTCTTCCTTCGCCAAAAAGAGAGCAGCTACAAAGTCGAGCGTTTGGGCGCGGAGCTGGCCGCGCAACGCGTTTGGGGAAAATTCAGCAACGGCTTTGCGCGCTATCGTTTCGAGCGCGTCAATGCCGACACCGGCGGCGTCACGGCGTTGTATCGCAAATCCATTTTCACGCTGGGCCTGTTTCGCAACAGCAGCGCTCCGCTCTTTTCGCCCAAGCGCGGCATGTTCTCTTCGCTCGAAGCGGATTGGAGCGGCTTGTTGTTCGGCGCGGACTTTCAATATCTCAAAGCCACGTTGGAAGCTAGACGTTATTTTGAAATCATTCCCGCAGTCGTGCTCGCCGGCCGCGCGAAGATGGGAACGATTCATCCGTTGAGCGCGCGCCGGCCGATTGCGCCGCCGGAAGAACGGTTTTATACCGGAGGGAGCTCTTCGGTGCGCGGTTGGCAACGGCAACAACTCGGGCCAAAGGATGGCGCAAACGATCCGCTCGGCGGCAATAGCTTGTTCGAGAGCAGCCTCGAGTTGCGCCTTCCGATTTGGAAAGCTCTGGGCGCGGTCGCATTCACCGATGCCGGCAACGTGTGGCAAACCACGAGCACGTTCGCACTCGCGGAGTTGCACTATGCCGCGGGCTGGGGCCTGCGCTACGACACGCCCATCGGGCCCGCGCGCGTGGACTTCGCGTGGAAGCTCAATCGCCAAAACGTTAGCGAAGATAAGTTTGAATTTCATGTGAGCGTCGGGCAGGCGTTTTAGAGCATAACACAAATTGTCATTCAGAAGGAATCTTTTTAAGCGCTGGAAGTGTCGCCAGTTTTGAAAAAGATTCATCCTGAATGACACCGTATGGATTGCTTCAACACCAATGAAACTCAGGAGGAATCTTTTTAAGCGCTTGGCACACGGTCAAAAATGGGCTTCAGTTCCAGCGCTAAAAAGGATTCCTTCTGAATGACACTGATTAGATTTTTTTGAGAAACATGAAACTCATTCTGAAAATAACAATTGGCTTTTTTATCACCTTCCTCGCGCTCGTGCTCGCGCTGGCGGCGTTCACGCAAACGGCGCGTTTCAAAACGTGGCTGCGCGACCAATTGCTCGCGCAGGCGCACGAAAAGCTCCAGGGCAAACTCTCGCTCGGCCGCATTGAAGGCAATCTCGTGAGCAACTTCGCACTCGTGGATTTGCAAATAGACTACGCGAACGAAGCGCTCGCGCGCGTTTCGCGTGTGGAAGTGGGATTTCGCCTGCTGCCTTTGTGGAATGGCCGCGTGCAGATCGACAAAGTTTTGATCGACAGTCTCGCTTTGAACTTGAAGCAAGAAGCCGATAGTTTGTGGAATGTGCAAAAGCTCGTGCTGCTCGAAGCCGATACAACGAGTCCGAGCGCCATGCACGTGTCGCTAGCGAGCTTAGAAATTCGCCACGGCGCCGTGCGCTTCACGCCGCTCGACACCGCGAGCTTTTTTTATCAACGCGCGTGCGAAAACATTTCGCTCGCTTTGCAACTGGAGCAAGAGCGCACGCGCACGGTGATTGACCTGAGCGATCTTTCTTGCTCGCTTGCGGGTTTGCCCTTCACATTGAGCAAAGCGCGAGCGCGTTTGATTTACGACGCCGATTCGCTGCGCGTTGAAAAACTCTCCTTGGAAATGGGCGGGTCGAAATTGAGCGGCGAGTTGTCGGTGACGAATCTTGCGCAACCGAAATTTCGCGCGCACGTGCGCGCCGCGCCTCTGCACTTGGAAGACGCGCAAGCTTTCCTGCCTCAAATCACGACGACCGGGCCGTTGCAACTCGAGGCCGAAGTTTCGGGCGATGCGCGGAGCGCAGCGGGCACGCTCGCATTAACGCACGCCGCGGGCAACGTTCACGCGATCTTTGCGGTGCAACAAGACTCGCTGCTCGCGTATGATTTCAGCGCGGAGATTCGAGGCCTCGACGCGGCGAAGCTTTTGCCCGAGCCCGGGCTTTCTTCCCGGCTCAATTTTAATTTGGAAATCAATGGTGAGGGCTTGGCGCTCGATGAAATCGCGGCGAGCGCGAGCTTGACGATGGACTCCTCGCGCTTCGAGCACGTGACGATTTCGCACCTCGTGGCTGAAGCCGCGATGGGCGACAGCCTGATTCTCGCCAACGCGTTTTTTCTTTCTCCCAACGGTGAGCTGGCGTTGATCGGCAGCGTGCGCGATTTTCAGCAGGCGCAAGAGTTCCATCTCGATCTTAGCGCGAGCAGCCTCGATGCCGGCGCGATCTTGCAAGACTCCGCGCTCGCTTCAAATGTGAGCTTTAATTTCGAGGGCCAGGGCCGCGGCTTTGATCCGCAGCGCTTGGCGTTTAACGGCAAGCTTGCGCTGGCGCCTTCTTTCATCAAACCCCTCACGCTCGACACGTTGTTCAGCGTGTTTCGCTGGCGTGATCGCACGCTGTGGCTCGATACTTTGCAAGCGCGCACGGATCTCGCTCATCTCCAAGCCGAGGGCCGCGCGAGCCTTGCGGCAGAAAACGACTTGCAATTCCACGCGGAATTAGGCAATCTTGAACTTGCCAGGGCCGCGCTGAAAGTCGACACGCTGGCCGCGCACGGGACAATTTCCGGACGCGCACACGGTCGGGCCGATGCGCTGCGCGTCGCCGGCGCTTTCAATCTCCAGCGCGTGAAATACAACCGCACGAAGCTCGACACGCTGTTCGGCGACTTCACGTTTGCCAGACGCGACTCAAACAGCGGCGGCGCAGTGCACGTGTTCGCGCGAAAAATGCTAGCGGCCGTGGTTCCGCTCGACTCGCTGTACGCTGCCATTGATTACAATTTGCAGCACGCCGATATCGTTGCCGGTTTTTGGGAAGGTTTGGAGAATAGCGGCGATTTAAAAGGCCGTTACGTCTATGGCGACGTCGGGCGTTTTTATATCCAACAGGCCAAGGTCACGGCGCTCAATCGTCTTTGGGAAACGCCGCCGGATTCGATGTGGATTGAGGTGGGCGACTTCGATTATTTTTATCACAATCTCAAGGTGCGCTCCGGCCGAACGCAAGTGTTTGCGCACGGCAAAATCGCTTTGCTCGGCGCGCAAGATTTTCGCTTCGGCGTGGAGGAATTGGAATTGGCCTCGCTTGCCGAGCGGCTCGGCTACAAAGAAGATTTGCGCGGCGCGATGACGCTCGAAGCGCGTCTGGGCGGCGCTTTGGCGCAGCCGGAAGTGAGCGGCCACGTATTGTTGCGCCACGGCAAGTTGGCGGAGTTTGCGTTTGAGCATTTGGCCGGCAGCTTCGGCTTTCATGATGAACAGATCAACTGGGGCTTCACGCTCGCGCAAGACCAGGCGCGCGTTTTAACCGGCGAGGGCTTTTTGCCCGTGCGCATGGCCGCGGGCGACACGGGCCTCGTCGTGCGCCATGACCGCCCGATTCGCATGCAAGCCGCAACCGAAGGTCTCGACCTCGCTTTTTTGCAAACGTTTCTGCCCAAGCTCAAGCGCGTGAAAGGCGGCTTGTCCTTCGACGCCAAAATCGAGAACACGCTGCAAGACCCGCAGCCGAACGGCGTCTTTAACATTTATGAGGGCGAGTTTAGCGTGCCGGAAAACGGCACGTCGTATCGTGACTTTCGCTTGGGGCTAAAAATTCAGCCCGGCATCTTCTCGCTGGCGAGCAAAGTTTTGAGCGAGAAAGGAAACTTGAGCGCAAACGCCACGATCAATTATGCGAAGGATAAAATCACCAGTGCCGAAGGCGAGCTGAAGGCGCAAAATTTTTTGGTGTCGCGCACGCGCAGCTTGGAATTGTTGCTCGACGCCGATATCCGCGCCGGCGGCGACGTGCAACAACTCAGCTATGGCGGCGACGTAACCATCGAACGCTCGCGTTTCTTCTTGCAAGCCTTGCAGCGCCAATCGGCTCTGGAACTTGAAGCGCCGCCGGCGGCCACAGCCACACCGGCGGACTCTACTTTTGTTGCCGTGGCGACCGTGGCCGATCCGATTGCGCAACTGCTCGAAAAGATTCACGGCGAGCTTAAAATAAACATTCCGCGCAACACGTGGATTCGCGGCCCGGAAGTCAATCTCGAAATCGCGGGCGAATTGGATTTTATTCAAGACGGCCAAAAGTTTTCCGCCTTCGGTCCGATTCGCATCGTGCGCGGCAGCTACGAGCTTTTCGGCAAGAGATTCGAAGTGCAACAAGGCGAAATTATTTTTCAAGGCAACATTGAAAACCCGCCGACGATCACGCTCGAAGCGCGTTACGTTTATCGTTTGGATAAAGAAAAGCATCAGATGTTCGTGAAGATCACCGGCGCGTTGAACAATCCGCGGATCGAATTTTTGGAGGAACACGGCGCGGCGCTGGAACAAAGGGAGGCGCTCGCGCTCTTGCTCTTCAACGTTCCGTTTGATCGTTTGGGCCTTGCGGGCGGCAACGCGGCGGGCGAAAAAATGGATCTCACCAAAACCGCGCGCGGCTTGATTTCTGGCCTGGTTTCGCAGCAGCTCACCAACACGTTGGGCAAACGCCTGGGCTTGGACGTGGTTGAGTTTCAGGGCGGCGAGCAAGCGGAAAGGGCCTCCGTCATGGTGGGAAGATATATCAACAACGATCTGTTTCTGAGCGTGACGCAAGACTTCAGCGGGTCCGCGGATGCGCTGCGCGTCGCGCTGGAATTAGAGATTACGCGCTACCTCTTTCTGCAAGCCGCAAAAGGCGGCAAGGAAGACAAGGAAAGCGGCTTCGATTTGATTCTCAAAAAAGAGTGGTGAGTTTATGCTACTGGTTGCGGGTTGGTTTGTAACTCCTCTCGAGTTGTCATTCTGGAAGAAACTTCCCTCGCGCTGGGAATAGAGCCAAGCACAAGGAAAGTTCCTTGCAGGATGGCATTTCAAAGAAGTGCTTTGCAAAGCAGTATAGTTCAGCCACGGTTTGACCGTGGCTTTGTTGGAATATATACCGAAAATAGTTTGGTTTATAATCTCTCCCAAGGCTGTCATTCAGAAGGAAACCTTTTATGCGCTGGAGAAACTGCTCGTTTGGAGGTTGTGCCCAGTGCTTAAAAAGGTTCCTACTGAATGACATGACGCGGGGTGTTACAAACTAACCCGTGATCAGTATATACCACGGCCCAGCCGCGGCGGATCGGATTGCACCATCAAAATTTGAAACTGTGAAGGAGGAGAACGTGAGCACGCTCAAAGCTTGTCAAAAATTGCCGCAAGCCGAACGCGAAGTGTGGGAAGGCGGTTATATCAGGCTGTCGAATTGGGTGACGGAAAAAAAACGCCAACCGTTTCGTCCGGTCATGGCGCTCTGGTTCGATTTGCAAAGCGGCATGATCATCGGCCACGAGCTTGGGCAAGAGCAGCCGGAGCCTGACATGTTTTTAAAACAATTGTTGCGCGCCATGGCAAGGCCGCAAATGGGAACCCCGCGACGGCCCACTCATCTGTGCATGAAAGATCCGGCATTGGCCGAACACGTGCGCGCGCCGCTCGCGAGCCTCGGCATCACCGTGGAAGTCATCGACCGCTTCATCGCGCTCGACAAAATCGTGGAGATGTTGGCGCAGTCGATGCGCGCGGAAGGCGGGCAGGAACAGTTTCCCGCGCTGCTCAAAGTCCCCGGCGTGACGCACGAATATGCCGAGCACTTCTTCCACATGGCCGCAGAATTTTATCGGCAAGCGCCGTGGAAACACATTGACGATCGCGTTCCTATTCAAATCGAATGTCCCCACTTCTTTCGCGATCTGCTCTACTTCGTGGTGATGGGCAACGCCGGCTTGGAATACGGCCTCGGCCTCTTCCCCACCGCGGAGGACATCGACTTGCTCTACCGGGTTGGCATTCCCAAAGGCGAAGACGTTCCGCCCGTGCGCACCGCGAGCTTGCTGTTTTCGGAGCCGATCTTCATCGCCTTCGAAGATCTCGACGCGATCGAGCAGAACGGCTGGGAGATCGCGCACCCCACCGCCTATCCTCACATCTTTAAACTTTCTCCCCACCGCAAACCGCCGTTGCGGCCGCCGTCCTTCGCGCTCGTGCAAGCGCTCGAAGCCGCCATGCTGGCGCTGCCGGCTTTTATCGCCAAAAACAAAACCAAAATTAAAAACGAGAAGCCTTGCTCCGGGCAGGCCGCGGCGAAAACTTTTCACGGCGATTGGCCGCTGCGGATTATGATTGACTAGCGCGCGAGGAAAGTTTTTTTATGATCACCCCGAGGAGTTTTGACTTTCAAATTTGGTAATCGCCCCCATGTGATATGTCATTCAGCAGGAAACCTTTTCGGCGCTGGGCGTCAACTCCAGTACTTAAAAAGTTTCCTGCTGAATGACATGAGAGAGGGGCTCGTCTAGTTTCCGATTTTTATCGTCAAAGTCATTTTGAATTTTACCCGGCTTAAAAGATTTTCTCGAAATAAGACTTCAAACCGACGCGACAAAATCGACGCGCCCCAAACCCCTAGCAGGAGGGAGCCTGTGAAAACATTTTCTCGCATACTAGCAGTTATGCTGCTGCTGCCGCTTCTCAGCCATGCGCAGCGCAACGCCGCGCCGGTTGATTCGGCCATGACCATCGCCCAGCACACGCGCGCGATGTCAAAGCTGCCGGGCTACTTCAATCTTTTTTGGGAGGAAAAAAACGGCAAGCTCTGGTTGGAGATTACGCGCTTCAATGAAGAGTTTCTCTATCAAGTCTCGCTGGCCAGCGGCGTTGGTTCTAATCCCATCGGGCTGGATCGCGGTCAGCTTGGCGGCGAGCACGTGGTTTATTTCGAGCGCGTCGGCCCGAAAATTTTGCTCGTGCAGCCGAACTATAAATTTCGCGCGCTCTCCGACGATCCGGCCGAGCGCAAGACCGTGCGCGAATCGTTCGCCAATTCAATTCTCTGGGGTTTCAAAGTCGCGGCGGAGGAAAACGGCAAAGTGCTCGTGGAGGCCACGGATTTTTTTCTGCGCGATGCGCATGGCGTGATCGAGCAACTCAAAAATACCGGGCAGGGAAGTTTTAGCCTAAGCGCGGACCGCAGCGCTTTTTATCTCTCTCACACCAAATCATTTCCGGAGAACACGGAGATCGAAGTCACGCTCACCTTCACTTCGAGCGAGCCGGGCCGATTAGTGCGCGCAACGCTTCCGACGCCGCACGCGCTCACCGTGCGGCAACATCATTCCTTCGTCAAATTGCCGGGCCCGGGTTATAAGCCGCGCGCATTCGATCCCCGCGTGGGCTGCATCGAACTGACGTTCAGCGATTATGCCTCGCCCATTGCCGCGCCGCTGCACCGCCGCTGGATTCATCGCTTCCGTTTGCAAAAGAAAGATCCGAGCGCGGCGACTTCCGAAGCGGTGAAGCCGATTGTTTATTATCTCGACCCCGGCGTGCCCGAGCCGATTCGCTCCGCGCTGCTCGAAGGCGCTTCGTGGTGGAATCAAGCGTTCGAGGCCGCGGGCTTTCACCATGCGTTTCGCGTGGAGCTTTTGCCCGAGGGCGCGGACCCGATGGACATTCGCTATAACGTGATTCATTGGACGCATCGCTCCACGCGCGGCTGGTCGTATGGCGGCTTTGTTGCCGATCCGCGCACGGGCGAGATCATCAAAGGCAATGTCAATCTCGGCTCGCTGCGCGTGCGACAGGATTATTTGATCGCCGCGGGCTTGACCACGCGCTATGATCAATCAGACCGCATGCACTGCGAGATGGGCGCATTGCCGGCAATGGATTATCTCGATGCGCTGGCTACGACCGAGGAGCCGGTCGCCATGGCGCTCGCGCGCTTGCGCCAACTCTCCGCGCACGAGGTCGGCCATACGATCGGCTTCGCGCACAACTTTGCCGCGAGCACGTATGGCCGCGCTTCGGTGATGGATTATCCCGCGCCGCTCGTGAAGATTACGTCGGAAGGCAAACTCGATCTCTCCGACGCGTATGCCGTGGGCGGCGGCGCATACGATGCGTTTGCCGTGAAATATGCCTATTCGGATTTTCCGCCGGGCGCGAACGAGCAGACGGAGTTGCAAAAGATCGTCGACGCCGCGCTCGCGCAAGGCTTGATCTTTCTCACGGATCATGACGCGAGACCCGCGGGCGCGGCAAATCCCGTCGCGAATCTTTGGGACAATGGCAAAGACCTGATCGCCGAGCTGCGCCATGAAATGAAAGTGCGCGAGATTGGCCTCAAAACTTTTGGGCCAAAGGCTTTGCCGCAAGGTGCGCCGCTCGCGTTGTTGGAAGAGGCGCTCGTGCCGCTTTATCTCCACCATCGCTATCAACTCGAAGCCACGATGAAATTGATCGGCGGCCTGCACTATGCCTACGCCGTCAAGGGCGAGGCGCAAACGCAAAACGAAATCGTTCCGGCGAAGCAGCAGCAGGAAGCGCTCGTCGCGGTTTTGGAAACGCTTTCGCCGGCTGCGCTGAGTTTGCCGGAAGAATTATTGCGCCAACTTTTGCCGCGGCCGCACGGCTATGAAGCCCATCAAGAGTTGTTTGCGAAGCGCACCGCGCCCGCGTTTGATTTGATCAACATGGCCGCGACCGCGGCGGACATGACGGTGAGCTTGTTGTTGGAGCCGAATCGCGCCGCGCGTGTGGCGGAGTTTCATGCGCGCAATGCCAAGTATTTCGGTTGGCATGAAGTGCTCGACGAGTTGCTCGCGGCAACGTGGAAAGCGCCGGAAGGCAATGACACGCGCGCGGCGATTAAACGCGGTGTGGAGCGCGTGGTTGTGGATCGCATGATCGATCTCGTCACGAACAACGACGCGAGCGCGGAAGTGCGCGCGATCACCACCCTGAAGCTGGAGGCGCTGGCGGCATACCTACAATCATCTTTGCAATACTCGCAACCCACAGCCAGAGAGGCGCATTTCAAAATGGCGCTGCGCGATATTCAACGCGTGCTCAACAGCCCCGAGCGGCCGCATGACCGCACTGCACCCTCAGCCGCGCCGCCGGGTGCGCCGATTGGACAATAGTCTTTGGTGAGATGGGGTATTGGAGTGATGGATTTTTGGAGCGATGTTTACCTCTTGTTCCCAAACGGAGTTTGGGAACAAGAGGAACGAGATGACGCTAGGAAAACTTTAGAGAGAAAATCGAAGGATTGCTCTATGTATGATTCCATTTCCGAGTTGCTCAACGAAATCGCCGCCGGCGAGGATGCGTATCTCGAGCTGAAAGAGGTCAAGTTCAAAGGCAATACGCCGCGCTTCGGACGCGAGGAGAAAACGGCGACGGAGGCGATTGCGCAAGTGTTTTGCGCCTTCGCAAATGCCGAGGGCGGAGTCGTGGTTTTCGGCGTCGATGACAAGCGCAAAGAGATCACCGGCGTGCCGGCCGAGAAAATAGCAGCGCTGGAGCAATGGGTTGTCAACGTTGCGCAACACAACTGCGAGCCGCCGGTTTACATTACGCCGGATCGCAAGCTGTGGTCTGCTCTCACCGGCGAAGAGCGTCTCTTCTTGAAAGTCGATATTCCCAAGAGTCTGTATGTGCATCGCACCAGCGGCGGACATTGGATGACGCGCATCGGTTCGCACCGCGCCGATCTTCGTCCAGAACAATTGGCGCGCTTGCTGGAGCGCCGCCGTCTCGGCGAGCCCTTCGAAGAACGCCCCGTGCCCAACGCCGCTTTGCACGATCTGGAGCTTGCGCTTTTTGAAGATTATTGCCGGCGCCGCTTCGGGAGTGAAGAAGAGGAGGAAAAGCCGGAGGTGGAAACACGTTTGATCAATTTGAAATTGGCGGCTCGTCTGGAAAGCGGCAAAGTGGCGCCCACTGTCGTCGGATTGCTCATGTTCGGCAAATCACCCATCACTTCGAAATTGCCCGGCGCTTATATCGACTGCGTGTGTTATCGCGGCGAGATCGCGGATGCGAACGAGCAAATCGACGCCAAAATCTACGAGGGGCCGCTGCCGGAGCAAATTCTCTATGCGGTGCGCTTCGCGGAAAGATGGACGCCGGTTGCGGCGGAAAAAAATCACGAGGGCCGCAAAGACTTGCCGGCGTTCTCGCTGCGCGCGGTACACGAGGCCATCGTCAATACGGCCGCGCATCGCGACTATCAAACACCGGGCTCGAACGTGCGGGTTTTTATCTTCTCCGATCGCATGGAAATCTCGAATCCGGGCGGCCTGCACAACTCGCTGCGCCCGGAGAACTTGTTTGCCGGCAGCCCGCCCTATCGCCGCAATCAATCGTTGAGCGGTTTTCTGCGCGATCATCATAGCCCGATCACGGGCCGCGCATTGATGGAAACACGCGGCGAGGGCTTTCTCATGATGGTGCGCGAAACGCGGCGCATCGGCGGAGAAATCGAGCTGCGGACGTTGCCCGACGCGGTTACGGTCGTACTCAAAAGCGCGCATCCGAACGCAAAAAGCAAATGACGATGAATCTCCACGAAATTTTAGCGCGATACTTCGGGTACGCCACGTTTCGCGGGCAACAGGAAACGATTATCCGGCACGTGATGAACGGGCAGCACGCGCTCGTAATCATGCCCACGGGCATGGGCAAATCGCTGTGCTATCAAATTCCCGCGCTTGCGCAAGAGGGTTTGACGCTCGTCATTTCGCCGCTCATTGCGCTGATGAAAGATCAAGTGGATGGTTTGGTCGAACGCGGCATCGACGCGGCTTATATCAACTCTTCTCTCAACCGCGTTGAACGCGAAGCGCGATACGCTGCAATCGCCGCGGGCAAGTATCGTTTGCTTTACGTCACGCCCGAGCGTTTTCGCAAGCCGGAGTTTGTGGAGTTGATCGCCAAGCGCCGCATCGCTCTGCTCGCCGTGGACGAGGCGCATTGCATCAGCGCGTGGGGCCATGATTTTCGCCCGGATTATACGAGACTGCGCGAGTTCCGCAAAATTTTGGGCGATCCCACTACGATTGCACTGACGGCTACGGCCACGCCCGAGGTGCAAGAGGACATCATCACACAACTCGGCTTCACACGCGCGCGGATGCAAGTCTTCCACGAAGGCATTGCCAGACCGAATTTGCACCTCGCGGTCGAGGAAATTTTCGGCGAACAAAAGAAGCGCGAGCACATCATCAAAGTGCGCCGCGCCCAATCCGGCAACGGCATCGTATATTTCGCGTTGATCAAATCGCTGCACACGATGAGCGAGTCGTTGCTTTCGCAGCGCGTGCCTCATTTGCGTTATCACGGCGACCTTGACACGAACGAGCGCAAGCGCGTGCAGAATCGCTTCATGCAAGGCGAGGGCAATCTCGTGCTCGCCAC
>Ga0247727_10009608_pt1 | contig 17441 bp, 10 predicted proteins | sample WisWelCaveWW1625_FD_202498 | JGI IMG/M metagenome (GOLD analysis project Ga0247727, IMG submission 202498) | Biofilm microbial communities from Wishing Well Cave, Virginia, United States - WW16-25 | ecosystem: Environmental > Aquatic > Deep subsurface > Groundwater > Cave microbial mat | place...
AGTATCGCCGTGGTCGACATGGACCACAACCAGCAGTCGGCCACGCGTGCTCGTCCCGATGAGGATCGATCGACTCTCGTGCAGGGAATGGGCCTCATCGTCGATGACGACGGCAAACGGATCTCGAAAGGCAGTCTGGGCCTCATGGAAGGACACGCCGTGCCTGCGCAAGTTGATCAACGCCTTCCACGGGTCCCAAGAGGCAGGAATCTCCACGATGGACCTCCCGGCAGTCAGGGCCTTTGGAGACCAATCGCGATCCTCGGGCGCGGATTACGTCGTCCCGCGAGGGAATGCCGGGCTCAGGGGCTTCCGTACCTCAGCCTCCCCAATACTCCCCGCCCACGATCACCGGCTGGATCAGGATGAGCGGCGAGTCCTGCGCGTCCTCGGCCGTGGCCCGCCCGCAGAGCGTGCGCCGAGCTGCCGTTGCGCGGCATGCGACGTCTCGAGGCAGCGCATGGCTCGGTCTCCTCTCATCAGGCCGCCGGTGGGGGGCCGCCGCCAGGCTGCGCCAGCCCTCCGGCCGCCGTCGCGATCCGCCATCCGCTACGCTCTCGCGATGCCCGAAGCCCGCCGCATCTCCCGCCGCGTGGCCTACGACGGCCTGATCCTGCGCGTGAACGTGGACCGCGTCGCGCTGCCCAACGGCCGCGAGGTGGACCTCGAGCTGATCGAGCACCCCGGCGCCGCCGCTGTCGTGCCGCTGCACGCGGACGGCACGGTGACGCTCATCCGCCAGTACCGCTACGCGACCGGCGGCTTCATCCTCGAGGTTCCGGCGGGCAAGCTGGACCCCGGCGAGTCGCCCGAGGCGTGCGCCCAGCGCGAAGTCGAGGAGGAGGCCGGCGTGCAGGCCGGCCGGCTGCACCCGCTGGGCTTCATCTGGACCACACCCGGCTTCACCGACGAGCGCATCTGGCTGTTCGCCGCGACGCAACTGCAGCCCGGCCGGCAGGACCTGCAGCACGACGAGGTGCTGGACGTGCTGCGCATGCCGCTGCGCGAGGCGCTGGCGCTGGTCGAGCGCGGCGAGCTGCCCGACGGCAAGTCGCTGGCGGCGCTGGTGCGCACGGAGCAGGAGCTGCGCGCGGGGCGGCTGCGGACCTGAAAAGGTGGGCGGGACGCCCCGCCTCCCGCGGGACGTCCCGCCCGGGGGCGACGGGAGGCTTGCGCGCTTGCGTCGCCCGGATGCGTTGCGGGCGGCCAGGGCCCGCGGCTCAGACGGGCTGGACCTCCGGCGTGGTGTTGGCCGAGGGCGGGCGCGTGACGGACCTGAGCACGCGCAGCAGTTCGTCGCGCCCGAAGGGCTTGGCGAGCGCAGCCACCGCACCCAGCTTGGTGGCCAGCGTCAGGTAGTTGGCGGCGCGCGAAGCCCCGGACATGGCCACGACGGGCAAGCGCGGCTGGCGCTGGCGCATCTCGGTCATGGTCTCGAGGCCTTCCTTGCCGGGCATCAGCATGTCCAGCAGCACGACCGCGATCGCGTGGCGCTGGACCAGTTCGAGCGCCTCGCGGCCGTCGGCCGCGGGCAGCACGGCGTAGCCGGCGGCGCGCAGGATGGACGTGATCACGTCGCGCACGGCCGAGTCGTCGTCGACGACCAGAACGACGGGTTGCGCCGTCGGCGCGGGTGTGGGCGTGGACGCGTCCAGCGCCGTCCGCACGCGGGCCTGGAGCTGGTCCTCCGGCCCGGCCTGCACGCTGGGCAGCGCCGCGAGGCTGGCCGCGAGCCGCGCCTGGTCCGCGCTGGGGGTGTCGCCGCCCAGGACCATCAGGGCCGGCGCCTCGCGTTGCGCGTGCTCGAGCGCGGCCGGAGCGCCGTCGGCTTCGCTGACGCGGTAGCCGGCCTGGCGCAGCGACCGGGCGGCGGTCGCGCGGCGGCCCGCCAGGCCGTCCACCAGCAGCAGCGCCTCGCCCGCACCCTGCGCGACCGTCGCACGCCGGGCGGCCAGCGGCAGGCGCACGCGGAAGGTGGCTCCACGGCCCGGCGCGCTCTCGATGTCGACGTGGCCGCCCGCCTCGCGCACGGTGTCGGCCAGCGTGGCCAGCCCCAGGCCCGAGCCGCGACCGCGCGTGCTGAACCACGGCTCGAACAGGCGCTCGCGCGTGACGGCGTCGAAGCCGTGGCCCGTGTCGCTGACGGCCAGTTCGACGTGGTCGGGGCCGGCGCCCGCCGGCCGCCAGGCTGCGACGCGCAGTTGCAGCCGCCCGCCGCCGGGCATGGCCTCGCGCGCGTTGAGGGCCAGGTTCAGCACGACCTGCTCGAGCCGCGCGGGGTCCGCGAGCACCGGCGCCGGCGCCAGGTCGAGCTGCACGGAGACGTGTATGGACGCGCCGGTCAGGCGCGGCAGGACCCGCCCGACCTCGGCCACCAGCGCCGCCAGGTCGACCGGCTCGGTGGGCGCCGGCCCCCTGGCGGGCCCGCGCGCCAGGCGCTGCCCGCGCTGGACCGCGTTGCGCAGCGCGACGAGGTCCGCATGCACGGCGTGTGCGGGCGGAACACGCTCCAGCGCCAGCTCGGCATGGCCGGAGACGGCGGTCGGCACGTTGAGCAGGTCGTGCACCAGCAGGGCTTCGGCGCGGTCGGCCATGTTCGGGGATTCCGGGACGGCGGCGGGTTCGTCCGGCTTGGGCGGCGACAGGGCGCGCCGGATCAGCACGTACAGCAGGACCGCCGAGATCCCCAGGAACAGCGCGTCGCCCAGCAGGTGCAGGTCCGCATCGTGGGAGGCGCCGCCCAGGCCCAGGACGCCCCAGGGAAGCAGCAGCCAGACCGCGCCCGAGGCGAGAAACAGGCCGCAGATGGCGCAGGCCTCGCGGCGCGCTTCGGCCTCGCCATGGGTGCGATCGGGCGGCAAGCGGGTCTCCCGGACGGCAGCGAGTCAGGACTGGGGGACGGGCCGGGCCTAAGGGCCCCCGAAAGGGAAAGAGCAGCAGGTGCCCGACCCCGGACAGGGTCCGGAAGAATTTTTCGTCGCAGTCGAGCCGGCGCCCCCGGGAGGCCTTAGCCTTGGCCTGGCGACGGGCGTTACGGTTGGCAGGACGTGAGTTCCGAGGACCACAAACACGGCGATTCGCCGCAGGATCAGGGGGCGCTGCGCCGGGAGGCGGAGCGGCTGCTGGTTGACTGGCTGCTCAAGGGGGCCGGCCGCCAGGGCGGCCCAATCGAGGACCTGGTGGCCGCGCACCCGCACCTGGCTGGCCACCTGCGAGCCCTGCACGACAGTCTGGCGGGCTTCCGCAGCCTGATCCTGTCCGAACGCGAGGCCGAGCGGCTGCTGGGCCTGATCGGCGACCTGCCGCCGGGTGACGCAGCGGGCGGGACGCCGGCCGCTGTGGCGCCGGCGACGCCGCCGACGCCGGAGATCGGCGCGCCGCACCCCGATCCCTCGCCACGCTACCTGGACTGCCGTTTCATCGCGCAGGGGGGCATGGGCACCATCCTGCGCGCCTGGGACCGCCTGCTGCAGCGCGAGGTCGCGCTCAAGGTCCTGACCCAGGCCGGCCCGGAGGGCGAGTCCGAGACCCGCGCGCGTTTCCTGGCCGAGGCCTACGTGACCGCGCGCCTGGACCACCCCGGCATCGTGCCTGTGCACGACCTGGGCGCCGACGCGGGCGGCCAGCCCTTCTTCGTGATGAAGCTGGTGGACGGCATCACGCTCCACCAGGCGCTCGGCCAACTGGCGCGCGGCGCCGACGGCTGGTCGCAGAACCGCGCCGTGGGCGTGCTGGCGCGCGTGGCCGAGGCCGTGGCCTACGCGCACAGCAAGCACGTGCTGCACCGCGACATCAAGCCCGACAACATCATGGTCGGCCCGTTCGGCGAGACCTTCCTGATGGACTGGGGCCTGGCCCGGGTGCTGGGCCGCGACGGCGCGCCGCCCGCGCCGGGCGCCGACGACCTGGCCCTGCTGGCCTCGGCCGACATCGAGCGCGTGGTCGGGGCGGCGCCCGCGGGCCGGGAGACGCAGCCCCACGACTGGCTCGTCACGCAGGACGGCAAGGTGCTGGGCACGCCGGCGTACATGTCGCCCGAGCAGGCGCGCGGCGAGGTGCGCCGGGTGGACGAGCGCAGCGACGTCTGGTCGCTGGGCGCGCTGCTCCACCACCTGCTCACCGGCCAGGTGCCGCGCGTGCAGGCCGGCGAGAAGCCGCTGCCGCTCACCGTGCTGCTGCGGGCGCGCACCGAGCGCCTGGTCCCGGCGCGCGAGCTGGCGCCCGACGCTCCGCCCACGCTGCTGCTCATCTGCGAGCGCGCGCTGGCCGAGCGCCCGGAGGACCGCTACCGCAGCGCCGACGAGCTGGCCGCCGCCCTGCGCGACTACCTCGAGGACCGCAGCGAGGCGCGCGAGGAGGCCCGCCGCCAGGCCGCCCGCGCCACGCACCTGCTCGAGTTCCTGCTGGGCGTGCTGGGCTCGGCCGACCCGGCCCTTGCGCGCGGCCAGGATCTGACGGTGCGCGAGGTCGTGGACCGCGCCGCGCGGCGCGTGCGCCAGCAGCCCACCGGCAGCGCGCTGGACGACGCCAACGTGCACCAGGTCCTCGGACGCCTGTACAAGGAGCTGGGACGCTTCGGCGAGGCCGTCGAGCACCTGCGCGCCGCGCACGCCGGCTTCGCGGGCGCGCTGGGCGCGCAGCACCCCGACGCGCTGTCCGCGGCCGCGGACCTGGCGCTCGCGCTGCGCCGCGCGGGCCAGGCCGCCGAGGCCGAGGCGCTGCTGCGCGACACGCACGCGGCGCAGGCCCGGCTGCTGGGCGCCCGCGCCCCCGACACGCTGCGCACGCTGGAGCTGCTGGCGGCGCTGCTGCACCGCGTGCACGGGCGGCTGGACGAGGCCGAGGACCTCTACCGCCAGGTGCTGGAGGGCCGGCGCGAGGCGCTCGGGGCCGACCACGTCCTGACGCTGGAGACGCAAGGTCGCTTCGGCCTGCTGCTGACCGACAAGGGCGACGTGCGCCTGGCCCGCGAGCTGCTGGAGTCGGCCGCGCGCGGCCTGGCGCTGGTTCACGGCGACGACCACCCGTCAACGCTCATCGCGCTGACCGACCTGGCGAAGATGTCCTGGCAGTCAGGCCAGCACGAGCAGGCCGGGAGCATGTTCCGGCGCGTGCTGGAAACCCAGGTGCGGGTCCTCGGCGCCAACCACCCCGACGCGCTGGTCACGCGCAACAACCTCGGCATGGTGCTGCTGGACCAGCACCGCCTGCCCGAGGCGCTGGCCGAGCTGCGCGCCGCCGCGGAGGCCACCGCCACCGAGCTGGGCGACACGCACCCCCGCACGCTGGACTTCCGCTCCAACGTCGGCCGGGCGCTGCTGGACGTGCAGCGGCCCGCGGAAGCCGAGGCGCTGCTGCGCCGGGTCCTCGCGGACGCCGGCCTGGCCGACGGCGTGGACGAGAGGCACGTGGCGCGCTTCCGCACGCACCTCGGCCGGGCGCTGCTGGACCTCGGGCGCAGGGAGGAGGCGCGCGTGGAGCTGCAGGGCGCGCGGGCGGTGCTGGCCGGGCACCTGCCGGCCGGTCACCGTTTCCTGCGGGAGTTGGAGGATCTGCTGCGACGAGTGGACGCGTCCGGGCACGGGACGGCGACAGGAGGTGGCGGCGCCGGAGACGAGACCTGAACTGCGGCGTGGGCGAACTGGCGCCGGGGCCGGCGCGCGGGCTCGATCAGCCTGCCGGCCGCTCGGCGTTCACGGCGTCGTCGCCGACAGGCCGTTGGTTGCCGCGAAACCCTGCACGGCCACCGCATCCGCAATCCACGCCTGGAAGTGGAACGCGAACCCCGCCGGAATGCCCGCCGGCCACGGGGCACTGAGGACCAGGACACCGTTCGAGCTGAGCGGCAGCCCGTACAGCAGGATGTCCGGCGTCGGGATGAGCGTGCCCCCCTTGAAGGGCGTCTGCAGCAGCGCGAGGCCGATGACCAGCGTGGCCACGCCGTTGGGCTTGCCGCGGATGAGCGTGAGCGTCGTCGTCCCGCCGGCGCAGAGCGCGCCGTCGCCGATGAGCTTGGGGACGCCGTTCGTGCCGGCGATGCCGGCGCCGATGGAGGCCCACGCCGGGTTCAGCAGCAGCCTGGCGACGAAGCCGTCGCCGATGCCGCCGTTGTAGGTCGTGTCGAAGGCGCCGGGCGTGACCGGGAAGGCGGAGTTGGCGCCGTCGCCGACGACGACGGCCTCGGCGAGGCCTGTCGCGGCGACCGCCTGGCCGCGCATCGAGGCGGCGCCCGAGGCTCCGAGGTAGGTGCTGTAGAGGAGCTGGCTGCCATCCGAGGAGAGGCAGGACACGCAGGCGTCGCCCAGGCCGCCGCTGAAGGAGGTGTCGTGCGCGCCGGGCGTGACGGGGTAGTCGGGCGAGGACGTGGTGCCGGTGATGATGACGGCGCCGGATGGGTCGACCGCGACGCCGTAGGCGCCGTCGATCTGGCTGCCGCCGATGAGCGTGCCCCATTCCCACTGCGTCAGCGAGTCGCTCAGGCGGCCGGCGATGACATCTGCAGATCCGTTGAAGGTGGGGTCGTAGGAGCCCGGCGTCAGCAGCGTGAGCTGAATGTTGTTGGCGACGAGCGTGATGCTGCCTGGAGGTCCGAAGGCGACGTCTTCGATCTCCACATCGAGAAAGGTCGATGCCAAGATGGTCTTCAGGTCGGGACTCAGGCGGCAGGCGATGCCTGCGGCGCCGGAGAATCCGCCTTCGAAGCTGCTGTCGAATGCACCCGCGGTGATCGGAAAGGCCGGATTCCCAGTGTGCCCGACCCCCAGTATGCTTCCATCGGCCTCCCTCGTCATGAACAGGAACCCGCCCCCGAAGAAGAACGAGCTGTAGACGAGTTGAGCAGCGCCCGACGCGGCCGGATCCAGCAGGCAGAGGAAGCCGTCGCACAACGGCTGGAAGGTGGGGTCCAACGCGTCGGGCGTGACCGGGAAGTCCGGCGCGCACGTGGAGCCGCTAACGATCAGGGTGCCGTCGGATCGCACAACGACATCCACCGCGACCTCGCTCGCCGTTCCTGCGTTGAAGCCGCCGAGGAACGTGGAGTACAGCAGGGCGTCCCCCGCTGAGCTGATCTGTGCCACGACGGCATCCGAATTCTGTCCCGCGAATACGCCTTGATAGGCGCCCGGCGTCGTGGGGTAGTCGCTCGAGAAGGTTTTTCCGACCAGCGTGAACCGTTCCTGGTCGTCGACGAACATCCCGTACACCGTCTCGCCGTCCGTTCCACCGAGAAAGGTCGAGTAGACGAGCGCGGATCCATCGGCCGTCAGGCGCGTGACAAGTTGGTCTGCCGAGCCGAAACCCGCGTTCCCGATCGGGTCGTAGGCGCCCGGCGTCGTCGGGAAGTTCGACGAATCCGTGCTGCCGGCGGTGATGACGTCGCCGTTCGCGGTGACGGTGACTTCGACGGGCGCGTCGGCCCACATTCCCCCGAGCAGCGTCGCCCACGTCAGGCCCGGGTCGATCACCAGCCGCCGCGTCGAGTTGCGCGCCTCGACCTCGAAGCCGTATCGGCGGTCGTCGAGCAACCGGTAGCGACACGCCACGGGGATCCGCTCACCCTCCGGGGTCTCTTCCCACGTGGTTGGCAGCCTCTGCTCCAGGGGCCCCAGGGGCGTCGAGAGCACCAGGCTTCCCTGTTCGTCGAGGTGAAGCCCGTAGACGCCCTCGCAGCGGATGACGATGTCCTCGAGGCGGGCACCCGGCGCAAGACACACGTCGTACTCGAGCTGTCCATTCTGCTCGTGCAGCACCAGGTCGACGCCTTCCTGGATGTCTTCGCAGGTCACGACGCCGTAGCCTGGAACGCGGGTGCGCCAGCGAGAGGGGTCGTTGCCGAGGAAGTAGTTGAAGTGACCCGGCAAGACGTGACTCCCGCGAATCCGGGCCTCGGGCGACGCGTGTTCGAAGGCGAGCCGGACGACGGCGCCACGACGAGGATCGGTCGTCTCGGCCTTTGAGTCCGCGTAGACGGTCTTGAAGCCTTGGTCAACCGAGGCCGGGGACTTGCGGCGGGCATCGACGAGCTGCAGCACGAGCGCATCCGGCTCGACGCGCACCGTCATTCCGCCCTGGCGGGCGACGAATCGCGCGGGCGTGTCCCACTGGCCCAGGTTCTCCACGAACGCGAGCGGCAGGGAACGCCAGGGTCCGCCCACAACCGCAAGGCCCGCGGCCACGGGAGCCAAGGTCGAAGTCGCGGGCGGAGCGGCTGTCGCCGAGCACTCGCGGAAGGCGTTGCCCAGCGGCAGGGCGCACTCACCCTGGCCGGGCTCACGTGCAGCAAACCATGTCGCCAGCACCGCCGCGGCGGCGGCCAAGCCGCCGCCGCGACGGAACAACCGACGTGCGTCCTGTTCGTTGGAAGCCATCAGTACTGGATCAACTCGTCCATGAAGAAGATGTAGATCCTGCCCGTTTCCGTCGGACACGGCCCCGTCTGCGGGTCGCAGTCGGCCGCCGGATCGCAGGGGCTCGACCAGCGGGGGCTGCCGCCAACGATCGCGATCCCGTGCGAATCGAAGGGGCCGGCGGCAACGCTGTGGCCGAGGCTGTCCTTGGGGGACTCGCCGAGGATCCTGTAGGCGGCCTGGCCATTCGGCGTCGCCCCATCGATGAGGTAGATGGCGCCGCAGACCCCGCCAGCCTGGTCATCGAGGCATCCGCCGCTAGTCGCAGGAACGGGCACGCAGTCAACAGAATCCTCCGGCTGGTCATGGCCAATCGCGCTCACGACGAGGTCGGGAATCCCGGCGGCCGGCGGACCAACGTAATCAGCCATGCCAGCCACCGATGAGCCGAAGAAGTCGCCGCCGAACTCGCCGCGCAAGCGCGTTGCCTCGCCGCCCACACCTTCAAGCAGTCGATCGAAGTCGGCCCCTGAGTACACGTGCACCGCGCCGACATCCTCGATAGGGCTTGGGGTCAGGAAGCCGAGGTCGTACTGGATGGCTCCGATGAAGATGTCGTTGATGCCGTCAGGTTCGCCCGTGAGAGCATCGCCCCCGATGTCCACGCCCCCCGCCACCGAGTACCCGAAGGCCTCGCCCTCCTTGACCCCGCCACCGTAGTCGACGAACTGGTTTCCCTTCAGCTCAGCCAGGTACGTGCTGCTCGTGCTCAGGTAGTTGAGGACGCGCACGTACCCCGGTCCGGTCGGAAACCGCGGCGAACCCCCGTCGAACTTGACCTGCGGCGCCCCCACGGCGAACTCGTCGCCGGGCTGGCCGTCGATGTTGCCGAGAATGGCCAACGACAGGCCGAAGCGATCGTCGTCCTGGACGAAGGGGAGGGCCGGGGGAGGGGGAACCTGCAGGGCGGTCACGATCGCACTCGCGTCGTCGTCGGCGAGCAGCAGGAAAGGCGGCTGGGTCGGCGGGCCCGCGAGGACGAAGTCGATGGCGGCGATCAGCTCCGGCGAGGATCCGAAGAATTCGTACACCTGCCCGGCGTACGGGCGCCTGGCCGGAAGCAGGCGGTTGGATCCCGGGGCACCGACGAGAAAGTCCGTGGCGCCGTCCGTATCGAGGAAGGGCGTCGTGGCCAGCGCATCGCCGAAGCGCCCACCCACGAGGCTGCCCTCGATGATGATCTCGGCGTCCACGTCCGCCACGAGGCTCGTGCCGGGCTGGTACGTGCCGTCGACGCGTCCGAAGATGATGTACACGCGGCCGGTCCGGGTGAACTGGTCGGGCCAGTTGGGCGCCGCGATGAGCAGCTCGTCGAGCCCGTCGTTGGTCATGTCGTCCAGGAAGGCGACCTGGATCCCGAACTGGTCGCGAATGCCGTTGCCGTTCATCGTGAGCGCCGGCGTGGCCGAGGGCGAGGTCGCGGTCCCGAGGAACAGGAAAGCGCGCGACAGGGCGCTGCCAGGCGCGTCTGGATCGGGATCGACGACGGTGAAGATCTGCGTCGGATTGTTGCGGCCTCCGACGAGCAGGTCCTTGTGGCCGTCCCCGTTGAAGTCGCCCGTGAAGCTGATCGACGATCCGAAGTGGTCGTTGGTCAGCGCCGGGTCGGGCTCGTAGCGCACGTTGTTCTGGCAGGCGTAGACCTTCGTCGCCACCTGCGCCCCAGCCTCAGCCGCGATCCATCCCCCCATGGCGAAACCCAGCACCAGCCCGACGTGGACCACCACGCGGGGCAACCTCGACACGCGGACGACGCTGACGCACACGGCACGGAAAGAAGACATGGACTGCTTCCTTTCTCGAGAGTGGACGTCCGCAAGCCGACCCCTGTTTACCCCCGATGGGAGGGGGCGTCCAGCGGTCTCGGGTCCTCGGAGCGCACGCCCCGGGGATCTCTGGCTTCCGGCACGTCCTGTGGGTTGTTGCGAATGAGGTCGCGTTCGGCGCGTCAGCGGCCGGTCACGGCACCGTCGCCGCCACCGTGTTGCTGCGCGCGACGCCGCCGGGCGCCGACGCGTCCGCCAGCAGGAACTGCTGGTAGACCACCGCGCCCGAGGGCAGGCCCGTCAGCAGCGTGAAGTCGTACTCCAGCCCGCCCTGGCTGTTGGTGAGCAGGCCCGTGACCACCACGTCCGGCATGGGCACGAGCACATCGTTGGCGGCGTCCAGCACCAGCGACAGGCCCACGACCAGCGTGGCGCCCGTGATCGGCCGCGCGGACTGCAGGCTCAGCGTGGCCGAGGTCGTGCCCAGCAGGCCGCCGTCGCCGGTCAGGCGCGGGATGCCGTCCACGCCGGGCAGGCCGTTCTCGACCGTGTTCCACAGCGTTGGCGAGACGATGGCCACCTGGCCGGCGTCGGCGGCGGCCACGTCGGCGCCCGGCAGGCCCACGGCGAACTCCGCGCGGCCGTCGCCGTCGCGGTCGCCCAGGCTGGCCATCGAGGCGCCCACGCGGTCGCCGGGCTGCGCGCCGACGACGTCGTAGAGGACGGCGCCGCCGGTGCCGGACAGGATGGTCAGCGCGCCGGCGTCCGCACCGTTGCGGTCGGAAAGCGGTGCGCCCACGGCCACGTCGGCCTTCCCGTCGCCGTTCACGTCGCCGACGGCGCCGAGCGCGCCGCCGAAGTCCGTGCCGGTGGCCGGGGCGGTGAGCGTCAGCAGCGTGGAGAAGTTCAGGCCGGAGAGCAGCGCCACCGAGCCGCCGGCGCCGGGCGCGCCCACGGCCAGGTCGATGATCCCGTCGCTGTTGGCGTCGCCAACGCGCGCGATCGCCGCGCCGAAGCGCTGGGCCGACTGCGTGCCGGACACCGTGGCCAGCACGGAGAAGTCGGCCGGCGACAGGACCAGGACGTAGCCCGTGCCGCCGTTGCCGTCGTCCGAGCAGCCCAGGATCTCGCCCGGCTCGCCGTCGCCCATGTTCCAGCCGCCGATCGACTGGCCCAGGTGGTCGCCCGCGCCGCCGGTGACGGAGTGCAGCAGCGAGCCCGTGTCGCCCGACCACAGCAGGGCCTGACCCTCGGCGGAGCCCTGCGTGGCCGACCACAGCGGCGCGCCGCCCAGCACGTCGGGCACGCCGTCGAGGTCGGCGTCACCGCCGCCCGCCAGCGCGTGGCCCAGTGCCGCGCCCGCCTGGCTGCCGGGCAGGCTGAGCAGCAGCGCGCCGTTGGCGCCCGACAGCACGCGCACGGCGCCGGCGCCCTGACCCGCGCCCGGCGCGCCTGCCAGGATGTCCGGCACGCCGTCGCCGTCGACGTCGCCGGCCGGAGCCAGCGCGGCGCCGAGGTGGTCGCCGGGAACGGCGCCCTGCACCTCGAACAGCACGGCGAACGATGCGCCGGACAGCACGCGCACCAGGCCGCGGCCGGAAGCCGCCTGCGGCGCGCCCAGCGCCAGGTCGATCTTGCCGTCACCCGTCACGTCGCCGATGGCGGCCGTGACACCCAGGCCGTCGCCGGCGGCGCTGCCGGTCTGGTCGTGCAGCAGGACTTGTGCGCCCGACGGCGACGCCAGGAAAAGGACAGCGGCGGGCAGGAACATGCGGGCGCAACGAGCCAGGAGGCAAGTCATGGTGGTGGGTCCGATGCCGGCCGGGCCGGCGTCCAAGGTGTGAGCGGCGAGGGTGTCGTCGGCGGCGTTGGCGCCGGGGGAGGCGCCGACTGGCCGTCAGGCAGAAACGTCGGTGGTGCAGGTCTCGTTCGTCAGGGCGAGGCGTCGGGCGCGGGCGATGACGCGTTCGAGCGCCACGCGGGCGGTCGCGTCGGACAGTCCCAGGCGCCGGGCGAGTTGATGCAGGGGCAGGCCCTTGATGTGCAGGCGCAGGATCTCGCGCTCGCCGTCCTCCATCCGCAGCAGCATCAGGATCAGGCGCGCGCGCTCGTCAGGGCGGATGGAGCTCGCGGCCGGCTCGCCGGCAGGGCCGCTTTCCGGGGCCGCCTCGAGACGCGCGTGCCGGGCCGCACCGTCGTCGAGGCGCCGCGCGACCGCCGTGCGCAACTGCGCCGTGGACTCGAAGCGGATCGCGGGGACGTCCTGCCACGGGTCGCCGAACACCGACAGCACGAGGTCGCCGGTGTCGAGGAAGCGCCGCAAGCGTGAGGTGTTGGCCATGGAGACGGCTCCCGTCAAGAAGGGGTCCTGGAACAGGTCGATGAGCGGACCGCCACGAGCCGCAGCCTCAGGCTAGCCCGGAATCCCGGGCCGTGACGGACGCCGGAAGCGTCCTGCGGCCCCGGAAGGTGGGCCCATCTCTTGAGAGCAGCCCGGGCGGCAAGCCGGACAGGTGCCGCAAGAAAATCTGCGTTGACCTGTCCGGGTGTGGCCGGTTGCTGCTCTCACTCTCATGGCGGCCGGCTCCGTACGGAACCACCGGCGACCTGCACCCTCGCAACTTCGTCCCAGGGCGGGGGGCAGCGCCGGCCGGGGATGCCGCCCCAGAGAGTGTTCACGACAGGCAGTCGACGGCTGGCCGGGGTCGCCCACACACGGCCCCGGCCGGCCGGTTGCCCGGTTGGCCCCCGGTCAGGGCGTCGCGTCGGCCGCGAACTCGAACGCGCCGGCGTCGCAGACCACGAGCAGGTCGCCCAGGCCCGCCACGTCCAGGCGCGGCAGCCCGCGCTGGTCGACGATCGGGCAGCCCGGGTCGTGCCCGCGGTCGATGGCCGGGCTCTCCGGGTGCAGGGCGTGGGTGGGCGTGAAGCCGCCCCAGTCGTCGAGCTTGAGCAGCCGCGGCTGGACGTCGGACTGGTCGCTGGCCGGGAAGGCGCAGGTCGTCCCGCTGTCGATGTTGCCGCCCAGCGAGATGATCGTGCCGGCGCCGTTGCGCTCGCCCTTGTTGTCCAGCAGCACGTTGCGCAGCAGCGCGCTGCTGAGGGCCTCGTTCCCGCTGCCCACGGAGAGGCCGGCTGTCTCCTTGCAGGCGTTGCGCGCCAGGGTCGAGCTGAGCAGGGTCAGCACGCAGCCGCCCTCCAGCCGGATCGCGCCGCCGTCGACCTTGGCGGAGTTGCCGCTGTAGGTGCAATTGGTCTGCTCGGCCAGCACTCCGTCGCACAGCAGGCCGCCGCCGCGCCCCTTGGCCGAGTTGGACTGGAAGGTGACGGCCTGCGCGTGCAGCACGCCGGCCTCCACGGACAGCGCGCCGCCGTCGCCGTCGGCGGCGTTGCGCAGCAGCAGCACCTGCTCGAGCCAGGCGCCCTCGGCGCCGACCTGCGTCTGGATCGCGCCGCCGTTGCCGCGCGTGCGGCAGTTGCGGATGACCACCTGCTCCAGCTCCAGCCGGCCCGCCACGCGCAGCGCGCCGCCCGACTCGATGTCGGGCGCGGTGGCCTTGCGCAGCGTCAGGCCGCGCAGCTCGAGGCTGACGCCGAGCGTCACGTCAAAGATGCGGTCCTTGAGCATGGCCGCGTCCAGCACCGTGCCGCCCTTGCCGCCCGCGAGCTCGGGCGCGACGCCCGTGACGAGCAGCTCGTCGCTGACGTCCAGGTCGCCCAAGCCGGCGGCGTTCTCGCCCGACCCCTGCAGCGTCAGCTTGAAGACGCCCTCCGGGAGCACGATCTCGTCGGCGCCGGGCGTGGCGTTGGCGTGCTGCACGGCCGCCCGCAGCGTGACCTGCTGGCCGGGCGCGAGCGGGTCCGCGTCGCACAACCCGTCGGCGAGGTCGAAGTCGGGCAGGTCCGCGAACGTGTCGACCACGAGGATGCCGGCGGTGGCCGGTCCGGCCAGCAGCAGCGCCGCCGCGAGGGCGGCCCAGGGACCCGGCGTGGATCCCGTACGGCGATTCCCGAGAGTCGTCGACACAGGCGCCGCGAGTCTATCCCCGGCTGCTCCGGCGGGCCAGCCGTCAGCGCAGCGCGAGGCCGTCGAGCCACACGTCCAGCGCAGGCGCGCCCCAGCTGTCGAGGCCCACGGTCAGCCAGTTCAGCGTCTGGAGCGCGCCGCCCGGGCCGCTCTCCGCGGTCCAGCCCGTGCCGCCGGCCAGCGGCACGTCCAGCGGCATCCACTCGTCGCGGTAGTGCACGTCGGGCGGGTTGCCCAGCAGGTCGCGCTCGGGCGTCAGGCGCAGCCAGCGATCCGCGCTCTCGTGCAGGGTGACGATCGGGTTCACGTCCTGCCAGGCGGGGATGTTCGGGTTGCGCGTGCGGATCCAGAAGGTCAGGCGCGTGCGGCCGGCGAGCGGCAGCGCGGCGTCGCGCGTCGCGGGCCAGAGCAACGCGACGCGCTCGCCGGAGTAGGGGGAGATGCGGGCGTGGACGCCGTAGCCCCAACCTGCCACGCCCGGGTTCCAGGCGAAGGACGCCTCGCTCGCGGGCCCGGCGAGGGTCCAGCCAGCCGGCCCGCGCGCCTTGGCTGCGTCGAACTCCGCACGGCCTGCCTTGGCCGGGGATGGAAGATCCCTGCGCGTCGCCTCGAGCTCGTCCTCGCCCCATCCGACGCACGAGGCGTTCATGCCGGCCAGGCCGCTCAAGCCGCCCCGGCTGATGGTGACGCCGATGCGTCGCCAGCTCGGGTCCGGATAGGCGTGGATGAGCTCCGGCGCATCGCTGTACGTGCCGTCTCCCAGGCCCCAGCGGAAGCGGACCTGGTCGTTGGGCAGATCGAGCGCCCGGGCCTCCACCCACACGCTTGTCTGGCCGGCCGCTTCGTCCTGTTGCCAGTCGAACATTGCGTTGCGCACGTCGACCACCGGCGCCTCGCCCTCCGCCGGTCCGTCGTGCCTCACCACGCCGCTCACGTTGCCCGCGTCGAACACGTCGCCCTCGCGGTTGCCGCGGAACTCGTTGGGCCCGATGTCGATGAACTCGGCGTGCCGCATCCACACGCCCCAGCGGTTGTCCTCGAAGCGGTTGCGCTGGATCACCCAGTGCCACGCCTTCCAGGCCGCGCCGCCGGTGGCCTCGTCGCCGCGCAGCACCAGGCCGCCGCCGGCGTTGTGGTGCAGCCAGTTGCCGTCCGCCAGCGTGTGGTTGGAGGGCCCGTTCACGAACACGATGCCGCCGTGCCCGAAGCTCTCGGGCGCGTTGTGGAAGCCGGCCGGGTCGCCGTTCCAGCCGGCCTCGTTGCCGCGCAGCACGGTGCGGTCCGAGGCGCCCAGCCAGAAGCCGTAGCTGCAGTGGTTGGCGCGATTGCGCTCGTAGGTGTTCTCCGGCGACCAGGCCTCGAAGCCGTTGTTGTTGGCCCACGAGGCGTCGTTCTCGACGAACAGGTTGCGGCGGCTGGTCCAGTTGTTGAGCACGCGGATGAAGAAGCCGTCGCCCCCGTGGGTGGCGTCGTTGCGCAGGAAGACGTTGTCGTCGCTGCCGGACTCGATCAGCACGCAGGTCGAGTCGCGCGCGTGCACCTCGCCGGGCGCGATGCGCAGGCCCCAGGAGAGGTCGTTGTTCTCCACGTGCGAGCGCGTCACGGTCCAGAGCTTCAGGCAGGTGTTGCTGGCGTGGCTGAAGTCGTTGTCGCGCACGACCAGGCCGCTGCAGTCCACCAGGCTGCAGGCGTTCCAGTCGCGGTTGGCGCGGTTGCCGTCCAGCAGCGAGTCGCGCATGCGGTGCAGCACGAGGCCGCCCTTCTCGCCCTGCTCGCCCCAGCCGAAGTCCGGGTCGTGGAAGTTGTCGCTGAAGTCGCAGTCCGCGATGGTCCAGCCCGCGCCGTCCTCCACCAGCAGCCCGGTCTCGAAGCCCTGCACGCGCAGGTTGCACAGGGTGACGTCGTCCACGCCCGCTGCGCGCACGCCGACGCCAGTGAAGGCGTTGCTGGCCGCCGGCGCGCCGGAGGCCTCGGCCGCGCGCTGCAGCGGGCCGACCACGCGCGCGCCGCGCCCATCCACGCTGACGCCGTCCGCGCCGATGACCAGGCCGCCGTAGGTGACGGCCGGATCGAGCTGCACGTCCTGCGTCACCACGAGCACGGGCGCGTCGGGTGCAGGCGCCGCGTCCTGCGCGCGCGGCGCCGCGGCGACCAGCGCCGCCAGGAGCAGGCAGGGAGCGCCGAACATGGCGCGCATCGTGCGCGGGCCGGGCCCGGCCGGCAAGGCCGTGCCCGCGGGCGCCGGGATGCGCGCCGGGCGGGGCCCGTCAGCGGCCCAGCGGCGTCGTCCCGCTGCTGCGGAACGGGGCCTCGAACGCGCCGTACGGCGTCCCGACGCCGAACCGGCCCTGCAGCACGTAGCTCGCCGACGAGCCGCGCAGCAGCTCGAACACCGTGGCCCCGGCGGCGAGCGGCGAGAAGGAGATGGGCAGCTCGAGTGCGGCCTCGGCCCCGGGCGCGAGCTGGCCGGCCGCGGGCAGACCCGCCTCGGCCACGCGCTGGCCGGCGAGGTCCAGCGTCAGGGATGAGGCCTGCGGGTTGCAGGCGAAGGCGTTGGTGTTGCGCACGACCAGGCGCAGCGTGCCCGCTGCGCGCGTCAGCGAGAGGTCGGTGAAGCTGATGCCCTGCAGCGACACCTGCGGCACCGCCGGTACTGGCAGCTCGCCGCGGGCCGTGACGGGCAGGCGCAACCGGCCGACCAGCGGGGCGTCCACCGACAGGCCGACTTGCGCCTCCCAGGGCACCACGACGCCCGGTCGCAGGTCCGGCAGCAGGGCCAGCAGACCGTCGAAGGGCACGGCCACGCTGAGCGGCACGCGCAGCACGCCGCGTGCAGGCACCGGGGCGCCCGGCGCAGCCTGGCCATCGAGCAGCCGCGTGCCGCCGCTGCCCAGGGTCCAGTCCAGCGCCGCGAGCGGCAGCGCCACGTCGTAGGGATTCGAGACGTCGAGGTCGAGCTGCAGCGTCACGGACTGCAGCGATAGCCCGGAGAGGCGCACGTCCGCAATGGCCAGCGTGGGCTTGTCGGAGGGCAGGAGCGCCTTGCCCAGTTCCTGCAATTCCGAGCAGGCGGGCAAGGAAACGGCCAGCAGCAGGGCGATGGGTCGCATCGGGAGTCCTCGTGGCGGGAGCCGGAAAGTTGCGCGGGGCGCGACGGGCCTTGCCGGCCCGTCGCGCCCCGTCGTGGTCGGCCGGCGGGGGAGCGGCGCGCGGCCGCTCCCCCGCCTCGTCCATCAGCCT
>Ga0247727_10009609_pt1 | contig 17440 bp, 13 predicted proteins | sample WisWelCaveWW1625_FD_202498 | JGI IMG/M metagenome (GOLD analysis project Ga0247727, IMG submission 202498) | Biofilm microbial communities from Wishing Well Cave, Virginia, United States - WW16-25 | ecosystem: Environmental > Aquatic > Deep subsurface > Groundwater > Cave microbial mat | place...
AGTAAGATATCAGCATTTAGACCCAAGTCCGGGGCATTTCACACAAAGCTCGATGCTCGCGTAGCATTATGGATTATTTTAGCTATGGTGGCTTTAACAGCAGGTTTTCGAGCAACCGTGAAAAGCCCGGCGCGGACCTTAGCCACCATCCCGGGGGCAGTGGCTGCCTATGGCCTCAGTGAATCCACCGGTGCGACAACAGCAGATGCTTCCGGCAACATTAACACAGGGACGCTGCTTGGTGGAGCGACCCGAATCACGACCGGCAAGTACGGCAATGCGATCTCATTTAATGGCACTAACAGTGCAGTTCGGATACTTGATAGCCCCAGTTGGAAGGTGAGCGGCTCAACGACGTATACGATAAGCATGTGGATTAAGGTAAAAAGTGTAACTGGGGACTACCGCGTGGCTATCGGGACCGGGTCCTGGCCAGCGACTAATTTCCGTATCTACAAACTTGGTAGTGCCTGGGCTTATGGCCTGGCTATGAGTGGACTTGGTTGTGGGGGCCAAACCTCAGCCCTCAGTTATCTCACTACTGTAGACGGAGCCTATCATCATATTGCCCTGGTCTTGAACGCAACCGCTGGCCGGTGCGACTTTTATTCCGATGGACTGGCCGTTGGGAGTGACATATACGTGAGTGGGACCACCTCTTTTGCTACAGGAGCCGGACTCAATGACTTGTATATTGGAGGCCTTAATGGCGGAGGTCAGTACATAAATGCCGATATTGATGAAGTCCGGCTATACACTGGGGCCTTAACTCAAGCGGAAATTCAGTCAGACATGAATACTCCTGTGGGCGGGGCGCCGCCTGACACAACGCCGCCAGTCATTTCCGCTGTCAGCAGTACGGGCATCACCACAACCGCCGCCGCCATCACTTGGGCTACTGATGAACTATCTGACAGCCGAGTGGAATATGGGACGACTACGGCATATGGCGCTTCGACCACCTTGAACCCCAGCTTGGTAACTTCCCATACCCAGGCGTTGTCAGGCTTGACTGCCAACACCTTGTATCACTACCGGGTTCATTCCAAAGACTCTGCGGGTAATGCGGCCGTGTCTGCGGACTTTACGTTTACAACGGCATTAGTGGATGATACGATGCCGCCGGTCATTTCCGCTGTCAGCAGTTCAGGGATCACCACAACCGCCGCCACCATCGCCTGGACCACGGATGAACCATCCGACAGCCGAGTGGAATATGGGACGACTACTGCATACGGCGCTTCAACCATCCTGGATACCAATTTGGTGACCGCCCATACCCAACCGTTGTCAGGCCTGGCTCCCAACACCTTGTATCACTACCGAGTTCATTCCAAAGACTCTGCGGGTAATGCAGCAGTGTCTGCGGACTCTACGTTCACAACCTTACCAATACCGGACACAACGCCGCCGGTCATTTCCGCTGTCAGCAGTTCAGGTATCATTACAAGCGGCGCTACCATCACCTGGACTACTAATGAACGAGCTGACAGCCGAGTGGAATACGGCACGACTACGGCATACGGCGCTTCGACCACCTTGAATACCAATCTGGTGTACGCTCATACCCAAGTGTTGTCAGGCTTGACTCTCAACACGTTGTATCACTATCGGGTTCATTCCAAAGACGCTGCGGGTAATGCAGCGGTGTCTGCGGACTTTATGTTTATAACAGCAACAGTAGCTGATACGGCGCCACCGGTCATTTCCGCTGTCAGTAGTTCGGGTATCACCACAACCGCGGCCCTCATTACCTGGACCACTGATGAGCCATCCTACAGCCAAGTGGAATATGGCGCGACTACGACATATGGCGCTTCGACCACCTTGAATGCCAATCTGGCGACCTCTCATGCCCGGACGTTGTCGGGCATGACTCCCAACACGTTATATCACTTTCGGGTTTATTCCAAAGATGCTACGGGTAATGCAGCCGTGTCATCGGACTTTACGTTTACCACGCTCGCGCCTCTGCCACCAGCGCCACCTGCTACCCTCGGCAAAGCCGACCCCACTCTACTACCCATTGCTGCTGGTCAACCTACCCCAATTACTACTCCGACGGTGGCTGGCGGGGAGTCTTATCTTGATCCTGTGAGCGGTGTAAGAGTCTGGCGGGCAACGAGCGAAAGTTATCCCTGCGCGGGTAACATTGGCCTCAGAGCTCATGACTACGGAGACACCAACCAAATTAGTCATGAGTGGGGCGATGGCTACCAGACCATACTTATCCGGACCTGCGGCGAGTATCGTTTGGTTGACTTCAAACGTGGTGTCGGCTTTAGTAACTGGCGCTCGTTTGCGCCAGGAGCTAGCCCTGACTCAGATCTATCGTTTGTATTCTCCAACAACCCTGCCACCCCCCAGATTGCCTATATTATAGAAAGTGGCGCCCTGATTCGCTACAACACTGCCACCAATCAAGTGGAGAATACTGGTAACTTTCCCAAAACTGGATGGGGCGTGCGAGGCTGGCTGCAGAACGACATTACCGACACCTGGTTTGTAGCTAACAGCACCTCTCAAACTAGCTGCAAGGCCTGGAACAGCCAAACCAACGATAGCCGAGAAAAAACCATCCCTGAGTTTGATGAGTGCCACCTGGAAAACCGCGGTCGCTATGTAGAGTTGAACACCGGCCACGGTGACGACAGTATCTGGGACTTACAAACCGATATTGTCAGACCCTTTGATCCGCCCAGCGGCCATATCTTTCACATGGCCAGTCCCTCAGGTTACTTCACTTCAGTTGATAAAAACAGTGGTGGTGGCCGTACGCCATACTACCGCATGGATCCGGCAACCGGGACGGGTACCTTAATTTACGACAACGCCCAGTATGGCTACGATAACACTGTCTTCCACCATTCGGGCAACTGGGTCAATCAAGAAGTGGTGGACGAACAGCAGTGGTTTCTGATTTCCACCTATGGTACGAGCACGGTAAACGCGTTCCTCAAGCACGCCATTGGCTTTATGCGCCTGGATGGCAGCGACATCCGCTTCCTGGCGCATAGCTATAACGAAATCGTGGACTATTGGAAGATCCCAAGGGCGATGCTCGCTCCCAATGGTAAACTCGTGGTATTTGACAGCGAATTTCGTGGCACAGGCGGTGGGGATGTATATGTCGTGGAGGTGCCATTGAGGTAGCTCCGCTTATGAACATTCGCTTTGCTGAAGACAACGACCTTGCTGCCGTCGCCCGATTCAACAGTCGCTTAAAAGCGGGAGGAAGAGAGGAAGAAATACCTTTGGATCCTGCATTGCCCGGCGAGGCGCAATACAGGCCGGAAGGCTTTCCGGTTTATCGTCGGATAATAATCGCCGAAGACGGACAAGAAGTACGGGCAGCAATGATGCTGTGCTATCACAACGTGTTCATTCATGGTGAGAGGCGGGACTTCTGCTGGACAAAAATGCCTCTTTCCGAGGGAATAATAGATTTAAAATACTCTCTGGCTATAATACAGCTTATGAAAAGAGTTCTGGATTATCAGCCATTTATGATGGGGGTTGGCGCCGGGACCCCTGAATCGGACGGATACCGCCTTTTTGTCAATCTCAGGTGGAGACACCGGTCGGTACCGTTCTTTTTCTATCCGGTCAAAGTAAGTAAGGTATTGCGCGGCCTGAGTTACTTAAAGAATAACGCCAGGCTGCGCTACGGAGCGCTCCTCGGTGCTTACTCAGGTATCGGAGCGGCTGTGAGCGGTCTGCTCGCCTTGCGCCGTAAGTTGCCCTCTGTCCTTTCGGGTAACCTCTCAGGCTATGAAGACTCGGTGGTCGAAGGTTTCGATGAGTGGGCTGATCGTATATTTGCCCAGTCTCTTTCGGACTATCCTGTCGCCATACGGTCTGATGCTACATCTCTGAATATCGTCTACCCTCCGGACGATCATCGCTACATTCGACTCAGGGTAAGGCGGGAGGGCACAAAAGCAGATGTCGGGTGGATAGTGGTAGCAAGCAAGCAAATGAGCAGCAATCATTACTTCGGGGATTTGAAGGTCGGCACATTGGTTGATGGTTTCGGACGCTCGGAAGATGTGCCGGCATTGGTTGCCGCCGGCCTCGATCACCTGGTTGGGATCGGAGTAGATATCATCGTGGCGAATTTTTCGCACGCAGCGTGGGCAGAAGCGTGTTGCCGTTCAGGTATGTTTAGTGGTCCGAGCAATTTTCAAATATTTGTCTCGCCGAAAGGGAGACCTCTGCTTGAAGAGTCCTGTCCGCTGCACCAAATCCACGTGGCCCGGGGACACAGCGATGGAATGGACAACCTTATTTGATGATGCCAATCCGAGAAAGCATTAAGCCAATACGCCCTTTCACCAGGGATGACATTCCGCAAGTCGCAGACCTGCATCGGCGCGTCTTTGGTGTGAACGGAACGCCTTCTCAGCATCCGATCTCTGCGACTCTATTAAAAGCCTACGCCGATTACCTCGAGGCGATATTCTTCCGGAATCCCTGGTACGACGAAACTATGCCATCGCTCGTGTTCCAGGAATCAACAGGGAGGATCACCGGCTTCCTGGGAGTGATGCCGCGCCGGATGTCACTCCGCGGGCAACCGATTAACGTGGCCATCAGCAGTCAGTTCATCGTCGAGCCGGGCAATCGCAAGGCCGTCGCGGCAGTGCAGATGATGAAGGCTTTTCTCTCAGGGCCGCAGGACCTCTCGCTGACTGATGAAGCCAATAACATATCGCGCAAGCTCTGGGAGGGGTTCGGAGGCGTGACGGCGCAGCTCTACAGCATTCATTGGACGCGGATGTTACGACCGAGCCGGTACGCCGCCTCTCTCTTCGCTTCGGTCCTTAAAGAGCGAAAGTTGTTATCGCCTTTTCTTCTGGCGGCAAAACCTGTCTGCGACCTGGTGGATGCCATTGCCGCGCGGAAACTGCCGCATCGCTTCAGCCAGCCGCGGCCTGAGGTTGAAGCTGAAGAGTTGAATCTCGAGAAGATGCTCCTCTGTTTGTCCGAGTTTTCTGAGACCAGGACGCTCTGGCCCGAGTATGACGATCGCTCACTGAGTTGGTTGCTGGAGACGATAGCCCGAAAGACTCAGTGGGGCGATTTGCGCAAGCTGGTCATTCATAACGCCAGAGGAGAAGTAATTGGATGGTATATCTACCATCTGAAACCGGGTGGCGCGAGTAATCTGCTGCAGGTTATGGCCAAGAAGACTTCGATCGAAGAAGTTCTCGATCATCTCTTCTATGATGCCTGGCAGCAAGGCTCTCTTGCCGTCTCCGGCCGAATGGAGCCTCAGTTCATGCAGGCTTTTGCGGACAAACGCTGCCTGTTCAACTGCGGCACGCCCTGGGTGTTGATCCATTCACGCGATCCCGATCTGCTCCGGAGCATTCATTACGGAGATGCCCTGCTCTCAAAACTGGAGGGCGAATGGTGCATGCGGTTCAGATAAGAGGTGAAAATGAAAGAAAGCCTGAGAATAAAGCCGGTAAGACCCTTTACTAAAGAGGACATTCCACAGGTGACGGATATGTTCCAGCGTCTTCTTCTCGTCGAGGGGCCTTCAATGCGCGCGCTTTCCCCGGCGGCGCTGCCTGAATACTTCGAGCAAATCTTTTTCCATCACCCGTGGTATGACGAAGCTTTCCCTTCGCTGGTTTATCAGGAAAGCGATGGAAAGATCATTGGTTTTATCGGTGTAGTGACGCGCCCGATGTTACTGCGAGGCCAACCCATTCGTCTGGCGATAAGCTTTCATCTCATGGTCGAGCCGAAGAGCCGTTCTTCGATGGCAGGAATGCATTTGCTGAGGACCCTTTTCTCAGAGCCGCAAGACCTGTCTTTAACCGACGGCGCGGGCCTCGTTGGTCGCAAGGTCTGGGAAGGTGTGGGCGGCGTGACGGCGTGGTTATACAGCCTGCATTGGACGCGCATTTTACGGCCAACTCAACACGCTGTTGATCTGCTTGCCACTCGCAAGGCTATATCTCCTCTTGCACGCACGTTGTCTCCGCTCTGCTATCCCGCAGATGCCGTCGCCGCCTGGATGCTTCCGCGCCGTTTTTCCAGTCCGCCGACACAGTACTCAGAGGAGGAGTTGGATGTCGAGACGCTTTTACATTACCTGCCTCAACTCACGAAAGTCGCGGCGATTCAGCCCGTGTACGACGATCACTCGCTGCGCTGGCTGTTAGCGCACGCCGATCAGATGAAGCATTTCGGCGATTTCAAGAAAGTGTTGGTTCGCGACTCTCGTCGTGAGGTGGTTGGGTGGTTTATGTACTATCTCAAGCCCGGCAGCACGAGTACTGTTCTTCAGTTCGTTGCGAGGAAGGACGCAGCCGGCGAAATCCTCGACTGCCTGTTCAATCACGCGCGGCGGCACGGTGCTGCCACGATCACCGGGCGACTCTACCCGCGTTATATGCAGGAGTTGTCGGATAAGCGTTGTTACTTCCACCGTGACGGCTCCTGGGTGTTGGTTCACTCGAACAACGACGAGTTGCTCAACGTCATTCATCGAGGCGATGCTTTTCTGACGGGGTTGGAAGGCGAATGGAGCCTGCTTTTTTGAGCGCCTTCGTGTAATTGTGCCCGGATTCCTGGTTGTAATTGTTGATTGTCTATGAAAATTGAAGTATTGACAGGTCGTGAGGCGGAAAGGCTGATCGAAGATGCGGAATTTCGCAGGAAATGGAAGAAGCTATACGACAAATGCCCCTGGGGCTCCGTCTTTCAGGGCGACGACTTTGTTGTTACCTGGTACGAGACGTATAGAAGCCAATTTACCCCTGCTATCGTAACCGGCACTAACCTCGGTGGAGAACTGGCAGGCCTTTTCACCTTAGCTATTGCCGCGGAATCGGGACAGCTTGTGGTAGCAGGAATCAGCGAGGCTGAGTACCATGCATGGCTGGCTGAGCCTCAGGATGGAAACGCATTCATTGAATCTGCGCTCGAAAAGCTTCGCGAAAATTTTCCGAAAAGAACTCTCACATTATTATTCATGCTTCCGACCGTACCTGTTGAATGGGCTGCGCCAGGCACTCGCTGGGGCAGGCGTTGTCAAGTGAGCACGCTGTCGCGCGGGCTGACGGAGATCGGAGACGGCAGTAGCTTTAAGGATACCCTGCGTAAAAAGAAGCAGAGCAAAATCAACCGCCTCAAGCGACTGGGCCACCTGCATCTGGATCGAATTCAGGGCCCGGAGGAACTGGGGGCCATTTTCGACGAGGTCATCTGCTACCAGACTCTGCGGCTGAGAGCCATTCAAAACTTACCCAGTATAGGGCACGACCCGCTTATAAAAGCTTTTTACATGAACCTGATGCGCCTGCCCAGGATGATCCACGCCACGGCGCTGCGTGTTGACGACAAACTCGTTTCAGCGCAAATCCATACTTACAACAAGGAGCAGATGCGATTGGGACTTATTACGCATTCGCCTTTTTATGCCAGATATTCGCCGGGCGAGCTGCATCTACTGATGATTGGCGCGGAGCTGGCCAAAGAAGAAATCACTCTCTTCGACCTGACGCCTGGCGGTAACTACAAAGATCGTTATGCCACACATCACGATGAAGTTTACGTAGTCAGTGTCTTTTTTAACCGTGCCCACTGCATTCAGTACAAAATCAAAAGGAAGCTGGCCGAGTCTGCCAAATCGGCGATTCGGATTTTCAACATCACGCCGGAGCAGACCAGAGACGCCTTCTCGACTTTTCTGGATTGGCGACAAAAATGGTTGCGGCTGAAGCCGGCTGATCTGCTGTCAGAAACCTTCAGGAGATTGAAAAGAAGCTTGCGACATACAGATGAATTATGTATCTACGCTGGCGACTTAAATCAGACGCATAGCTTGTCTGACTCTCAGCTTATGAAGAGGGATCATATTCCTGACTTGTTAGTTTATCAGCCTATGGAGGCCTGGCAGCCGCCGGTGAATAAGTTTATGAAGCGCGCGCTGGAAAATCTGGAAGCCGGCCATCACGTTTACACGCACGTTGAGGATGGAATGCTGGTGCAATACGGTTGGCTGATTGAACCTCAAAGTCAGAAATCTTCGGCCGGGGATGAGCAGGGTCTGGTTCTACCACCTGATTCAGTGCTGCTTACCGATTTTTACACATATTCGCAGGGCCAGAGTTTACCCCGATCATCGCTTTACCAGATGTTGCGCGATGCCGCCGGTGTGCCGGGCGCAAAGCAAGCCTTCATCTGTGTCTCAGCCGGCAATCGTGGTCTGCGGCGGGTAGTTGAAGAGGCAAATTTCACCTATCAATACAGCTTTTTCAAAAAGAACGTACTGGGGAGAATGAGAAGCTGGTCTACCGCTCCGCAGCCTTTAACCGATACACAGATTCTACCTGTGCACTGAAACGATGCTCCTCTCCTCAAAATCAATGGCTCCCGGGTTGTATGTATTATGTGAACTCGCGAAAATCGTTCGAGAAGCCTTGCCCGCGATTCCGAGGAAGAATTCTGATCAGGCGTTTTAACGCCAGCGATAATCGGTAAACATGCGCAAATGAGAGTGCTGACTCGTTCCGATGTCGAGCGCGCGATTTCGATGCGTGAAGCTGTCGAAATCGTCATACAGGCGTTCGTCGAACTTTCAACCGGTAAAGCAGACGTTCCGCTGCGCGTCACCCTGCCGCAAGCGAAGCACGACGGCGTGACGCTGTTTATGCCCGCATATTTGAGCGATTCCGAATCGCTCGCGGTCAAAGCCGTTTCAGTCCACGACCGGAACGCCGAACGCAATCTGCCTCGCATTCACGCAATCGTCGTGGTGATTGATCCGGCGACGGGTCAACCGGTAGCTGCGATGGAAGGCGGATATTTGACCGCGCTAAGAACCGGCGCGGCCACCGGTGCAGCCACCGAACTGCTCGCGCGCAAGGACGCCGAAGTCGCCGCCGTCATCGGCGCAGGTGTACAGGCGCGCGCACAAATCCTGGCCGTCGCCGCAGCGCGCCCGATCAAACGCTGTTGGATTTACGCCCGGCATCGTGAAAAGATCAACGCGTTGATCGCCGAAGTGCAGCCGCAGCTCGGATCGTCCGTTGAATTGCTCGCAGCCGAATCGCCGTCGCAAGCCGTGCGCGAAGCCCAGGTGGTCTGCGCCGCGACGACTTCATCAACCCCGGTCTTCAACGGCGAAGATTTGCAAGCCGGCGCGCACGTCAACGGCGTCGGCTCGTACAAGCCCGAAATGCAGGAGATTGATTCGGCCACGCTCAAACGCGCGTCGAAGATCGTGGTAGATTCGCGCGAGGCGGCGCTGGCCGAAGCGGGCGATCTGATCGTCGCGATTGAACGCGGAGAGATTCAGATCGAAGACATCTACGGCGAGATCGGCGAAATCGCAGCAGGATTGAAACCCGGACGAGAAGATGACAGCGAGATCACTTACTTCAAATCCGTAGGCAACGCCGCGCAGGACGCCGCAGTCGCGCAGGCGATCTACCAGCGAGCGTTGAAAGACGAGCTCGGCGTCGAGATTGATCTGTACACGTAAATGAGTTTCAAACCACTGACACAAACCGCAAACTGGAACCCGCCTTCCGATTGGCTCAGGATCACCAGCGTTGACGCGCATACCGAAGGCGAGCCGTTCCGCGTCATCACCGGCGGCTTCCCCGAATTACAGGGCGACACAATGCTCGCGCGTCGCCGTTACGCCAAACAGCATTTCGATCACCTGCGAACCGCGTTGATGTGGGAGCCTCGCGGTCACGCCGATATGTACGGTTGCATAGTCACTCCGCCCGTGACGCCCGAAGCCGGCGCAGGCGTGCTCTTCATTCACAACGAAGGTTTCAGCACGATGTGTGGTCACGGCATCATCGGATTCACGACCATCGCGCTGGAAACAGGAATGTTTCTGATGACCGAGCCTGAAACGACGCTGAAGATTGACACGCCAGCAGGTCTGGTCATCGCGCACGCGAGAATCAACGACGGTCGCGTGAAGAGCGTCTACTTCCACAACGTGCCGGCATTCGTTCTGGAGCTTGATGCGGTGGTTGACGCGCCGGGTCTGGGAAGAGTGAGTTACGACCTTGCGTTCGGCGGAGCATTCTACGCTTACGTCAAAGCGGAGGATGTAGGATTGAATTGCGCGCCTGAAAGCTACCAGCGATTGATCGAAGCCGGGATGGCGATCAAACACGCAGTGATGGCTGACCGGGCGATCCCGCATCCGTTAGAGCAAGACCTGAGCTTCCTTTACGGCACGATCTTCATCGGCTCTACTGCGAATCCGAACCATCACAGCCGCAACGTCTGCGTCTTTGCCGAAGGCGAAGTTGACCGTTCGCCGACGGGCACTGGCGTCAGCGGCCGTTTGGCGATCCATCATGCGCGCGGCGAGATCGGCGTCGGCGAACCACTCGTCATCGAAAGCATCATCGGCAGCAAATTCTCAGGCCGCGTCGTGCAAGCGACGACGTTTGGCCCTCACAACGCAATCATTCCCGAAGTCGAAGGGACGGCGCGCATCACCGGCAGGCATGAGTTCTTGATTGATCCGAGCGATGAGTTGAGAAACGGCTTTTTCCTGCGTTGACTGATCGTGGTACGGAGAGCGTGAGCGACCTTCCAAGCCAATCTCAGAAAGCAAAAAAATGGCAGGCAGAAAAATGAAGACCGCACGGGCTGGCATCGCCATTTTTCTGCCGGACATTTTTCTGCTTCCCGTGGGCTGCCGGATCAGCGACGACCGCCCAGGAATCCGCCGATCATTCCCGCCACATCGTCAATCGCCGAACCGTCGCGGTCGCGATCCAACACGGACGACAGCATATCCATCAACGGAGAGCCTGATCCCATCTGTTGAGTCGCGCCTCCGAGCAATCCGGCCAGATCGCCTGCGCCGATACCTTGTTCGCGCTGCGTGCGCCCGAGCGCGCCCATCACGATCGGTGCCAGCATCATCAGCAACGGCCCGACTTTGCCCATATCCAGTCCGCTGGCCTGACTGACGCCTTGTTCAACCGTGCCCTGCTGGCCGCCGAAGATGTGACCGAGAATGCCTGCGCCGGGGCCTGACGAAAAATTGCCCAGAAACCCGCCCAAGTCGTCGAGCACGCTTCCGTCGTGATCTCGATCGAGCGCGCCGAGCAATGAAGACGCGCCCGTTTCATTCGCGCTGTTATTCGCCAGCCCGCCGAGCAACATCGGCAACGCCGCCTGAATCGCGTTGCCCGTTGTGCCTTCGTCCGCGCCAATCTGCTGGCTGATCTGGCTGACGGTATCGCTGTTCAATGCTTCACTGAGTAATCCTGTCAAGTTCATAATATTCTCCTTGTTGTTTGTGGTTTTACTGTGGGGATTTCTTCCGGGCATCCGGGGATTCGGGTTCTTCGCAAAGATAATTCTGATTCACCCAACCGGTGATGTTCCGATAACTGATCGGAACCCATCGCTCGCGTCCTCGGCGAACGCTCGCGCCTGTAACTTCGATCCCTCTGCCATTGTGAGGAATCGCGCCCACGATTTCAGCCCGGCGATTCGGTTTTGAACGAACATTCAAACCGTCGTCGCCGCGCACATTGAAGACATCGTAACTCGCGTTCGGTTTCAAAGCGCGAGTCGTAGCCGGCGACTTGCGCCCGGTTTTGAGATCAACTTCCACCCAACCTTCCGCTGGGGCGCTCGGCGGCGGGTTCGCTCCCGTTGAATTGATGCGGAAGTAATAAAGCTTGTGACCGTCTGCGGCCCATTCAGCGGCCGATTGCAGAATGTAATCCCAGCGCGAAGTGACCTTCCGCTTGCCGCTGCCGTCGGATTTGAAAACGAGGCCGTCGTTGTCGTTGCATTCGAAGCCGCAGACGATGACCAGAAAATGCTCCCCCGTCGGTGAATAACGAACTTCACGCAACGACATGAAGCCGTCTTTTTCGGCGTCGAGCAAAACCTGGCCGTCGAACGTCAATTGATTGCGCGATTCGCTGATCGAAGCTTTGGCGGTCTGAGCTGGAGCGATTTGCGATGCGGCAGAGTCGAGAGCCGGGAGACAAAACGCGACGGCCAACGGCAACGATAGAAATCTGCGGATCATTCTCTTCACGGATTATTGTTCGTCTGGTGATTGTGCTTTCAATGGAAGCGCCACTATAATCCGCGCCGCGTTTGCCTGCAAAACAAATCCTGACGCGCAGAAAAATTCTTTAACGATGACGCTCAACACCGCTGGAACACCAGGTTCGTCTGACAGATTCGCAGCAGTCCTCAGGCGATACCAACGCGAAGCATCGGCAGCGATTGCCTTCTTCGCACTGCTCGCCGTTGTGGCTGTCGCCACTCCGGGGTTCTATTCGCTGGCCAATCTGCGCGATTTGATTTTGAGCAATGCCCCCGCGCTGATCGTGGCCATCGGAATGACGATGGTCATTCTGGCGAGGCAAATTGATATTTCCATCGGCTCGCAATTCGCCGTGTGCAGCGTCGCCGCCGGATTGCTGGCGAAGACCGGAATGCCGATGGCCTTCGTTCTGATCGCAGTCGCGCTGCTCGGCTGTCTGCTCGGAGCGATCAACGGCGCGTTGGTCGCGCGGCTGAACATCCCGTCAATCGTGGCCACTCTGGCGATGATGGCGGCGCTGCGCGACGGATTGCGCTGGGCGACCGAAGGTAGATGGGTGCAGAACCTGCCGCGCGGCTTCCAATGGTTCGGGCTGGGACAGACCGTGGGCCAAGCCTTGATCACCGTCATCGCCATCGCGCTCTTCGCCGCTTTCACGTGGAGTTTGAAAAACCTGGCCGCCGGGCGGGCGATTTACGCCGTCGGTTCTGACGCCGAAGCGGCGCGGCTCGCGGGCATTTCGCCCCAGGCGATGATCTTCGGAGTCTTCGCGCTGATGGGCGCGCTCGCGGGCGTCGCCGCAATGCTCAATTCGATTCGCTTCGCCGACATCCAAAGCAGCGCGGGCGTGGGGCTTGAGCTGAAAGCCATCGCCGCAGTCGTAGTCGGCGGAACGGCGATCAACGGCGGACGCAGCACGCTCGCCGGCACGCTGATCGGTGTGGCGCTGCTCGGCACAATCGGCACCGCGCTGACGTTTCTCGGCGTCAATCCGTATTGGGAGAAGGCCATTCAGGGCGCGATCATCCTTGCCGCCGTCGCATCCGACGTGATCTTCGCTCGCGCCCGACGATTTCAAACCGCATGACCGAACAGACTGCACTTGCAACTGAAGAACCGCTCGCCCGCCGCCTCTTCCCCAATCACGAATGGGCGTTGCTGGCGTTGCTCTTTGTCGAAACCATCATCTTCGCCTTCATCGGTGACAACTTTCTGACGCGCGCCAACGGATTCGAGATCATTCGACTGAGCGTCGAGGTCGGACTGCTCGCGCTCGCTCTGACGCCGGTGATCATCGCCGGCGGCATTGATCTTTCGGTCGGCTCGATGATGGGGCTGTCGGCCATCATCTGTGGCTGGCTGTGGCGCGACGTCGGGTTGCCCATCTGGGCGAGCGCGGCGTTGACGTTGTCGCTGGGTTTGATCGGCGGCGGATTGAACGCGCTGCTGATCGCGCGATTCAGCCTGCCGCCATTGATCGTCACGCTCGGAACGTTTTCGCTCTTTCGCGGATTGGCCGAAGGCATCACAGGCGCGGTGGTCAATTACACAGACTTCCCGCCGCACTTTCTTTTTTTGGGCCAGGGCTACTGGTTCGGCATATTTCCGCCGCAGACTCTGTTTCTGCTCGCGGCGATTGTCTTTTATTACCTGCTGCTGCATCGCACGATCATTGGCCGCAGCTTGTACGCGATTGGCTTTTCGGCGGAAGGCGCGCGCTACGCAGGCATTCCCGTCGCTCGCCGAATCGGACTTGTCTACCTGCTTTCAGGCTTTGCCGCGAGTCTGGCCGCAGTAATCTACATCGCGCATCTGGGACAGGCAAAATCCGACGCGGGCACGGGTTACGAATTGATGGCGATCACGGCGGTCGTGCTCGGCGGGACCTCGATCTTCGGCGGGCGCGGCACAGTCTGGGGCACAGTGCTCGGGTTGTTCGCCATCGTGATTTTGCAGAGCGGACTGAGGCTGGCGGCGCTGCCAACCGAACTGGCGGGCATTCTGACGGGCGCGCTGCTGGTCATCACGATCTGCGTTGATCGTTTGATGTCCGGCAAACTTCAGTTTGCCGCCGGTCTCCCGCCATCGGCCGTTAAATCAGACCACGACAAACTGAAGTTTGTCGGACAACTTTCAGAGGAACTCGACGTGAAAAATTCTCAAGTCGCAATCTTGAGCGCAGTGATTCTGATCGCCGCGCTGATCGTCGCCGGCAGCAATTGGATGCTGGTTCGTTCTCTCAAACAGGGCTTGACCGGCAGTACGGCCAACTCGTCTTCGCTTGGCCCGGTAACCAAACGCACGACTGTCGCAATGATGCCGAAAGCGAAAGGCGACCCATACTTCGTCAGTTGCCGCAAGGGTGCTGAAGAAGCCGCGCGCGAGCTTGGCATTGACCTGATCTGGGACGGCCCGACCGGTCTCGATCCGGCCAAGCAGAACGAAGTGGTCGAAGGCTGGATCACGCGCGGCGTTGACGTGATCGCCGTCAGCGTCGAAAACGAAGCGGGCATCTCCACCGTGCTGCGCAAGGCGCGCGAGCGAGGCATCAAAGTGTTGACGTGGGATGCCGACGCTCAGAAAGACGCCCGCGATTTCTTCATCAACCAGGCCACGCCGCAAGGCATCGGCTACACGCTCACCGACGAAGCCGCGCGCATCCTGAACGGCAAAGGCGAATTCGCGATCATCACCGCCAGTTTGAGCGCCGCCAACCAGAACGAGTGGATCAAGCACATCAAAGCCCGCTTGGCCGAAAAGTATCCCGACCTGAAGCTGGTCGCGATCCAGCCTAGCGACGGCGACCGCGACCGAGCCTTCACCGAAACGCAGAACGTGTTGAAGGTCCACCCGAACGTGAAGCTGATTATGGGCATCGCCGCTCCCGCAGTCCCCGGCGCAGCCGAAGCCGTCAAACAATCGGGACGCAAGGACGTGAAGGTCATCGGATTGTCGTTGCCGAACTTGTGCAAGCCTTATGTCCACGACGGCGTGATCGAAAGCGTGGTGCTGTGGAACACGCTCGACCTGGGCTACCTGACGGTTTACGCGGCGAACGAACTGAGCGCGGGAAAGCTGAAGCGTGGGGTCAGCGAATTGAAGGCGGGCAAGCTTGGTGTGATCGAAGTGCGTGAAGATGATGTGATGCTGGGCGCGCCGTTTATTTTCAACAAGGCGAATATTGACCGGTTCGACTTCTAAATATGAGCGCCGTTTTTGTGGCGAGGGTTTGCGGGCGCATTTTTGCGTAGCCAGCGCGTAAGATCGGATGGTAGCTTAAAATCGAGAAGGTCTTCGCCGAGCGATTCCAGCTTATTTTGTGGCAGTGTGTTTATCCGCTCTATGACTGCCTCGCTCAGTTTTTTGACGCACTTTTTGAGTTGGCGCAAAATCAAATGCTGCTCGCGCCGCAGACCGTTCTGTGAGCCTAAATGCAGACCTAACTTGAATCCGAGTAGAAATCTTTCAAACAGAGGGTTGATCTCGATCTTCATTGCCACCTCGCTGCAATCCAATTCATCAATCTTTATAGTTGCCGTTTGCAGTTGAGCATTCGCGCGACCACTTCGTCAGGTCGGCTGGCCGCGAGAAAGCGCTCTGAGCCAGGGCCAACTCCTCCAATTTCTCGCGCGAAAGTTTCTCGATCCGCGCTCTGGCCCGCGCGCTCAAAGGCCCGACCCGCTGCTCAAGCAGCCGCAAAACCAGGTCTCGTTCGTGCTGCAACTCCTGCTGCAATCCCTGCCGCATCCAACTGGTAACAATCTCCATGGTTTCCTCTCTTTCTTTTTGCGGCAACTCTTTGATCGCCGCCTGGAACTGCTGCTCTTCTTGCGCGGTCAGTTCCAAATAAATGTCAACGAATCCCGACAGCAATTGCGTCTTCGCCGGATCGAGCTTCAACCGCGCAATCATCCGCAGGCATTCCTTTTTGACTTGCACGCGCTTGTGCTCGGCCACTCCCATCTTGGCCATCAGCGCGCTGGCCACCGGATTGTCGTGCCGCAGAAAATCGCGCCACTTCATTCGGTTCAATTGGATCACCGTGAAACGGAATTCAAGCACGACCTTGTCCGGGAATTCAATCCGATAAACATCCAACTCCAGGTTCTTTTGAAAAGCTGATCGTGATCAATCATCGAATTCCAGCCAAAGTCTCATTTTCAATTTGGATCAAATCGGTGGGTCCCAGATTTCTCTCAGGTCGAGCACGAAGCCTGGCAGTTCAGGATCGGCTGAGACCTCGTTTATGCTTTCCAGTTTTTTGGCTGCTGCGCCGGGGCGATAAACATAAACAGCCTTTTCTTCAGGATCAATCAGCCAGCCGAACCGCAACCCACAGGCGATGTACTCTTCCATCTTGGCTTTGACAGTATCGAGATCATCGCTTGGGGAGCGCAGTTCAATCGCAAAATCAGGGCAGAGCGGCAAAAATTTCTTTTTCTCTTCCAGAGTCAGTTGCGCCAGCCGCGCCTTCTCTACCCACGACGCGCCAGGCGAGCGATCAGCGCCATTGGGCAATTTGTATCCTGTGGAAGAGTCAAAAGAGGAGCCTGTCGCTTGCTGCTTTTCCCAATTACCAAGCTGCCTGGTAATCTCCTTGTTGCGATTTCCGGTTTCACCTCCGGTTGGCGGCATAATTACCCCCTCTCCTTTTGCTGTGCGCTCAAGACGCAAGTTCGGATTCTGCTTGCAAAGCTCGTAAAAGAGGTCTTCAGTTGATTTGAGTTGATAGCCGTATTGACTCATAAACATTACCTCCAGGATTGCAAGCTGATTCTACACGGTGAGCTATCAGATTTGCAGCCCCAGCGAAACATGTTTTGTTTCGAGAAAAGCATCCATCCCCTCACTCCCTAATTCTCTCCCCCACCCGCTCTGCTTCACGCCGCCGAACGGACAATTGCTGGTCGAAGGCACGCCGTCGTTGATTCCAATCGTCCCGGCTTCCAGCGATTCCATCAAACGGAACGCGCGGTCAAGATTGGCCGTGAACGCATACGCGCTCAATCCATAGATCGTGTCGTTCGCCATCGCAGTCACTTCCTCTTCGGTGTCAAACGCCGAGACGGCAGCGACCGGCGCGAACGTCTCTTCTTGTGCGCACACCGCATCGTTCGGCACATCGGCCAGCACGGTCGGTTCAATGAAGAAGCCTCTGTCGCCGAAACGTTTGCCGCCGCACAACACGCGAGCGCCGCGCGCGAGGGCGTCTTCGATGTGCGCCAGGGCTTTTGTCAACCCCGCGTCGTCAATCAACGGCCCGATCTCCACGCCCTGTTCCAAACCATCGCCGACTTTCAACGACCTCATCCTGGCGGTGAAAGCTTCGAGGAATTCTTCGTAGATGCCGCGCTGGACGTAAATCCTGTT
>Ga0247727_10009610_pt1 | contig 17440 bp, 13 predicted proteins | sample WisWelCaveWW1625_FD_202498 | JGI IMG/M metagenome (GOLD analysis project Ga0247727, IMG submission 202498) | Biofilm microbial communities from Wishing Well Cave, Virginia, United States - WW16-25 | ecosystem: Environmental > Aquatic > Deep subsurface > Groundwater > Cave microbial mat | place...
GGTTTCCTTTTGCCAGTCACTGTACACTTCAGAAACTGTATTGAGTTCCTTTTTACACGGAGCACACCAGGTTGCCCAGAAGGAAATAATCATGGGCTTACCATCATTGGTAAACTTGGAACTGTTTGCACTTTTCCCATCAAGGGTTTTCAAATCTACTGAAGGAACTTTCCTCGCTTCATCGGTGAACGATGCAAGAAGAAGAATGACTGAGAGATATGTAACTATTTTTTTCATGGTAAATATTTTATAGCTTCTAAAAAAAATCACTGTGACGATACCGCCACGGTGATTCATTACAAAAATTAAACCAAGAACTTATTTATTCAACAGTACTTTCTGCGTCATGCTACCATTAGCAGATTTTACTTCTACAAAGTACATACCGTTTGATTGTCCGCTCAAGTCAAATTTCATGTTTCCGGCAGTATTACTGTTTGATTCAGTAATAACTTTTCCCATTACATCGGTGATTTTAACATCCACGCTTCCGAGGTTTGCTGCATGAATGTTTACATACACATCGCCTGCAGAAGGGTTTGGGAAAACAGAAACGTAACTGCTGATGTCAATATCCTCTACACCTGTTACGCTAGTGAGATTAATGTCATCAATGTAAAGATTGTTGCCGTATCCGTTAGTCGTTTTGAAATGCGTCATTACGCTCGGCTGTCCTAGATAGGAACTCAGGTTAATTGTTTCTGCTCTCCACTGAGCTGCAGTTGGAGTAAATGCGTTAGTGTTATCAGGAGCTGTAGCAAGCACGCTACCTGATTTTGTATATACGTTTGTCCAGGTTGCACCGCAATCTGTTGAAACTTCAACGTCCAATTTATCAGTATAAGTCGCGCTGTAGCGTGCGTGAGCAACGTTAAATGTAAGAGCTGCACTGGTTGCGCCTGCTAAATTCACAGGAGGAATTACAAGATAATCCATTTCACCTGTTACTGCATAATTGTAGAAATCTATTTTCGCTGAGTTGCTGCTTGTTCCGAATCCGCCAGGAGCGCTTTTCACAAATGTAGTTCCGGCATCAGGATTGAGAACGCTGCAATTAGCAGAAGGCAAGGTTCCTTCCACTCCTTCTGTGATAGGAGGATTTGCAGAAGCCACAGCACTAAAGTTTGATACTTTCTGGTCGTTGGCTGTGTTTCCGTCAGCACTTCCGTTAGGATTGCTGGTGAACGATGTGAATGTATGGCTGCCGATAGTTGTACTCACTGAAGGAAGCGTAGCAACTGCTGAAGCACCTGTTGCTAAATTGCCGGTCCATGCAAAGGTCTGAGCCGGATTTGCATCCACTTGATAATTAACTGTGCAGGATGTAAGAGCAGAAGAACCAAAGTTCCTTACTGTTACAGAGGGAATAAATGAAGTACCGCAAACAAATCCGTTAGGTGAGCCAACAGCAGATATTCCCGCGTCAAGTGCTGCAGTCGGAGGAGGGCATTTTGCCATCATTGTATTATACAACTGCGTGGTAGTGTATTGATCAACCTTTGTTGTTGTCTTATCAGGGCAAATCAAATACATGGTGGGAAAATATTGGATATTATAAGCAGTATTAAAAGGATTAATTTGTGCCGCAGAGGGATTACACATTGGATAAGGAGTGCCACTTGTCCAATTACCCTGAGAGGGACCACCTGTACATCCGGCAGAAGCAGTCATGCATGGATCATTTGTCCCTGCATCGCCTTCAATCCATATCACCATTGCCTGATTTGTTCCCGGAGGGCCGTATTGGTTGTAGAAATTTTCTAATGCATTCGAATTATGATAACTCCAGCACGGTGCGCACCATATTGCAGACACATCAATAACCACCACCTTACCTGCATTGAGGTACGTGTACAAGTTGTGTGAGACACTGTTCATGTCAGTAAATGTAAAATCAGGTGCAGTACTCCCATCGGGTAATTGTGCAAATGATTGACTTGTGCAGAAAGCGCCTGCAATCAGAAGTTGTAAAACTTTTTTCATGTTAAATTGTTTTTTTTGTTGTTTATGTATAGAATTGTGTTAGTTATTGAGTTGGAAATGACGCAGCATCTTCAGCATAGCATCCATTTGTGCATTGATATACGGTTGATGTATAAGTACCCTGAAAGATGTCAAAATGATCCATTGGAAAAAATATGGTGCCTGATTTAACTAATCCTACTTGAGGTGTAGACATAGGACTGTTATGAGTATTTGCGCTAACACTTACAATTGCAAACGGACTTAAAGTAAATTTTGCCATCCGTTCAGACCCTTGACTATAAAAATATATATAGTTTGTAGTGCCTGCCTCAAAACAAAAACCATAAGGTCCTGCGCCAAATCCATAAGTGCCAAGCGCACTTGAAATCTGCACTACCTCCGATGGGAGTAACTGACAATTATTACAAGCATCCCAATTAAGTATTCTTACAAAATAATAATTTCCACCTGTATAATGTATTCCATACAATTCACTGGTTTTGGGTTTGAAATCAATATCTGAAATTAGTCCTCCAATATTTGAATAATTGGCTCCTCTTGCTGTCACTAAAAATTGACTATTGGGTGGAGTAGGATTTGGATTCGCCTGACATTTAAAAAATGAGGTTGGAAAAGAACCGAAAACAGTATTATTATCCGTTACAACTGCATAATCATCAATTGGTCCAACTTTGCTGGTTTTTTGCCCTACTCCTGATAGTTGATTGACTGGTATACCAGTATGATACAATGTTTTGTTGGAAGGACAAAAACCAGTAGCCGTATTTACAATATACATTCCACCATTTCCATCAGCAACAACCGCAATAATCGGATAGGGTTCGATAGGAAGTACTGTTGCCTCAGGATTTCCATTTTTGCTAATCGTATTAGTGACATTAGCGGGATTCAATTCATCATTATTATTTTTCTGGCAAGCAATAAAAATTACGATGCCTGAAGCAAATATTATTGCTGCGATGATGTGTAATGATTTTTTCATTTTGATTAGATTTGTTTTTGTTAGTGAGTAAATGTATGTATTACTTTTTTACTTGTGAGTTCAAAGGTAGATTCATTATTAAGGATTGGAAAACAAAAGATAGTATTTATTATATTTTCTAAAGAATCGTATTTATATCAAATTGCTTTATTTCAATTAATTACATCATTATTTGTCTATGTTCTGAAATAATTACATTTGTAAACATTACCTGTTTATGAAAGGGCTTATCAAACTTCATCATCTCATTCACTCGCTGTCAAAAACAGAGAAGCGCTACATTTCCATTGAACTCGCGAAGCAAAAATCCAATAAGGGAAAAACAGATTTGAAATTGTTTAACCTCCTGAAAAAGCAAAACAAACTGAATGAGGATGCGGTTTTTGCTTTTCCGGAATTCAGCAGCACTACAAAGATTATCATCCGATGCAATTATCTTTTTGATTTCATTCTGCGCTGCCTGATCAATTACAATTACTCGCGCGAGATTGAAATCAACATTGGCAACCACATTCGCATTGTAAAAAATTTCATCCTCAAGGGGCTTCACCAGTACACGCATTATTATTTGAACAAAGCGCAGAAGCTGGCGGAGCATTACGAAGATTTATACCGCCTCGGCATTTTATGCTCCCTGCGTGAAATCATCGTGAACCGAAGCTCGAAAACGCACGATGAATTTTTTCGTGAGATTCAGAAAATTGAACAGCAGGAAAACAACGTGCATGAAAAAATTTTCAACCTCAACAACTACAACAACCACCTGAATCATCTTACAACTGCGCTAAAGAAAAATTCAAGCTTGCGGCTGGATGCAGAAACCACCTCCATCCTGAAGGGCATCATTGCATCCCCTTTATTTGCCAAAGAACAAAACGCGCTGACAAAAAAAGCAAAAATTATTTTTCATCAGATAAATGCCATTCATCACGAACACATTACACACGATTATAAAAAAGCTTTGGACCATACCGAAAAGCAGATGGCGCTCATTAAATTTCTTGACTCGTATCAAAAGGTGAATTCCATTCCATACATCACCTGCTTAAAACAATCATTCATCTTTGCTTCGGAGAACAGTTTACAAAAGGCAAGAGAAGCACTTCGCGAACTGGAAAAAATGTATCATCCCAAATCCGTTTCGCAGAATATGTTTGAGCAATCATTTATCTTTCTGAATTTTCTTGAAGCGGAAACCCGCCTTGCATTTATAGAAAATGATTTTCAGCGGATTAAAAATCATCCGTCAACTTTTTACGAAGAGATAGAATTGTTTGATAAAATGTATGATGGGGAATCGAAAATGATTCTGTATTTTAATCTTGCCTTGCGGTTTATCGCTATAAATGAATATAAGCAGGCATTCCGATGGCTTGAAAAAATCCTTCAGGTGTATCAGGGAATGCGGCTTGACATACTGGAAGACGCGCATATTCTTTCTCTCATCTGCATTTATGAAATTGATTCGGTAAATCTTTTTCAGAGCAGAGAGCGTTCGTATATGCGCCATTATCAGGGCAAGGCAAATTCTGTTCACACAAAAATAATCCACCGCCTTTCTGCCATCTATCAGCATAAAATCGATACTGAGCATGTCAGAAAAAAAATGCAGGAGCTTGAGTCATTCCTCAGGCAGGAAATTAAAAAACATGAAATTGATCAGATGCTTTGCGAAGCGGCATTTATATGGATAAGAAAAAATAATCCGGCTAAATGAAGCAAATCACAAGGAGTCTGATTCTGAATTTTGGATTCTGGATTCTTGCTGTCATGCTGAACGAAGTCGAAGCATCCTATTCACAACAAATTTATTTTGAAAAAAGTTTTGGCGGAACTGGAAACGATTACGCCCGCTCTGTTCGCCAACTTTCAGACGGAAGCATTTATGTGGCAGGGTATTCGAGTGGCGGAACAAACGGAGGATTTGATTTCGCGCTGAATAAATTAGACGGATACGGAAATCTTCTCTGGACAAAATATTATGGCGACTCACTAGACAATAATGGATTATATATGAATACGACTGCTGATGGGAATTTCGTTTTCGTTGGAGAAACTCAAACAGATTCAAACGGCTTGGACATTCAGCTTTATAAAATTGACACTGCTGGAAATCCTCTCTGGACAAAACAATACAGCACTTCTGTAAATGAATCAGCGAAATATGTCATGAACACAAGCGATGGAGGATATATTCTCTGCGGATTTCAGAATGATTCATTTGCTTCGAATGACACATATATTATAAAAACCGATTCGGACGGAAACCTATTATGGGATAAAACCATTGGCGGAACGAATAACGAGTATTCTGACATGGTGCGCGAAACTCCCGAAGGGGATTTCATCGTTACCGGAGATACAAAAAGCAATGGCGCGGGCGAGTATGATATTCAGGTAATAAAACTCAACAGCGCAGGAATTGCAATCTGGGATTCTGCCTATGGCGATTCAATTAACAATGGCTGCCAGGGAATTCTCATCACATCAAAAAATAAATATCTCTCCTATGGCGAAACAGAAGTTTATTTGTTTTCTCCGTTTGATTTTTATTTACAACTTTTAGATACAAACGGAAAAACTCTTTGGAAAAAAACGTTTGGAGGAACAAAAACAGATGCATTGTTTTGCGCAGTTGAAACTTCCGATGGGGGATTTATGTTCACCGGATACAGCAACAGTTATTCACCGGGACCTCTCAATCTTATTATTCTTAAAACTGATTCGCTCGGCAATATGCAATGGGTCCAGAATTATGGAGACGTTGGAATTGACATCGGCTATGAAATTATTCAGTCCATTTATAACGGTTATCTCATTGCTGGAAAAACTTTCGGGAGTGATGATGATTTTTATCTCCTGCACCTTGACACAACTGGAATGCTTACAAACAGTGAACAACAGGCAATCGGTAATCAGCCATCTGTAACTGTTTTTCCGAATCCATTCAGCGAAAGTGCTGTCCTGCGAATTACGAATTTCAACAAATTACAAATGGGAATCCTGAATCTAAAAATATTTAATGCTATTGGAAAAGAAGTTTATCCTAGCGTAATTCGTAATTCTGATTCATTCGCAATTCACCGGGGAAACCTTGCAAACGGAATTTATTTTTACAAAATAAAAGGAAACGAAGGAATAATGTATTTTGGAAAATTCGTAATTCAATAATCAGATTTTCCCCTGCATGTGCTTTAGCGTATGGTATAAAAGTTCACGGGCGCGGAACAATTGTGCTTTCACTGTGCCGATCGGCAAATCAAGTTCCTTCGCAATTTCCTCGTAAGATTTTTCCTGGAAGTAACGCAGTTCCACAAGCGCGCGGTATCGCGGCTGCATTTTTTCTACCACCGACTGCATCAATTGTATTTTTTGTTTCTTGATTGCCTTTTCTTCAGGATTCAGAAATTCTGATTTCGGCTCATAGGAAATTTCATTGCCATCAGCAGTTTCATATGTTCTGTCGAGCGATACTGCTTCTTTTTTTCTGCGGATGAAATCAATGCAATTGTTCGTTGCAATTTTGAAAAGCCAGGTGCTGAAGGCGTAATCTGGCGTGTATTGATGAAGATTCCGAAATGCTTTACCAAATGCTTCTATCGTCAAATCATCGGCATCATCTTTGTCCCGAATCATTTTCAGAAGCATAAAAAAAATGGTGTCTTTGTAGCGTCCCATCAGTTCAGCGTATGCCTTCTGATCGCCTTTCTTCAGCGCGCGCTGCACCAATTTCCAATCGTAAACTCCCTTGGCGGAAAGATTATTATTTTGACTTAAATCCTTTTCCATTTTTTTCTTCGGAAGAGTGCGTTTGAAATTGTCAGGGCAGGATAAAATCCCAGCAAAAACAATTCAGCGAACAACGAAGTTAAGAATAAATCTTTCTCTTTCAATTTATCCATCGCGAGTTTGAAAATAATAAGTTGTACTATAAGTCTGAAACTAAACAGCGAAAGAATTATATAAACATCATACTGAGGAAATCCTCCCCGATAAATATCGGGGCAAAAAAAGAGGAGCATAAAAAACAATATCCAAAAAAATGCCTGCGCGAACGGATAAATTCCCAAACGGATTTTATCAGAGGATTTATATTCTTTCCAGGTGGTGAGATGCCTGCGTTTCTGCTCTATCCAACCCTTCCAATCTTTCTTCACTCGCGATACAGTAAAACTTTGAACAGAAATTTCTGCACGTGTATTTATTTTAGTTGCTGCCTGATTAATAAACAAATCGTCATCACCCGATTCAATGTGATAATGCGTAGCAAATCCTTTATGTTTGAAGAAGAGAGATTTTTTGTAGACAAGATTTCTTCCAACACCCATATAGGGAGAACCTGCTTTTGCGAACGAAAGATATTGAAGTGCGATGTGAAAAGTATCAAAGCGAATTAGTTTATTTAAAAAGCCAGGAAGTTTTTCATACTTGCTGTAGCCCAAAACAATTTCGGTTTCTGGAGAAAAATTCCGCATCATTTTTTTCAGCCACTGATTATCCAAAGGTTTGCAATCAGCGTCCGTGAAAAGTAAATGTTCGTTCTTGGCTCCTTTGATGCCCACCATCACCGCGAATTTTTTTCCGTGATGGTGCTTTACATCCTCTTTTATCTTGATGACTTTCAGATGAGAATATTTTTTCTCAAACTCACGGAGCACATCTGGAGTATTATCTGAAGAGCAATCATCCACCACCACCACTTCGTATTCAGGGTAATCCTGCGAAAGCACAAGCGGTAAAAATTGAGGCAGGTTATGGTCTTCATTCTTGGCACAGATAATTATTGAAGCGGGTGGAAAGTTTTCGAAAATATTTTTCTCCTTGTGAAAAGCGATTCTAACGAAGTAATACAGATAATACCAAAGCAAAATCAGAATCGTCAGACAGAAAACGTAAAACAAAATAAACTGAAAAATCAATTCAGGCACAGTAAACAATTTTAATTTGGGCGAAGTTAATTTCTATCGTTCTTCGCAGATAATTTATCTTTGACAGATTTTAACATTCTTCTTAACATAAAAATTTCAGTGGAATCAAAAAGCAAGCGTACTTCCCTTATCAAGCAAGAATCCAAGCGCCTCGGCTTTGACTTCTGTGGAATTGCAAAAGCGGAATTTCTAGAAGAAGAAGCACCGCGATTAGAAAAGTGGCTCAAAGAAGAAATGCACGGCAAAATGCATTACATGGAAAATTATTTTGACAAGCGCCTCGACCCGCGCCTGCTTGTGCCAAATGCGAAATCGGTTATTTCTCTTCTGCTGAATTATTATCCTTCCGAAAAACAAAACCCAACTATTCCAAAAATCTCTAAATACGCGTACGGAAAAGATTATCATTTCGTCATCAAGGAAAAACTAAAACTGCTTATTGATTTCATAAAAAAAAATATCGGTGAAGTGAACGCAAGAGCATTTGTGGATTCCGCGCCTGTGATGGATAAAGTATGGGCAAAAAAATCAGGACTGGGGTGGATGGGCAAACACACGAACCTCATCAGCAAAAACAACGGCTCTTATTTTTTCATCGCGGAACTTATTGTTGATTTAGATTTAGACTACGATGGCGAGATTCAGGACTACTGCGGAACTTGCACCAAATGTATTGACGCCTGTCCTACCGATGCAATCACCGAACCTTATGTAGTGGATGGAAGCAAATGCATTTCTTACTTCACCATAGAATTGAAAGAAAATATTCCGAACGAGATGAAAGACAAGTTTGATAATTGGGCATTCGGCTGTGACATCTGCCAGGATGTTTGTCCGTGGAATTCTTTTTCCACTCCGCACAACGAACCTCACTTCAAGCCAAAATCTGAGATATTAAACTTCACAAAAAAGGATTGGAAAGAAATTTCGGAAGAAACATTTAACAAAACATTTCACAACTCTCCTCTTGAGCGGCCAAAATACAAAGGGATAAAAAGAAATCTGGAATTTCTACACCTTGGTGATAGTGTGTCGGAAAACCTCAGCGATAACATCTCTGTACATCCCAAAGTTCGCTAAACACCAAACGTAGAGTAGGGTTTTTTCTTTTGGCTGGAGCCACTTCAACGCTTTTAGCAATTCCTTTTTAAAAAGTTTTTTATCAAAACTTACACGCTGTAAAATTAACTTGGACATTTCAAACATGGCGATATGTTTTTTGTTTCGAAAAGCAAATATACGTCAGAGTTATTAAAAAGCAAGACATAATAAATGTTAAAAAGATAAAGCACTGAAAAAGAAAACTTTAAAGTCTAATCAGTTAATAATTAAAGATGCTAGGTGAGAGTATTATTTCGCATGAGATATTTTCAGGGTTATATCAGAATAAAAGTACCTTCACCAACTTTTTCAATATTCACATTTTAATTAAAAAACAAAATTATGAGAAATTTTTTACGCCCATTTATTCTTAGTTTTTTTTCTGTTGCAACAATTTTTAATGCTTCTGCTCAATCAGGAAAACGTAGCACAACTGTTTTCCCTGCATCATCAGTAACAAATACACAGCAAACAATTAATTCGGTGACTCAACGTGTTGGGAACCCGAACACAAATGCTCTTGCAGGTTATTATACTCAAGGTTTTGAAAACACAACATTTCCCCCTGCCGGATGGCAGAGTATGGACGTGCAAGGACCTTTAGTATGGGCTCGTTCAACTGCTCAGAAAAAAAGTGGAGTTGCCAGTGCGTATATGTCATGGGAGCCTTTGACCGGAGAAGACTGGCTTATCATGCCGAAATTTTCTGTCGCTTCAACTGATTCGCTTGTTTTCTGGCTGGCTGTTCAATATGTATTATACCCGCCTGATTCATTACTAATAAAGGTTTCAACAACTGATTCCGCTCTTGCAAGTTTCGATACTACTATTCTTGAATTGCATGAAGGTGCCGGCTATCCTCTTACCACAAATACTTTTGAGCGCCATGCGGTGTCTTTGTCTGCGTTTGCTGGACAGCAAATTTATGTTTCCTTTTACAACATCAATATAAATGGTGACGGAATCTGGATTGATAATGTTGCTTTAGGAACTCCTTTTGCAGACGATGTTGCAACTCTTTCAGTTGATATGGCAATGAATGTTGGAATGTCTCCACAATTTCCAAAAGCAACTGTAACAAATGCAGGATTGAACACACAAACGTTTAATGTAACGATGGATATCAGCGGTGGGTATACTTCCACCATGCCGGTTATTGCGCTTGCATCAAATGCCTTTCAGCAAATTACTTTTGCGAACTGGACTCCTGCAACTACTGGAACTTATACTGTAACTGTATATACCCAACTTGCAGGAGATGCTTATACTGCAAATGACACAGTAATAACAGTAGTTAGTGTTTTTCCGAAGTTAACAAATTACGGATGGAGCAGCAAACCCGCGATGCCCGGCAGTTTGTTTGGAATGGCGAGCGCTTTTTCTCATGCCGGATTATTTCCTGGCGATACAAGTTTAGTATATGCTATTGGCGGTTTCGATTCAGCATTTGCTATAGGCTCAACAAATAATGAATACTCCACTATCAGTAATTCATGGGGGCCTCTTTCTCCCATTCCAACAGCACGTGCGCAGTTTTCTGCTCAGACAGTCAATGGAAAAATATATGTGATGGGCGGTTATACAACTGGCTTTACTCCCACTACAAGTAATGATATTTATGATATCGCCACCGGTACATGGAACGCTGGTGCCATTATGCCCGTAGCCGTTGGAGATTATGCCATCGGAGTTTATAATGATTCGCTTATCTATTACATTGGCGGATACGATGGGGCAGGAGATGTAAATAATGTACAGATTTATAATACCTACACAGATTCATGGAGTACAGGCACCGCGATAACAGCCATTGCTTCATCTGGTTTGCGGGGTGGGGTTTCAGGAAATAATATTGTGGTTGTAGGCGGCTACAGCCAAATTTTAGGAGGTCCACAAAGCCAGGCAACATTAGGAGTAATAAATCCTGCCAACCCAACAAGCATTACATGGACTCCCCTTCCGAATTATCCCGGTGGAACAGTGGGTCGCCATTCAGGTGGTTCAGTTTATAATAATTTTCAATCACTTGTTATTTTTACAGGCGGTGATCCGGCAGGTACTGGATCTACTGTCCTTAACGAAACATGGGGATATGAAGTAACGGCCGGAGTTTGGAAAATTGGTCCTCCTAAAATTACAGGTGTTAACAATGTATGCAATCTGTTGGGCGGTGTGGCTAACGATAGCATTTATATGATGTCTGTTGGCGGATACACTGGTTCCGTTGTATCTAACCAGCACGAGTGGCTCAACCTGGGACCTGCCATCGCGGGAAGCGGCATCAACCAGTTGAATACAAATTCTTATAGTGTAAATATTTTTCCGAATCCTTTTTCTGATAAAACTTCTATCGGACTGACTCTTGCACAAGGTTCACAAGTGAGCATCACTATCATGGATGTGCAGGGGAAAAATATTGCGGAAATCTGCAATAAAAAATTAAGCACTGGCGATTATCGTTTCACTTGGAATTCAGAAAACGCTCCAAAGGGAATTTACATTGCCCGCATATTGATTGACAATGCTGTGATAAATAAAAAATTAGTGAAGAACTAATTTCTATTTTTCAATTAACAAACAAGTCCTCTGATAATTCAGAGGACTTGTTTTGGCAAAAGTTTGTGGTGGATTTTATTTCACTACTACAATCTTCTGCACAGAAGTTTTTCCGTCAACGGTCATATTGCAGAAATAAACTCCTGATTCAAGATTCTCAACAGGAATTGCAGGATTGTAAGAACCTGCTGAAAGAGTTTCATTCATCAGAACTGAAATTTCTTTTCCAAGAATATCTGTGATGTTTATTTTCACATCAGCATATTTTTCAAGTTTGAAATGAGCATATCCGTTTGTGCTCATTGGATTGGGATATACCTCAAACCCTAAATTGTCAACTCCAGCCTCATCAACTGAAGTTGGAGGAGGATTGGTGCAGGTTCCGATTCCGAAGGGGTTAGTAGTAGTTACAACCTGTGTATTGCTTCCGTTGGTGATGGTGAATTTCAAAAAACAGTTAGGAGAATTCACAGAAGGAACTGTCCACTGAAATGTTCCGTTGTTTGGTGCGCTCGTTACAACATTCATCCATGGTCCTGAATTTCCCGCAGATGAAAAATCAATCGTAACGGTTGCGTTTGGTCCTGATGGAACACTGCTCTGCCAATTCAGAAACTGAACAGAGTTTGGAGCAAAACATTCATACCCTTTCGGATTCACTGGAAGAATAATCAATGTTGGACTCGCGTTAGCATGCAGATACACACGCAAATAATTATCGCTGTTCATCACAGAAGTTTTCGCCATGTAAGCGATGTCGGAATATCCGTCATGATCAAAATCACCAGTGGTGAGAGAAGCTAATTGCGTTTCAGGAATTGTAAATGAACCTGCCTGTGTCCAGTTTCCGAAACCATCTCCTTTATATATGAAAACAATTCCTGCGTTCCAGATAATCGCATCTGTATTGCCATCCATGTCCATATCATCAAGCGTCATACCGATGCAACCGCTGGCGGGAAGCCCGTTTGAAATACTCACCCACGCGCTTGTATTTTTGTTGAAGTAATAAACTTTCGCAGCACCGTTATAATCTATCATGCCAATATCTTTTGCGCCATCATTGTTTACATCGTGAATGTCATATTCCACGTACCAGTCGCCAGGATATCCGCTTTCCATTGAAGTGAAATATCCGGTACCGTCATTTTTCCAGATGAAACCGAGTTCATTCGCAGATGTTAAATCCACATTTCCATCATTATCAAAATCACCAAACTTTGTCCATAAATGTGAGTTTCCCGCGTTTGCTCCATCCGTTTGCGTCCACGTTCCGTTTCCGTTGTTCTTATATATATGTATGCCCGAACAGCAACCGAAAGAATTTGAACTCAGATCGAGCAAACCATCGTTGTTCACATCGGCAAAATCTACTCCGAACATTCCATACGTTTCTCCATTGGTAGCCAGACCGTCATCATACGGAGTCCATGAAGAGCCCGTTCCGTTTCCTAGTGCGACTTCAATCAACTGATCTCCAAAATCGGTGGAAGAATAATTATGATGCATGCCATAACCTATGTCCATCATGCCGTCATTGTTCACATCTCCGAGCGCAATTCCTCCGTAGCCAAAGCCACCTGTTTTTGTAAGCGACCAGGAATTTCCCGTTCCGTTATTTTTAAAAACCATTACTCCGCCTTCGGTTGCATTGATGGTTGGACTTCCATGGTCACCGATGGTAACAATGTCTAAATCGCCATCTCCGTCCACATCACCTACTTCAATTTCTGTGAAACCTATTTCAAATGTTACTGCGGTTAGGCCACTGCTAGTTACCTGTGTGTAATTCAACTGAGCATGTAAGAAGGCAGATGTCAGTAGGCAGATGGAAACTGCCGTGAATAATTTTTTCATTTGATAGTGTTTTTTATTGGTTGATTTACCCTGTGAAATATTTCCTTCGGAAATTTCACTGGATTTATTTTCAGTGCAAATGTATTTCAACCTGTCCGAAAATACAAGTGTGTTGCTGTTAGCTTTGAAATCCAATTTGCCCCCCGAATTCTAAATTTCAGATTGATTTTAACTCGTGTCATAGGAGAAAAGCAAACACAAACCGAAAAATATTTGTAGCCCGATTAGAGTTATTGCACCCTGAATTATCTACTGATTGACTCTACATTCAATAATTCTATAGATTTGTAGGCTATGATGTCCATGAAATGCAAATACGCGCTGAAGGCGCTGGTTCAGTTGGCGAAATACCAGGGGAAAGGATATTTGCAGACGAAAACGATTTCAAAAGGAGAGAACATTCCAAAAAAATTTCTTGAACAGATTCTTCTTCAACTCAAGTACGCGCGCATAACAGGAAGCAAGCAGGGAAATGGCGGAGGATATTATCTGGCGAAGAAACCAAAAGATATTTCGGTGGCGGATGTTTACAGATTATTTGACGGAGCCATTGCACCTGTACCTTGCATATCGCTCAACTTTTATGAAAAGTGTGATGACTGCTCCAGCGAAAAGACCTGCACCATTCGCCATGAATTAATTAAGATACGCGAGGGAGCAAGAGTGATCATGAGCAAGACGACCATTCAGTCGTTTCTTGATTCCAAGAAAAAATAAAAATCCCCCGCCATTTTACTGACGAGGGATCACACCAAGAAAAAACATATACACCGACAGTACGCATGAGGTACGCACTGCCGATTTATACTCAGTTATTTTACCACGATAAGCTTCTGGGTCTTTACTAAAGTTTCATTTTTCATTTCGCAGAAATAAATTCCGCTTTTCAAATTTGAAATATCAATTGTATTGTTGCCGACTGCCAATTGCCAACTGTCGATTTTCTCTCCAAGTACAGAGTAAATATTAAAAGATTGCTTCGCTTCGCTCGCAATGACGGACACAAATGAGGAAGCAGGATTAGGAAAAATTCCAAACTCCGGATTATTTTCTGCTTCATTGATTCCTGTCGGAGGAGGAGTTGTGCAATTTCCGATTCCGAAAGCATTTGACATAATTACGCTCTGAGAAGCAGAACTCTGATTGATCGTATATTTCAAGAAACAATTGTTGGAAGAAATATTCGGAAGAACCCACTGGTAGGTTCCGTTGTTAGGAATGTTGGTTGCAATAGTTGTCCAGGGACCGCCTGCCCCTGCAGAAGAAAAATCTATTACAACAGTTGCGTTTGGTCCTGAAGGAACACTGCTTTGCCATTTAATAAACTGAACCGAACTTGGCATAAAACATTCTTTTCCTTTCGGGAAATCAGGAAGAATATTGAGCGAAGGATTATTTACCGTGTGCAGAAAAACTTTCAGCGAGTTGTTGCTGCTTGCTGTGCCGAAATAAGCGATATCAGTATACCCGTCATGGTCAAAATCTGCGAGAGCAAGTCCGCGCACATAAGCAATAGTAAGAGGAATAGTTCCGTTGGCAGTCCAGTTTCCGGCACCGTCTCCTTTATATATGGTAATGCCGGTTGAAGTGAATGCAAGCAAATCGCAGAAGCCATCCATATCCATATCAGCAAGCCCGACATTTTTTGCGTTTGCAGTAGGTAGGTTTGTATTTCCGAAAGTTACCCATGAAGTTCCAACATATTTATAAGTGGTAATCGCTCCTGAACTTACAATTGCTACATCTTTCGAGCCGTTGTTATCCATATCTCCAATGGCAAACTTCATCGTCCAGTCACTGGGCAATCCTGTTTTCATCGAAGAAAAAGTTCCAAGTCCATTTCCTTTATATACGCTTCCCGCCTGGCAGGCGATCATTGCGTCAATGTTGCCGTCATTATTAAAATCACCAAGCTTGCAGGTGTAGTTGATAATATTTCCTGTGCCCATCGCTTGAGAAGAAATCCAGTTGCTTCCGTTGTTGCTGTTTTTGTAAACTCTGAAACCGTCATCATAACTAAAAGGTGTGCATACAATATCAAGAAGTCCGTCATTATTCACATCTCCGAAATCAGGCGCGAACATTCCCCAGATTCCGTTTCCGAGAAGTCCGGTGCTCGATTGTGTCCAGCTGCTTCCTGTTCCGTTTCCTAAAGCAACTTCCATCATTTGGCTTCCGAGACCGGAAGTTGCATAGTTGTGATGCATGCCCATTGCCACATCCATGTTGCCGTCAGCGTTCACATCACCCAGCGCTACACCTCCGTAACCAAGATTTCCGATTTTGGTGAGCGTCCAAGAAGTTCCGCTCCCGTTATTTTTCCAGACCATGATTCCTGCTTCGGTCACATTCACATTGGGGCTTCCGTGATCACCAATGGAAACAAGGTCAAGATCTCCGTCATTATCAATGTCGCCCGCTTCAAATTCTGTGTCGCCTCCTTCAAAGGAGACAGCGTTTAATCCGCTGGTGATTTGCGTGTAAGTCAACTGCGCCTTTGATGTAAAGAAGCACAACGACAGCGCTGAAATGATTGCTAAATGTTTTTTCATTTTGTTTTGGTGTTTTGTTTTTGTGTGAGCAAATGTAACTCGGCTTCTCCGCGAAAACAAGAAACAACCCTACTTCATTGTTTGGGAATTTGAAAGATGAGGGCTTAATAAATGGCAGAGGAAAGGGATTTCTCCTATGGGAAATGGCTCGGAAATGGGATTTTGGTTTGATTCTCATTTGGGCAAAAAGACCTCACCCCAACCCCTCTCCTCAAGGAGAGGGACGCAAACAGCCTTGCACTTAATAAATTTTTTCGCCTGCAGAATTTTGTATTCCCTCTCTCTTTAAGGAGAGGGGGCAAGGGGGTGAGGTGTATTGAAAATTATTCCCATTTTTGCCCTCCATGACACAAGAAGAACTCTTCAAAAACATCATTTCCCACTGCAAAGAATACGGATTTGTATTTCCTTCCTCCGAAATTTATGACGGGCTGGGTGCCGTTTATGATTACGGACCATACGGAGTAGAATTAAAAAATAATATCCGGGAATACTGGTGGAAGTCGATGGTGCAGATGAACGATAATATTGTGGGGCTGGACGCTTCTATTTTCATGCACCCTTCTGTTTGGAAAGCAAGCGGACATGTGGATGCTTTCAGCGATCCGCTCATTGATAATAAAGATTCCAAGAAAAGATACCGCGCGGATGTGCTGATCGAAGAGCACATTGCCAAGATAGAAGGCAAGATTGACAAGGAAGTGGAGAAAGCGAAAAAGCGTTTCGAGAATTTTGACGAAGCGATGTATCGCTCTACGAACGCGCGGGTTGTTGAGTATCAGAAAAAGATTGACGAAATAAACGCGCGCTTCAAAAATGCGCTCGAGAAAAATGATCTGGCAGAAGTAAAACAGATTATTGTTGACTGTGAAATTGTTTGCCCTGTTTCGGGAACTAAAAACTGGACGGATGTGCGCCAGTTCAATTTGATGTTCTCCACGCAGATGGGTTCTGTTTCGGAAGACGCGAACACTATTTATCTGCGACCTGAAACTGCGCAGGGAATTTTTGTGAACTTTTTAAATGTTCAGCGCTCGGCACGAATGAAAATACCTTTCGGCATTGCGCAAACAGGAAAAGCATTCCGCAACGAGATTGTGGCGCGCCAGTTTTTATTCCGCATGCGTGAGTTCGAGCAAATGGAAATGCAGTTCTTTGTTCGCCCCGGAGAAGAAATGCAGTGGTACAACAGCTGGAAAGAAAAAAGAATCAAATGGCATTACGCTATGGGATTCGGAGAAAGCAAATACCGTTTTCACGACCATATTAAACTCGCGCACTACGCCAATGCCGCCTGCGATATTGAATTTGCTTTCCCGTTCGGCTTCAAAGAAATTGAAGGCATTCACTCGCGCACCGACTTTGATTTGAGCGCGCACGAAAAACTTTCAGGAAAAAAACTCCAGTACTTTGATTCTGAACTGAACAAAAATTATGTTCCCTATGTAATTGAAACCAGTATCGGGCTCGATAGAATG
>Ga0247727_10009611_pt1 | contig 17438 bp, 15 predicted proteins | sample WisWelCaveWW1625_FD_202498 | JGI IMG/M metagenome (GOLD analysis project Ga0247727, IMG submission 202498) | Biofilm microbial communities from Wishing Well Cave, Virginia, United States - WW16-25 | ecosystem: Environmental > Aquatic > Deep subsurface > Groundwater > Cave microbial mat | place...
TCGAGATGGGGCGCTGGATCCCGGCGGTCCGGACCCTGCTGCAGGAAGGACGCTCCGTGGTCGGGTATTTCAACAACCACTACGCCGGCCATGCCATCGGCTCGATCCGGTTGTTCCAGGAGCTGTGGAGCCGGACCTGACACCCTGACGGTCCGCGGTTCGGCTGGCTCCCCTGCGGGGCCGGCCCTATATTGACCCCCGCTGTCAACACCGTTTCGGGCCCACCGGGCCCCGGGGAGGCGTCTGGGTTGCTGCCCCTTGAGAAAGGTCGACCTGCGCGCCGGGGACGCCCGCCATGCGTCCGCCCGTTCCGACTCCCGCGCGGCGCCGCCCTCCTCGTGCTGCTCCTCCTGGCGCCACAGGTCTCCAGACTGCCGGCGGCCGACACGGGCCTCCCGGCCGCCATCGAGTACCAGATCAAGGCGAGCTTCGTTTACACGGTGGCCAAGTTCGTGGAATGGCCGGAGGGTGCGTTCCGGGATTCCGGCACCCCCCTGATCCTCGGCATCCTGGCGGACGACGCGGCCAGCGAGGCGATCGCGGAGACGCTGCGCGGGAGGAGAGTCCACAACCGCGCTCTGATCGTGAAGCGCCTCACGGATCTCAAGGGGGCGCTTGACTGCCAGATCCTCTATGTCAGCTCCCTCGAGGGCAGGAGCCTGCCGGCTTTGCTGAGCCAGGTGTCGGCCGAGGGCATCCTCACGGTCGGGGAGGGGAGTGATTTCGCGGCCTCGGGCGGCATCCTCGGTCTGACCCTGCGGGAGAGCCTGGTGCAGTTCGAGGTGAACATCGGGGCGGCCCAGCGGGCGGGCCTCACCATCTCGTCGAAGATCCTGCGCCTCGGACACGTCCTCAAGGGCCCGACGATGCCCGCGGAGGCCCGGCCGTGATCCGCTTCCACGACCGCTCGATCAAGCAGAAGCTGACGATCATCGTCGCGCTGACGTCCGGGGCCGCGCTGATCCTGGCCTGTGCGACGGTCATCGGATACGAGAGGATGGCGGGCCGCGCCACCATGGCCCGCGAGCTGACGACCCTGGCGGAGATCATCGGGGCGAACACGACCGCGGCCTTGGCGTTCAACGACCCGAAGGCCGCCGACGAGACGCTCGCCTCGCTCACCACCCAGAGGCAGATCACCGCCGCGGCGGTGTACTCGCGGGACGGCGTGCTGGTCGCCGCCTACCGCCGGCCGGTAGGCGGCGGGCCGGTGCCGCCAGAAGCGCCGCGGGATGGCGAGCCGCTCTGGGGCGGCGGGCGCCTGACGCTGGCGCGGTCGGTCCAGCTGGAAGGCGAGCGGCTCGGCACCCTGTGGATGGAGGCCGACCTCGCGGAGATGCAGGCGCGCTTCGCGCGCTACCTGGCCATCGTCGGGGCGGTGATGCTGGTCGCCGCGGCGGTGGCGATGCTCATCAGCGCCCGCCTGCAGCGCTTCATCACCCGGCCGATCGGCCATCTCGCCGAGACCGCGCGCCTGGTGGCGGAGGAGAGGAACTTCTCCGTGCGCGCGGTGCGCTTCGGGCGCGACGACGTCGGCGTGCTGATCGACGCCTTCAACGAAATGCTGGCGCAGATCCAGAAGCGCGACTGGGCGTTGCAGGCGGCACACGACGCCCTCGAAGCGCGCGTCCAGGAGCGCACCCGCGAGCTGCGGGAGAGCGAGATGGTCCTCCGCAGCTTCTATGACAGCACGCCCCTGATGATGGGGGTGGTGGAGATTGCCGGCGACGATGTCGTGCACATTTCGGACAACGCGGCGAGCGCCGCGTTCTTCGGCCTCACGCCGGCGCTCATGCGCGGACGCCGCGGCAGCGACATCGGCTGCCCCGAGGACCTGCTCGTCCTGTGCATCGGACACTTCCGCGAGTCGGCCCGTACGGGCCGCCCGGAGCGGTTCGTTTATGCCCACCGGTCCCCGCAGGGCACCCGCTGGCTGTCGGCCACGGCCTGCCGCATCCCGCAGGACACCGAGGGCCCGGAGCGCTTCTGCTACGTCATCGAGGACGCCACGGAGCGCAAGCAGGCGGAGGCCGAGCTGCAGACGGCCAAGGACGCGGCCGTGGCCGCCAGCAAGGCGAAGAGCGAATTCCTTGCCAACATGAGCCACGAGATCCGGACGCCGCTCAACGGCGTGATCGGCATGACCGAGCTGCTGCGGGAGAGCGAGCTGACCGCGGAGCAGCGCGAGTACCTCGAGATGGTGCACACCTCCGGGGAGTCGCTCCTCGCCGTGATCAACGACATCCTGGACTTCTCGAAGATCGAGGCGGGCCGTCTCGACCTCGATCCGATCGGGTTCCGGCTGCGCGACAGCCTGGGCGAGACGATGAAGGGACTGGCGCTCCGGGCCCAGTCGAAAAGCCTGGAGCTGGCCTGCCACATCGCGGCCGACGTGCCGGACGCCGTGATCGGCGATCCCAGCCGGCTGCGCCAGGTGCTCGTGAACCTGGTCGGCAACGCCATCAAGTTCACCGAACAGGGGGAGGTGGTCGTCCAGGTCGCCAGGGAGTCGACCTGGGAAGGCGGCTGCGAGCTGCACTTCTCCGTCCAGGACACCGGCATCGGCATTCCCCGCAACAAGCTGACGACGGTGTTCGAGGCCTTCACGCAGGCGGACGGCTCGACCACCCGGAGGTACGGCGGCACGGGGCTCGGGCTGACGATCTCCACCAAGCTCGTGGAGATGATGGGTGGCCGGCTCTGGGTCGACAGCGAGCCGGGCGTAGGGAGCACGTTCCACTTCCTGCTGCGACTGGGGCTGCAAGCCGGCCACACGGTCCTGCTCCAGCCCGAGACGGCCGTCAGCCTGGCCGGCGTGCGCGTCCTCGTCGTGGACGACAACCGCACCAACCGGTGGATCCTCGAGGAGATCCTGGCCAGCTGGGGGCTGCGTCCGACCACCGCCGACAGCGGAGAGACGGGTCTCATGGCGGTCGCCGAATCGCGCCGTGAGTCCGATCCTTTCCGGATCGCCATCCTGGACGTCAACATGCCCGGCATGGACGGCTTCGAGGTGGCGGCGAGGGTGCGGGCGGAGGACCCGGAGGGGCGGACCACGATCCTGCTGCTGACCTCGGCCGGGCGCCGGGGCGATGCGGCCCGCTGCCGCGATCTCCGCATCGAGGGGTACATCACCAAGCCGGTCAACCAGTCCGACCTGCTCGACGCCCTCATGACGGTGCTGGGCGCGGCGGATCAGGCGACGGCCCCGCGGCAGTCGCTGGTGACCCGGCACTCGATCCGCGAGGAGCGCCGCCGGCTGCGGGTTCTTCTCGTGGAAGACAACGCCGTCAACCGGCGCGTCGCCAGCGGGCTGCTCGAGAAGCGCAACTACGAGGCGCTGGTGGCGACGAACGGACGGGAAGCGCTGGAGATGCTCGAGCGCGTGGCGATCGACGCCGTCCTGATGGACGTCCAGATGCCGGTGATGGGCGGCCTCGAGGCGACCGCCTCCATTCGCGAGCGGGAGAAGGCGACGGGCGGGCACGTGCCGATCATCGCCATGACGGCGCACGCCATGAAGGGGGACCGCGAGCGCTGCCTGCGGGCGGGAATGGACGACTACGTCAGCAAGCCGGTGAAGCCTTCCGAGCTGTACGCGGCGCTCGAGCGCGCCGTGCCGCGCGGCCCGGCCGCCACTCCGTCGGATGCGGCGGAGGCTGCCCCGGCCGGATCCGGGGCGGAGACGGGCCGGTTCGAAGCGGCTCCGGAATCCGGCTCGGTCATCGACCGGGGTCGGCTGCTGGACCGCCTGGAAGGGGACGCGACGCTGCTGGAGGAGATCGTCCGTCTGTACCACGAGACCTGCCCTCAACTGATGCTCGAGCTGCGCGCTGCCGCGGCGATGCGCGACAGCCAGGCCCTTTGCCGCGCCGCCCACACCCTCAAGGGGATGGTGGACAACTTCGGGCTCCCGGCCGTGACGCGGGCATTCCTGGCGCTCGAGTCGATCGGCCGGGAGGGCCGCCTCGATGGCCTCGATGCAGCCCTGGAGACAGCGACCCGCGAGATTGCCCGTCTCGACGAGGCACTGGATCGCCTCATGCGGTCGAACGCCGCATAGAAAACTGCCCTAACATAGGGCCGATGCAGGATCCCGGAACCCTCCTCGCCACGGCCGCCCGTCGTCATCCCCGCAAGGCGGGCGCCGTCTGCGGAACGGCCCGACTGACCTATCCGGATCTCGCAAGGCTGGCGGGCCGGATCGGATCGGCGATCGAGCGATCCGGTTCCCGTCCAGGCGACCGGCTCGGGGCGTGGTTCCCCAACTGTCACCTGTACCTCGCGACCTATTTCGCTGCCCTCGATCTCGGGCTCGTCCTCGTGCCTCTCAACACGCGGCTCCTGCCGCGCGAGATCGAGACGATCCTCGCGCACAGCGAGACCGGCCTGCTGATCGGGCCACCGGATCGCCTGCGGCCGCTCAAAACCGTGCTCCGCGAGGGCGGAGACGGCTGGTGCCTGGCCGAGGTCGCGCGCCAGTCCCGGGTCGCTGGAAAGGGACCGGGTGGGTGCGGCGTCGCCACGGGCGGCTTCGCGCCGCCCGCGGGCACGGCGCACCTCTATTACACCAGCGGGACCACCGGCCAGCCGAAGGGGGTCGTGCTGACGCGGGGCAACCTGTCGGCGCACGCCGCGATGACGCTCGCGGAGCTGCAGTTCCGGGACTCCGACGTCTGGTTGCACGCCGCGCCGATGTTCCACCTTGCCGATGCCTGGGCGGTCTGGACCGCCACCGCCGCAGGAGCCACCCATGTCATGCTGCCGAGGTACGAGCCGGCCGGAGCCCTGGCGGCGATGCGCCGTTCGGGCGTGACACTCACGAACCTGGTGCCGGCGATGATCCCCGGTCTGCTGGACGAGGTCGAGGCCCGCTCCCTCCGGCCCGCCCTCCGTCTGCTCCTGAGCGGTGGGGCGCCGATCGCCACCCGGCTCGTGGGCCGGATCGAGGAAGTCCTGGGATGCGAGTACGCCCAGACCTACGGCCTCACCGAGACCTCGCCGTTCCTGACCTTCTCGCTCCTGAACTCCGACCAGAAGCGCGACCTGCCGGAGGACGAGCAGCGAAGGCTCAAGGCGCGCACCGGACGGCCGGCCCGGGGCGTCGAGCTGCGGGTGGTGCGCCCGCCGTCGTCGGACAAGTTCGAGGACGTGCCGGCCGACGATTCCGCGGTCGGCGAGGTCGTCGTGCGCGGCGCGACGGTCACCCCGGGCTACTGGCGCGATGAGGACGCCACGGCGCAGGCTTTCCGCGGCGGCTGGTTCCACACCGGCGACCTCGGCACCCTCGATCGGCACGGCTTCCTCAACCTGGTCGATCGGGCCAAGGATGTCATCGTGACCGGCGGCGAGTCGGTCTACGGCATCGAGGTCGAGAACACGCTCCTCGAGCATCCCGGGGTGCGCGAGGCGGCGGTCTTCGGGGTTCCCGATGATCGCTGGGGCGAGGCGGTGCGGGCGGCGGTCGTGACCCTCCCCGTGGGCGCGCCGCGGGCGGAGGATTTGATCGCCTTCTGCCGGCAGCGGATCGCCGCCTTCAAGTGCCCGCGCGCCATCGACCTTTTGACCGAAATGCCGCGCACCGGGTCGGGGAAGATCGACAAGAAGGCCCTCCGCGAGCCGTACTGGGCCGGCAGGGCGCGGCGCGTCAACTGACGGCGAAGAAGCGGGTGACGTCGTCGAGGCTCGAAGTGCGCGGGCAGGGCGGCAGCGACTCCAGGAACGTCGCCCCGTAGCCCCGGGTCGCGAGACGCGGATCGAGGACGGCGACCACGCCGCGGTCCTCGCCGGAGCGGATCAAGCGGCCGAATCCCTGGCGGAAGGTGAGCACCGCCTCCGGCAGGCTGTCCTCCGTGAACGGGTCGCCACCGCGCCCCAGGATCAGCTCGGCGCGGGCCTCGGCGGCCGGATGATCCGGCACCTCGAAGGGAAGCCGCGTGATGATCACGCAGCGCAGCGCCGGACCGGGCACATCGACCCCCTGCCAGAACGTCAGCGTTCCCAGCAGGACGCCGCGCCGGCCGGACCGGAAGCCTTCCAGGAGGGTGGTCGCGGTGCCGTCCGGAGAGTGGCGGTAGATCGGCATCCCGCGTAGCGCCGGGTCGCCGAGGAGCGCGTCGTGAACACGGTGGAGCAGCGCGTAGGAGGTGAACAGGATCAGGGAGCCACCACCGGAGGCGGTGATCAACCGGCGGCACTCGAGCGCCACGGCGGCGCCGAACGCCGCTGGCTCCGACACCGGGTCGGGCATGGTCACCGGGAGATAGAGCAGCGCCTGCCGGGCATAATCGTACGGTGAGCCGAGGGCGACCTCGGTCGCGGCGGTGAGCCCCAGGCGCGCGCGCAGGTGGGCGAACGACCCGCCGGCCGCGAGCGTCGCCGAGGTCAGGATGACGGTCCGGCCGGAGTTGAACAGCCGCTGGCGCAGCATCGGCGCGACCTCGATCGGCAGGGCCCGGAGCGTGCAGCCCCGGCCGGAAGCCTGCCCCTCCGCCCAGTACACCGTGTCGCGGGCGCTCTGCGACAGGAACAGCTCGACCCGCCCGCGCAGGTCGCGGGCCCGCAGCGCGAGTGCTGCGAGGGTCTGCTGCTGGAGAGAATCGAGCGCGTGCGTGGCGCTGTCGTCCAGTGCGGTCTCGAGGTCGCGGAGCGGGGCCAGAAGCCGGTTCGATGCCAGCGCCCCGGCCGGCAGCCGAGCCGACCAGCTGTCGCTCTCGGCGCGCGGGGCCCGCCGCCCGTGGGACCGCCGCTCGATCAGGCTGTCGGCGATCCGTCGCGCCTCGGCGAAGAACGGATCCGCATCGCGGGACACGAGCGCCGCCGCATCCGCGAGATCCCGCCCCCGGCGCCGCGCACCCGGGCCGGCGGCGTGGCGGACATCGTGGAGCAGGCGGGAGACGGCGGCCGGCCCGATGGAGCTCCCCGACTGTGCCGCGGCCGCCTCCTCGGCGCGGTGCGCCTCGTCGAGGATGGCGACGTCGTGGGGCGGCAGGATGCGTCCTCCCGAAGCGAGATCGCGGAAAAACAGGGCGTGGTTCACGACCAGGCAGTCGGCCTCGCGGGCGCGGGCCAGGTCGAGGCGGTACAGGCAGGCCTCCCAGAAGGGTCCCCGCGCCCCCAGGCAGATATCGCGGTCGCGCTGCACCGCCGTCCAGACCTCGTCCGGAACGGGGAAGGGGACCTCGGACCTCAGTCCCGAGAGGGCGGTCCTGGCGTGGCGCCCGAGGGTCTCGAGCGGGTTTGTTCCGTCCGCCGCGCGGAACAGGTCCGGCTGCCGGCGCGCCTGCGCCAGGCGTTGGATGCACAGGTAGTTCTCGGAGCCCATCAGGAGGGCGTGCCGGATCGACAGGCCGGCCGGCGCCAGGGCGCGCTCGAGCAGCGGCAGGTCCTGGCGCGCCAGCTGCTCCTGGAGGGCCCGCGTGTAGGTCGAGACGACCACCCGTCGGCCATCCGTAGCGTTCCGATCGCCGGCGGCCCAGAGCAGGGCCGGCACGAGGTAGGCCAGGGACTTGCCGATGCCGGTTCCAGCCTCGACCAGCAGATGGCGTCCGGAGGCGATCGCCCGCTCGACCTCATCCGCCATGCGCGCCTGCTGCGGACGCGCCTCGTATCCGGGAAGCGCGCGTTCCAGGAGGCCGCGGCGCGCGAAGATGGCGGCGACGTCGTTCATCGTGCTTCTAGTTCATCGCGGGGGCGAGGACGCGCAGCTTGCGGAGATGGTCGCGGATCGCATCGGCGTCCGGCGCCCGGGGCGCCGCCTGCAGGTAGGCGTCGAGATCGCGCGCCGCCTCGCCGAGGCAGGCGACGCGATAGTAGAGCAGCCCGCGATCACGAATGTGCGCCGGGGCCGCCGGGTGCAGGCAGAGGATCGTCTCCTGGATCCGCAGGGCGCGGTGGAAGTCGCGATCCCGCTCGAAGATCCCCTTGAGGTTGTTCAGCATCCGCTCGATGATTTCGCGGTTGCGGGCGCGTCTCAGGAGATGCGGTGTGAACTCGACGCGCTCGCCGAACATCTCGAGCAGGCGCCTGCGGCACTCCTCGGGAGTCAGGATGAGCCCCCGGTTGAAGGGATCGATCAGGATCTCCGCCGGCGCTTCCGGCCCCAGATAGCGCACCAGGAAATGGCCCGGAAAGGGCACGCCGCCGATCGGGCAGCCGATGCGCCTGCCGATCTCGATGTAGACGGTCGACAGGCTGATCGGGATCCCCACCCGGCGGTCGAGGACGTCGTTGAGGAAGGAGTTGCGCGGATCGTTGTAGTCCTCGTGGTTTCCCCGAAACCCCAGGTCGTTGAACAGGAACCGGTTGAGATGAGCGATGCGGCTCATCGGTCCCTCGCCCCCCCGCATCCGCCCGCGCAACTCAGCGGCCATGTCGTCCAGGAGGTCGAGGTAGCGCCTCACCTGCAGGTCGGGGTACTCGTCGCGTGCGATCAGGAGCGACGCCTGGGCGAGATCGATCGCGTCGTCGGGCAGCGCCAGGAGCGCCTGAAGGGCGCGACGCGACGGCGGCGCTTCCCTGGTGTTGGTCACGGTCCCGGTCTCCATGTCCTTATGATACGCGGCCGGCCGGCCCATTTGACAGGCTTTCCGGGCGCCAGCATACTCGGCCGGGCATGCCCCGCATTGCAGCGCCCGCTGCCGTCAGCCTGTTTTACGCCTCGTGGTTCGCAACGCTCGGCGTCTACCTGCCCTACTTCAATCTCTACCTCGACCGCATCGGGCTCGACAGCGCGCAGATCGGTGTTGTCAATGCCATCCTGCCGATGTGCGGCGCCCTCGTGCCGGCGGTGGGAGGCCACCTCTCCGACCGCCTCGGCCGCCGGCACGGCCTGGTGGTGGCGTCATCGATCCTCGGGCTCGTCGCCTTCCTGCCGATGTTCCGGGTCGCGGGCTTCCTGGGCGCCGCGGCGATCATGGCGCTCTACTCCGCGGCCCGGGCTCCCGCCCTGCCGCTGGTCGAGGCGAGCGCCCTCGAGATCGTCGCGCGAGGCGGCCCGGCCTACGGTCGGATGCGGGCCTGGGGCTCCTTCGCTTTCATCGTCGCGTCGCTGGGCGCCGGGCCACTCGTCGGCCGCCTGGGCGAGCGCGTGGTGCTGGCGCTCATCACGGCGCTGCTTTCCGTCGGCGTCGTGGCCGCGCTCCTGCTGCCGCGGGACCCCCTGCCTCCGGCCGAGCGCGGAGCGGCCGGCGGCGTCAGCGCCGCTCTCCGGCGGCCGTCCGTCGCGCTGTTCCTCCTCGCCTGCATCCTGATGCAGGCGTCGCACGGTCCCTACTACGTGTTCTTCAGCCTGCACCTCCGCGAGGCCGGCGTCCCGCCGCGCACTCTCGGACTGCTGTGGGCCGCGGCCATCGCCTGCGAGATCCTGATGATGCTCCGGATGCCGTCCGTCCTGGCGCGCCACGGATCGGCGCCGGTCATGGCCATCTGTCTCGGTCTCGCCGCCGTGCGCTGGGCCCTTTGCGCCGCCACCGTCGATCCGCTCCTCCTGGTGCTGGCCCAGACGCTCCACGCGGCGACGTTCGCCGCCTTCCACGTGGCCGCGGTGAGCCATGCCTTCGGCGAATTCGGGCGCGAGCGGAGCGCCACGGGCCAGGCCATCTACTCCTCGGCCACCTACGGGCTTGGCAGCATCCTCGGGATGGTGGCGAGCGGTCTCCTCCGAGACCGTATCGGCACCCCCGCCCTGTTCGCGGCGGCCGCCCTGACGGCGCTGGGAGGGGGCGTCCTGATGGCGGCCATACCCTCCCGCCGCCGGCCGTGAGCCGGGGCGTGTTTTCCTTTATAATGCGCGGCTCGCCCGGGAGGGGGGCATGGACGACGCGCCGAAGGCCCGCACCATCCGGATCGGCCACAGCCCGGATCCCGACGATGCGTTCATGTTTCACGGCATCGCCTCCGGCCGGGTCCAGCCTCCGGCGGGCTGGGAGATCGTACAGGTCCTGGAGGACATCGACAGCCTGAACCAGATGGCGCTCGAGGGGCGGATCGAGGTGACGGCCGTCTCGATCCACGCCTATGCCTACCTGGCCGGGCGATACGCCCTGCTGCCGTGCGGCGCCAGCATGGGGGACGGCTACGGGCCGCTGGTGGTCGCCCGGGAGCCGCTCCCGATCGAGGCCCTCAAGAAGCGCACGATCGCCGTCCCGGGGCGTCTCACGTCGGCGACCCTGGCGCTCCGGCTGGCGCTCGGCGACGTGCGCACCGAGATCGTCCCTTTCGACCGGATCCTGGAGTCCGTGTCGAGCGGACGGTGCGAGGCCGGCGTTCTCATCCACGAGGGGCAGCTCACCTACGCTTCGGCCGGTCTCTCAAAGATCCTCGACCTGGGGGAGTGGTGGAAGGGCGAGACCGGGCTGCCTCTGCCGCTGGGCGGCAACGCGGTGCGGAAGGACCTGGGCCCCGAGACGATCGCGACGGTTGCCTCGCTCATGAAGCGGAGCATCGAGCACGGGCTCCGGCACCGCGACGAGGCGCTGACCTATGCCATGGGCTACGGTCGGGGCCTCGGCCGGCCGATGGCGGACCGCTTCGTCGGCATGTACGTCAACGACTACACGCTCGACTACGGGCCGACGGGCCGCCGGGCGATCGAACTGTTCCTCCGGCGCGGCGCCGCAGCCGGGATCATCCCGCACGGGGTGGAGGTCGAATTCGCGGCATGAGCAGCGACGCCTCCGAATCGCCGGCCCCGGCCGAGGAAGACCTCCTGGCCCAGTACCGCGCCGGACGGGCCGCCGTCATTCTCGCAGCACGCCCCGACGTCACGCGCCTCCTGGTCCGCGGGCGTGACGCCCTCGACCTCCTGCACCGACTGTCCACCAACGATCTCAAGGGACTCCGGGAAGGGGAGGGGGCTGCCACCGTGTTCACGACCAACAAGGGCCGGGTCCTCGACCTGGTGACGTTGCACCGCCTTCCCGAGGGGCTGCTGGCCCTGTGCGGCGCCAGCCGCGCGGGCGCGCTCCGCGACTGGATCGAGAAGTACACCTTCCGCGAGGAGGTGAGCGTCGAGGACTGGACCGCGAGCCACGGCACCATCGGGCTGTATGGCCCGCGTTCCGGGAGCGTGGTCGCGGCGCTTTGGGGGCCGGCGGCGGCCGGGTTGCCGCTGCACCACGTCGCCGAGGTCCCGGCGGGGGACGCCCGCGCCCACCTGGCCCGCGCCTTCCCGATCGGTGGTGATGGGTACCTGATCACCGCGCCGGTGGAGGCGCTGGAGTCGGTGCGTCGCGCGGCGCTGCGGGTGGACGGTGTCCGGCCGGTCGAGGCGCAGAGGGACTGCCTGGAGGTATTGCGAATCGAGGCCGGCCTGCCGGTGTCGGGGCGGGAGCTGACGGAGGAGTACAACCCGTGGGAGGCCCGGCTTCAGGATGCCATCTCCCTCGACAAGGGTTGCTATGTCGGCCAGGAGGTGGTCGCCCGGCTTCATACATACAAGAAAGTATCGCGGCAGCTGGTGCGCATCACGGCCCGCGGGGAGCCGGCTGCGCCGGCCGGGGAGATCGTCGTCCCCGGCGCCGTGATCCTGATCGCGGGGGAGACCAGCGGCGGCGTCACGAGCGGCGCCGTGGTCCCGGGGAGCGGGAATCAGGCGGTGGCGCTCGGGTACGTGCGCGACGAGGACGCCGTGCCGGGTCGTCCGGCGCAGATCGAGCGCGCCGGCCGGTCTTCGCCGGCGACCATCGAGGGGGTGGCGCGATGATCACGAAAGGCCGCAAGGTCGAGCAGGTTCGGACCGGGCTGCTGCTGATCGGCCACGGAAGCCGGGCGGAGGAGGCGGCCAAGGTGCTGGCGGAGGTCGCGGCCTCACTGCGCCGCCACTTCCGGAAGTGCGTCGTCGAGGCCTCCTTCCTCGAGATCAACCAGCCCGATGTGCCGGCCGGCATCGATCGTCTCGTCGCCCAGGGCGCGGGACGCATCCTGTTCGTGCCTTACTCGCCGTACCTCGACGGGCAGGTCGGGCGGGATCTGCCGGAGCACATTGCGGCGGCGAGGACGCGCCACCCCGGGATCGAGATCCGCATCGCGCCCCATTTCGGCTATGACGCGAGGCTGGTCGATGTTTGCGCCGACCGCATCCACCGCGGGCTGCGCGACGGCCGCTGGCTGTAGGAAAGGCGCCCCGATCGGCGTGTGCTATCATGCCGGCGCGCATGAGCCATGAGGCAAAGATGTCTGTCGGTGCGGAGAAAGCCCCGTCCGGCACGGCCCAGGCCCCGCGCCAGGTCGCCATCCTCGGCTCCGGTTGCGCCGGACTGACCGCCGCCGTGTACGCGGCGCGCGCCAACCTGAGACCGCTCCTGATCGACGGCCATGAGGCCGGAGGCCAGCTCAGCCTGACGACCGACGTCGAAAACTATCCCGGGTTCGCGAAAGGGATCCTCGGCCCCGAGCTGATCGAGAGCATGCGGCAGCAGGCCGCGCGGTTCGGCACGGAGTACATGCCCGGGGCCGCCACCGCCGCAAATCTGAGTGACCGCCCGTTCCGGCTCACCATCGACGGCGCGAAAGAGATCCGCGCCAGCGCGCTCATCATCGCCTCCGGCGCTTCCGCGCGCATGCTGGGGCACGAGTCGGAGAAGCGGCTCCTCGGGCACGGCGTCTCCACCTGCGCCACCTGCGACGGCTTCTTCTTCAAGGACAAGGCCCTGATCGTCGTCGGAGGGGGGGACTCGGCGATGGAGGAAGGGACCTTCCTGACGAAGTTCGCCCGCCAGGTGACCATCGTGCACCGGCGGGACACCCTCCGCGCCTCGAAGATCATGCAGGAGCGCGCCTTCAAGAACCCCAAGATCTCCTTCGTCTGGGACAGCACGATCGACGAGATCCTGGGCTCCGACCGTGTCGTCGGCGTGCGTTTCAGGAACCTCAAGACCGGCGCTGTCGCGGAGACCAAGGCGGACGGGGTGTTCGTCGCCATCGGGCACGTCCCGAACACGCGCATCTTCGAGGGACAGATCGAGAGGGACGAGGCGGGGTACATCATCACCCGCGAAGGGAGCCGCACCAGCGTCGCCGGCGTTTTCGCGGCGGGCGACTGCCAGGATCACGTCTACCGGCAGGCGGTCACCGCGGCGGGCAGCGGCTGCATGGCGGCTATCGACGCCGAGAGGTTCCTGGCGGCGGAAGGTCACCCTTGAAGCCACCCCGTGTCCGTGCGGAGGGAGCGATGAGCAGCACCGTGAACGATCTTCTCGACTCGATCGACCAGGCCCTGACTCTCATGAAAGGGCGGGGTGAGGCGCGCTACGGCGCCGACGTGGAGAATCTCCTGCGGGTCAAGCGCGTCCTCGAAGGGATGGACCCCGACGAGGTGGATGCGCTCCTGGAAGAGGACGAGGAGGAGTGAGCGGGGGCAGTTGTGGTGCCGGAGGCGGGATTTGAACCCGCATGCCTTTTGGGCGCCACCCCCTCAAGATGGTGTGTCTGCCAGTTCCACCACTCCGGCACGCGATCGGCGGCGCGCCCCAGGCGCCGCCGCGACTCGGACGACCTTTATTTCTGCGCGGGCGTCGCCGGCCCTGACGGCGCCCCGTCGGACGACGCCGCGTCGGCCGCGGGCGGCGTTTCACTGTCGGGCACAGGCACCTGTTCCGGGGATGAGGCCGGCTCGGGCGCAGTTTCCGGAGCCGGTTCCGCAATCGGCACCTCCTCCAGGACCGACCCGCTCCGGTTGGACCCGTAGAGCGCGAGCCCCAGCGACGTCAGCATGAAAAGGATGGCGCAGATGGTCGTCGCCTTGGTGAGGACCGTGGCGGCGCCGCGGCTGCCGAGCGCCGTCTGGCTCCCGCCGCCGCCGAACGCCCCGGCCAGGTCGGCAGCCTTGCCGCTCTGCAGCAGGACCACCATGATGAGGACGAAGCAGACGGCGATGTGAACGAGGTACAGGAAGATCTCCACGCGGCAGCGCTCCTCACGATCGACGGGAGGCGCATCCTAACACACCCCCCGTCAAGCCTTCAAGAATCGCCCCACCGGGGGACCCCGTAGGAGGCGATGCGGGCGAACTCACGGGCCCGCAGCGAGGCGCCGCCCACCAGCACGCCGTCGACCTCCGGCCGGGCCATCAGGGCGTCGACGTTCTGCTCCGTGACGCTGCCGCCGTACAGGATCCTGATCCGCTCCGCCTTGCCGGCGGGAAATCGCGCCTCGATCTCCAGGCGGATCAGGGCGTGCATTTCGGCGGCGTCGGCCGGGGATGCGGAGCGGCCGGTGCCGATCGCCCAGACCGGCTCGTAAGCCACGACGAGGCGGTCCGCCTCGGCGCCCGGCAGGTCCTCCATCGAGCGCAGAAGTTGATCGCGCACCACCTGCTGGGCCCTGCCGGCATCGCGCGCCATCTGGTCCTCGCCGACGCAGACCACGGGCGTCAGGCCGGCGCGCAGCGCGGCCTGCGCCTTGCGGCTGACGGCGAGGTCGCTCTCCGACAGGTAGATGCGGCGCTCGGAGTGCCCCAGAATGACGTACTCGACGCCCGTTTCCTTGAGCATCGGCCCGGAAACCTCGCCCGTGTAGGCCCCCTCGTCCTCCCAGAAGAGATCCTGGGCCGCGAGGCGGATCGGGCTCCCTTCGAGCAGAGCTCCGACGGCGGAGAGCGCCGTGAAGGGCGGCGCGACGGCGACCTCGCGGTCCGGGAGCGGCGGCACCAGGGGCCGGAGCTCGCGGGCGAGGCCGGCCGCCGCCCTCACGGTCGTGTGCATCTTCCAGTTGCCGATCACGAGCGGACGGCGGAAGGGCGACGTCATTCGGCCCTGCCGCGGCCCGGGGCCGCGCCGGAAGCCTCCGTGAGCGCCACGACACCGGGAAGCTCCCGCCCCGACAGGAACTCGAGCGAGGCGCCGCCGCCGGTCGACAGGTGGGAGAACCGGTCAGCGAGCCCGAGCCGGGTGACGGCGGCGATCGAGTCGCCGCCCCCGACGACGCTGAAGGCCCGTGAGGCGGAAATGGCGGACGCCACGGCGAGCGTGCCGGCATCGTAGGGCGAGACCTCGAAGAGGCCGACCGGACCGTTCCAGAAGACGGTGGCGGCTGATCGGATCTCGGCGGCGAAGGCGACCCGCGACTTCGGCCCGATGTCCAGTCCGATGAAGCCGTCCGGGATGTCGGCGCCGTCCGTGGTCCGGCTCGGCGTGCCCGGCTCGGGCGAGTACGCGACGACGTGGTCCGACGGCAGAAGCAGCCGCACCGAGGCGGTGTGCGCCCGCGCGGTGATCGTGCGCGCCACCTCGATCCAGTCCTCCTCCACGCGCGAGCCGCCCGTCGGCGTCCCGGCCGCCTTGAGGAACGTGTAGGCCATCGCGCCGCCGATCAGGATCGCGTCGACGCGCGCCAGGAGGCTCTCGATCAGCTCGATCTTGTCCGACACCTTGGCGCCGCCGAGGACGGCGACGTACGATCTCGCCGGAGCGTCCCGCAGCCGGCCGAGCATCTCGATCTCGCGGTCCATCAGAAGCCCCGCAGCGGCGACGGGGACGTGCTTCGTGATCGCCTCCACCGAGGCGTGGGCCCGGTGGGCGCTGCCGAAGGCATCGTTGACGTAGAGGTCGCCCAGCGCCGCCAGCTGCCGCGCGAAGCCGGCGTCGTTCTTCTCCTCCTCGGGATGGAAGCGCAGGTTTTCGAGCAGGAGCACCTCCCCGTCCTTCAGCGCCCGCGACCGGCCTTCGACGGCGGCCCCGACGCAGTCCTCGGCCATGAGCACCGGGCGCTTCAGGAGATCGCCGAGCCGGGCGGCCACGGGACCGAGCCCCATCGCCGGATTGGGCCGGCCCTTGGGGCGCCCGAGGTGGGACGCGAGCACGACGCGGCCGCCGCGCCCGAGGATCAGCTCGATCGTCGGCAGCGAGGCGCGCACGCGCGTGTCATCGGCCACGGCCCCGCCCGCGAGGGGCACGTTGAAGTCGACCCGGACGAAGATCCGCTTTCCCGCCACGGCGAGGTCGCGGACCGACAGCTTGCTGGGTTTCATGACGTCCTCCGTTCGGCGTCACGGCGCGCCATCAGCCGCACCAGATCGGCCAGACGCTGCACGTATCCGCGCTCGTTGTCGTACCACGCCAGCACCTTGAGCCAGCGGTCCCCTTCGAGGGCCAGGAGAGATCCGTCCACCACCGCCGATCGCGTGTCGCCGAGGGAATCGATCGACACGAGCGGCTCGTCGGTGAAACCGAGCACACCCGCCATGCCGCCGGCCGCCGCGCCGCGGTAGGCCTGGCGCACCTCCTCGATCGACGTCGGCCTGGCCAGCAGCAGGGTCAGGTCGACGAGGGACACGGCGCTGGTCGGGACACGCACCGCCAGGGCGTGCAGCCGGCCCCGCAGCTCCGGCATCACCTGGAGGATCGCGCCGGCCGCCGAGGTCGAGGTCGGGATCATCGACAGGAGGGCCGAGCGGGCGCGGCGCGGATCGCGGTGCGGCGCGTCCATCAGGACCTGGTTGTTGGTGGCGCAGTGCACGGTGGTCATCGCGGCGCGCTCGATCCCGAACGCCTTCTCCGCCACGGCCAGCAGCACCGCCATCGCGTTGGTCGTGCAGGAGGCGTTCGAGACCACCACGTGACGGCCGGGGTCGTAGGACCGCTCGTTGACGCCGCCGCAGATAGTGAGATCGGCATCGGGCGAGGGCGAGCTGATGATGACGCGCCTTGCCCCGCCCTTGAGGTGGCCCGCCGCGCCGGCCCGGCTCGTGAATGCGCCGGTCGCCTCGATCACCGTCTCGACGCCGGCGCCGCCCCAGGGGATCTCCTCGGGCAGACGGAGTCCCGTCCAGCGGATGCGCTGGTCTCCGGCCCGGATGGCGTCCGGCTCCGCGGCCACCTCGCGGCCGAGCGCCCCGTAAAGCGAATCGTGCCGCAGGAGGTGGGCCAGGGGGGCGGGCGCCGCCAGGTCGTTCACCGCGACGACGCGGAGATCCTCCTCGCCGAGGGCCAGGCGGAGGAACCCCCGTCCAATCCGTCCGAGGCCGTTGATGCCGATCCGGATCGCCACCCCATCTCCTCCCGCCACACTCGCCGATCCCCGGTCCCGGCCGCGGAGACGCCAGTATAGGAAATCGCCACGATCGCGGGCAAGGAGGTAGCGGTGTGAGGTATCCGCAGCCCGAGGTTCCGGAGCTGTGCCCGCGGGGGACGCCTCCGGGCCGCTCGCGCGGCCCTCGGCTCGGCTCCATTCGCTCCGCCCAGCGCGCTTGAAGCCGCGCGCTGGGACGCCGTCGCTCATTTCCGCACGCCCCCGCGGCCACAGCCCCTGCACCTCGCACCCGAGAACTCCCAGCGCCACCGACCGGCCTCAAGTGGGAACGGAGGTCTCGCAGGTGCGGGGCCCGGACCCAACGGGCCGGGCCCAGAAGGTGGGGCGCTCTGAGGAACCGTTCTCTTGACCGCGGCGGCGGCGATGGATAGAATCTGCCTCCTTCATTCATCATCCCCATGCCGGTGGTT
>Ga0247727_10009612_pt1 | contig 17436 bp, 20 predicted proteins | sample WisWelCaveWW1625_FD_202498 | JGI IMG/M metagenome (GOLD analysis project Ga0247727, IMG submission 202498) | Biofilm microbial communities from Wishing Well Cave, Virginia, United States - WW16-25 | ecosystem: Environmental > Aquatic > Deep subsurface > Groundwater > Cave microbial mat | place...
ATACCCATCCCGATTCTTCCGATGGTTTCATGGAAACCGCCACCGGTCTGCATAATTTGCGTGTCCGCCATCGGAAACGCGCTCTGCGACGATGAGCTCCAAAATCTTATTTCTTATAACGTCTATTTCCATTTCGGGTTTGATGCCGCGCTTTTTCATCTCGGCGGCATAATGGTGAATTTGATGATAACTCGCGGGATGCAAGCCATCCAACGTCTCAGCTGGGCGCGGATGAGTCAATGGAATTTCGCGGGCTTTGGTTTTGAATTTGTACATTTCGGGTCCCAAATTCAGCGATGCCATTTCGGGGCGCGCATCGAGACACGCTAAACGCTGTTCGTCAGTCATGCCGTACGAACCGCCCGTCGTGTTGTTGATGATCACATCGGGGCAGCGCTCGCGGATCATGCGATTGACCGCGCGATATTCTTCGGTCTTGTCGCTGCTATCATAGATTTTTTCTGTATTGCGCGCGTGAATATGAATCATAGACGCGCCCGCGTTGTACGCCTCATACGCCGCTTGCGCTTGCTCCTCCGCCGTTTCCGGCAAATGCGGATTCGTCTCTTTGCCTTGAATGCCGCCCGTGATCGCGCAGCAAACAATCAACGGTGGAAAACTTGAACGCGCGGTGCGTTCCATCCATTCATACGGATTTTTGAAATCCCAGATCGTGTTGGTCACAGTCACTCCGTAGGTCATGAGATATTTCCAAGTATATCACTTTCGCGAAACAAAAAACTCTCACCGTGATCAAGGCGAAAGTTTTATCATTATCATACCACCTCAACACCGAGTTCATTTTTGAAATGGCTGCGCCCCAACTCTGTGACCTTGACCGCGCGTGATCCTTCAACGCGTTTGAGCCACTTGAGCGCAAACAAACGCGTGGCGAACGCCGCACCCAGCGCGCCCACGAGATGCGGTTTGCGCTCACTCCAATCCAGGCAGATGGGCGAAAAAGCTCTCCGCGCGGTGTATCGAAATATCTGCGTGATAGAATTTGGTCATGCGAACACAAACGCGTAGGGCGATTTGGCAAATCGCCTTACCGTTTTAAAGGAGAAATCAAAATGATTGCAGTGATTTTTGAAGTGACACCAAAAGAGGGCAGTCGCCAAGCGTATCTCGATCTCGCTGCGCGCTTGCGCCCGCTGCTCGACAACATTGACGGGTTCATCTCGGTTGAACGCTTTGAGAGTTTGACCATGCCGGGCAAAATTCTATCGCTCTCGTTTTGGCGCGACGAGCAAGCATTGGAACAGTGCCGCGCGGTGGGGATGCATCGCGGCGCGCAAAAAAAGGGGCGCGAAGAATATTTTGAGGATTATCGTCTGCGGATCGCGGGAGTGATTCGCGATTATGGGATGTTTGAGCGCGCGCAAGCCCCGTCGGACAGTCGGACGGTTCACGGATAGAAAAACACGCGCAAAGGGTTCAAACGTTCCCGCGCGATGATTCATGCGGCGCGAGCTGCGTTTCCAAAAACCCGAGTATGCGCCGCCACGCGTCCACTTGCGCGACGGCAATGTCGGGCGGATTGCCACCGAACGCGAAATCATGACCGTGAACGCGATGACGCCGATGTGTGACCGTCGCGGGCAGATACGGCACATTGATAAAATGCCCCGCGCCCGGATAAGAGATATGCTCATCGGGAAAGGGGTGCTGGTGTTTTTGCAAACGCGCCATGACCAGTTCGGACATGTACGCCGAGGGCCACATTTGATCGTCTTGCGCCGAGATGAGCAGAACGGGGGCATTGATCTTTTCCACTGGGATGGCGGCGTTTTGAATCGCGTCGAGATCGTCCAAGTCGCGGAGAAACAACGGCGTGAGAGCAATGGGCGACTTGCTATAAACCTGTCGTTCAAAATCATCCGATGGCAGGGAAGGGACGTGTGGTAGAGGTTCACCGCGAAATGTCCACGGCGATTCCCCCCAAATAAATCCACTCGGCACATGCGCGACGACGGCTTTGAGTATTGGAAACGTCGCGCCGAGCAGGAGCGCGAGTTCCCCGCCGCGCGAGCGTCCCATTACGCCGATTGTGTCGCCGCGCACGCGCGGCTGTGCTTGCAGCCATTGGATCGCGGTTTCAAAGTATTCGAGTGGGATATTTTGCAGGTCAGAGGGAAGGTGATCGTAAGCAAAATAGGCGAGGGCGAGGGTTGCATAGCTGTGCGAAGCTAAAAGCGAAGCGGTGGCTTCTTCTAATCCGCCACTGGAACCGCCCAACACGATCACAGCGGGCAATGGATCAATTCCGGGCGGGCAAAAGAACGTTCCCGCAAGCCCGTTTTCCCGGACAACCGCACGCGTCGCTCCGGGTGCGAGAAAGAGGCGTTCGCACGTTGTCGTGGTTAGAGGTTTGTCATCAACAAACGCGGTGAATGTGATTTGGGTGTTCGCCAAGTTGCCCTTGCTAAACCCTTTTGCTTCTCCATCGTCAAGAGTCAATGACCAAAAGAGCCCCATCACGTCCGCGCGATGATACGTTCCCGCGCGCGGCGATTGTACGGCGAGGTCAACAAAGCCCGCGTCGTCGGTGTGAAAGATCGCGTGCGATTGCCAGCGCGTTCCCTCATCATCGTGGGTCTCGACGCGGATAGTTACATCACAATTCGATGGGAACGCGGAGAGCTGAATTTGAACGGGTTCATCGGCGAGCGCGCAGGCGGGCTTTATTTCGATCGTGGGTGATAAAGTGGAGGGCATTGTAAGACAAATTACAAATTTGTCGTACCTTTTCACGGCAGCGTATAGTGCAAATCGTACGAGTGCTTTCCATCCGCGATGTTGATTTCCATTGTTCCCGTCAACCCCACCAATTCCCCGCTGCCCGAATCGGGCGCGACGATGATGGTCAGCGTTTGTCCTTGTGGCGTGGCGATGCCTTGATGCACCAACGCGAAACCGCCGCTTCGCCCGTGCAACGTTCCCGTGACGCGCTCAATCGCCGCATACACCGCAGAGCTGCTTGGTGTCATCACGGTCAACATTTCGCCTTTGCCCGTGCCGCTCAAATCGCCCTCGAATGTTTTGTCGAGTGACATGCGCCCCAGCGTCGAACCTGCCCCTTCGTCTTGCGCTTGTGGATTGATTTGAACGTGAAATTCTCCGTGCGCGTGATTGGTCATGGCTGCTCCTTTATGGATTGTGTTTAGAATCAGTATAACAGTTCTTGGCTTTGTGCAAGAAAAAACTCTCGCTGTGTTGAGAGCGAGAGTTTTGATTTGCGATCAATATGTTTATGGGTCATTCCGAGAGGGCCTCATTGACGAGCTCTTCAAACAGCGGCAGCAAGTCGGGTGCGTATGCTTTGAGATATTCCTTGACCTGCTTTATATCAGCGCCGACGCGAATCAACTCCACAACATCAATCTGATCCCTTCGTCGTTTCGCAACTAGTTTCATATAGATCAGTACTTCAATCGGAACGACTGCCAGACCTTTACTGATAGACGGCTCATTCAGCGCGCGTTCAACGTGCGTACCCAGCCCGACAGGCGACAAGTAATCTATCCGTATCCCCTCCACTTCGATTGGCACACCTGTCTTGAACGTGACAAAGCCACCATGCTGTTCAAACGCTTCTTCCCCCACTAAAAAATCCACATCCATTGTCGTTCGAATGTACCCATGCGCGCCCACCGCGAGTCCGCCCGCCAACGCGTGGCGGATGCCGAGACGACTCAACTGCGCCGCTGTTTTGATTGCCGCGTCACGCACTTTGGGTGCGACAAATTGAAAAATATCTTGAAGGTCCATTTGATGTAGAGAACGGCGCGGGGTTTGCGCGTAGGACAAGTGCATTGTATCGCTCACTCTTTTTGGGACAAGTTATGGGACAAGCGCAATCTCTGTCGCGTTCACGGCGCGCCCCGTGACAAAGTTGTACGAGTCCACGATGAGTTGAAAAATTACGTCCAGTTCTTGCATCGTGCGCGGGGTGTACAACATGACCATGCCTTCGTTGCCCATTGCTAGTGCCATCGGGTGCGGCTCGGCCCAGCCCGCCTCTATCGCCTCGCGCGCCCGTTCTGGCGACAACCCCGCGTGCAGACTGCCATCGGGATGAATGTGGGCAAACTCGCGCCCCGCAAAGCTAGGTAACGGATGAGCTAACAGCAAACTTTCATCGAGCCACAAGGCGCGCGCGCCGGGGACAGAGATCACCGTCGGGCGATTGGTGACATTGGGCAACGCAAACGCGCGGCGAAACAATTCCGCGTTCACATCGGGAATGGGTTGCACGCCGATTTGAGAGTGCGGCATGTTCTTGTTCGTGAGCGGACGCGGTCCGCTGCGTGTGGGGATAGTCATAATCAATAATACTCTTTTATATACTCGTACGCCCTCTCAAAAAGGGCTTCGTCTTTGATTTGATACTTGACCCAAATGATTTTTCGCAATTCCCGTTTTACTTCGCGTTCGCCTTGCGTTGAATTTTGCCAGCCGTCAAAGCGGACTATTTTTACGATAGCATCAATATCGTTCACAATACGCTCGACAATCGCGGGTGTTTGATCCGTTTTCATTTCGAGAAAAAGTTCCGTGAGCGCGGCTTTGGCGGTTTTCCGCGCATCCACAGTGTCCATTTGTCTCTCTGCTTGCAATGTGTCACGCGCAATTTCACACAGCTGCTTGATAAACTCGATGCTGTCAATGAGGCCTTGTTCTGCTTTGGCGCGCAAAATTTCCAGGCGTTCACTCAACTCCCGAAAGGTGGGGTTGTTGGGATGTTGGCCCAAACGACCGCTCAAGAGTTTGACAACCCGCTGCGCCTTGTCAGAATCTTTACTATTCATCAAGTCATCAATCACTTGCGCATCCAACACCATCTCTGCCAAGTCGTGACTGATGCCAGAAACATGCACATGTTCGTGAATCAATTTCGTCGTTTGCGCGCCCAACGCGTGCCACAAGAGTCTGCCGTTATCATCGGCGGACGGCTTGACGGACACATAGACTTGCGAGAGCCATTTATAATCTTGCTGATAGGGATTCAATACGGGATCAGGGGAAAGGGCTTCCCACAGTTTGGACAAGCGACTGAAATCTTTGGCAAACGCATCGCGTTTTTCATTGTCGTTGATGCACTCTTGTGCGGCTTGCAGCCCTTCAAATCCGCCGATGCTTCGGTCCATGCCCGCAAAACGCAAGAGGCACGCTTGCAGCGCGTGGGGCAATTGGTCGCGCAGCGCTTGCAAATTCGTAACGACCCGCTGGACGGTCTCTTCGTCAAAGGCCAAGGCTTGCGCGGTATCATCAAAGACTCCGAAATAATCCACAATGCGCCCAAACGTCTTGTTGGGAAACAGACGGTTGGTGCGGCAGATGGCTTGCAATAGCGTGTGGTCTTTGAGCGATTTATCCAAATACATGGTTTGCAAAATCGGCGCGTCAAACCCCGTCAATAATTTCGCCGTAACAATCAAGAATTTCAAAGGTGAGTCAATATCATTAAAGCGCTCTACGACTTTTTCTTGTTGGTCCTTGTCCAACGCCCAACGCTGTTTGAAATCCAATTCATCATTGGCGGACGTGCTGATCACAACTTGGCTTGCCTCGGAAGGCAAGAGTTTGTCCAACTCGTGTTTGTATTGAACGCACGCAAAACGGTCAGGGGTCACGATCATGGCTTTGAACCCTTCCGGCTCGACATGCCTTGAAAAATGTTCCACAATATCTTGGACAATTTGCTTGACGCGTTCTGGCGCTTTTAAAAAAACGGCCATGTTGGCTGCTTTTTGACTCAGCCGATTTCGGTCTTGATCGCCCAGATCATTGGCCAGCTCTTGAAATGCGACATCCAAACTTTCTTTATCAATGTGATAGTTTGGCAAACGCGGCTCAAAGTGCAATGGCAGTGTCGCATTATCTCGAATGCTTTCCTGAAAGGTGTAGCGGCTCAGATAGCCGTTGGCATCTTCTGGCGCGCCGAATGCCCAAAACGTATTCTTGTCCACTTTGTTGATCGGCGTGCCGGTCAGCCCAAACAAAAAGGCATTGGGCAGCGCGGCGCGCATCGTTCGGCCCAAGCCGCCTTCTTGAGTGCGGTGCGCCTCGTCCACCATCACAATGATATTGTCGCGCAGGTTCATGTCGGGCGGCGCGTCTTGAAATTTGTGAATCGTCGTGATGATGATTTTGCGACTGTCTTTTTTCAACAGGTCATGCAGTTCTTGAATGTTGTCGGTTGTGACCATGTTGGGCACTTCAGCGGTGTTGAAGGTCGCCGTGATTTGGGTATCCAAATCCACGCGGTCAACCACGATCAAGACAGTGGGATTCTCCAAATCCGGCTGCTTGCGCAGTTTTTGCGCCGCAAATAACATGAGCAAGGATTTGCCCGAACCTTGAAAATGCCAGATGAGGCCCTTTTTGATTTTGCCCGCAATCACACGCTCGACCAGCGCATTCGCGCCTTCGTACTGTTGATAGCGACAAACAATTTTGACCTTTTTGCCTTTGCTGTTGGTCGCGTAAATTGTATAGTGTTGGAGAATGTCCAACAGCGTGGCGGGGTTGAGCAGATGCGTCAACTGTTTCGCGACATCGTGCAAGCCGACAAATTGACTCAAGGCGTCGCGTTCTTGCTCAATGCGCCACGGCGACCAAAACTCTAACGAGGTTCGCACCCCGCCAATAAAAACCTCTTTGCCCTCGCTTGCAAACGACAAGACATTTGGCACAAACAATTGGGGGACCGCATTTTCATAAACGACATGAATATCATGCGCGCCGTCCAGCCAACTCACCGCCGGACGGACAGGCGTTTTCGCTTCGCCCACAACCAGCGGCATCCCATTTACAAGCAAAACAATATCGGGGATTTTGGTTTCACGCGTGGTAAATTTGAATTGGTGGGTGAGAATAAACGAGTTGTTGCCCAGCGTTTCAAAATCAATCAAACGAATCGGAATGTGACTGTGATTTTTACCAAACGGCAGTGTCATTTCGCCACGCAGCCATTTGGCAAATTCTTGATTGGCGCGCACCAAGCCGACATTGTTCACCGAGATGACGATGGCGCGCAGTTTGTGAATCACTTCATCGGCGCGTTCGGGCTGCGCGGCGATTTCGGGGTTGAGGCGGCACAACGCCTCTTTCAATTCTTTTTCGACCATCACATCCGTCTGCTCACGCGCCAATGCTTCGCTTTGGATGTATTTCCATTTTACATTGCCATAACTCGTCTGCTCTTCGCGCGCAACCCCCGCGCGCACCGCGTTCAGGTTCACGCCCGTCAAATTGTGAATGATGAAATGTTCGACGCTGTTGAGTTCGTTAAATGTCGTCATGGCACGTTCTTTTTCTTTCAGGACTTTCACTTGTCATTGTGAAGGGACGTGCGATGTATGCCATCGCCAGAATCCTTCGACTGCGCTCAGGACAGGTTCTCGGTTTTTGCGCCGGAGATTCTTTGCAAAAGCGGCTCAGAATGACAACCAAGCGAAAGCCCTATTTTTGAAACACGCAAGGGCTTGTGCGTTCATCCCAATAGGTCGTTTAGCAGTTTTTGTTTGAGAATTTTCAATAGGTGCGTCTGGGCGCGGAATTGCTCGGCAACGGCGATGATTTCATCCAGCACGTTTGCTATTTCTCTTTGCGTATCCAAGTCGGGAATCTCAATGGTAAAGTTATCCAAATCTTTCCAATTGATGTAAGGGTTAGTCGAACCTTTTGAAACACCAATAGAATATTGGGTGAACTTTTCCGTAAGCATGATGTGCTTGAGTAAAGTCTGCAATAGAAAATCTTTGTTGGCGCGGATAACATATGTTGTGTTCGCGCACACGCCCTCAAAATCAGCCACTGCAACTTTTTTCAAATATGTTCGGCGCGAGCCGTACAAAATATCGCCAGGCTGAAAAAGCATGTGAAAGGCAGGTCCCAAAATGTCTTTGCCTACTGTTCCCCATTCTCTGATCTTGAAATCTTCTGATGCTAAATGTTCGCCCGCCACAATTCTTTCAATGCCATAACTGACGGGGTCAATTTTGCGTGTGAGTTTATTGACTACCTCACAGTATCTTACTTTGCTGAGTGTTTTGCCTTTCAGCAAATTTCCAAAAGCGGGTTTGTCGCTTACAAATCCATTTATTAACTGTTTCGCCAACCTACGCAAATTCCCTTCCTGCTGCTGCGCTTGCCCGATACTCTGCTCGATGCTTTGAAAGAGTTCTACGAGGCGCTGTTGCTCGGCGAGAGGCGGGAGAGGGATTTCATAGGTCGCTAAATCTCTCCACTTTGTTCTTGGCGATAAAGAACCAGCAGAGGTATTAATGGCGTGATTAATAAAAGAATCAGACGATGTATAGAAGGGCAATAACGCGGGTAACAATCTATCTTCTCTAGCGCGGAAAACCAAGATGTCTCCTGAACAAATTCCATCAAAGTCAGCGACAGCAACTTTACGCAAGTATGCGCGTCTTTTCCCGAACAACACATCACTGCACTTGAATGTTTTGGAAAACGTTGTTCCATTTTCAAGATTTCCAAACCCAACAATTTTCAGATTTTCGCCATCAATATTTTCCAAGCCAACGAATTTGGACAAACCATTTTGCAACGGATTTTTGTCATGTTGCTCTATACAACTAACAACATCGCCAAAAGGTGTTTGATTCCACTTGCCCTTCTCCAACTTTATCATGCGTCAACCCTCGCGCCCCAGAATCCAAAGTCTTCAAGACCTTGGAATTCTAATTCACCACTCCTAACGCGGCCAATTTTTCAAAAAGGGTGTCCAGCGAATCGTTTAATTGCGCTTGTCTATCTTTTACATTAGTTAAGAGTTCAGCGACATCATGCCCACTGTCGCCTTGCGTTTGTTTCACATACAACTGCAAACTCAAATTGCCATTGTTTCCCAGAACATTTTTACTACTCATCACTTTAACAAAGCCATCCACATCTTGAAATTTCCAATACGCATCGCTGATTTTTTTGATATGCTGTGGTTCAAGCCAAGCATTAGTGCGCTCGATTCGCAATTCATTCACCGCATTGATAAAAATAATTTTGCCTTGACGCTCTTTCGGTTTGTTCATGCGGCAAACCAGCAGACAACTTTCCATGCTGCTGTTGTAAAACAAATTCCTGCCCAAACCAATCACCGCATCCACATAATCGCCCTCGATCATCTTTTTGCGAATGTTACTCTCGGCATCGCGGAACAATACGCCGTGGGGCCACAACACCACACAGCGTCCCGTATCGGGATTCAAACTCGCCATGATGTGTTGTTGAAACGCATAGTCCGCGTTGCCTTGCGGCGGCGTGCCCCAAATATTTCTGCCAAACGGATCATTCATCCATTTCGCCTGATTCCATCGTTTCACGCTGTAGGGCGGATTCGCCATAATCACATCAAATTTTTTCAGTTCGTCATTTTCCAAAATTTGCGGATTGTCCAGCGTGTCGCCCTGCACAATCAAGAACTCGTCCACATTGTGCATAAACATATTGATGCGCGCAATCGCGGAGGTGATGAGATTCAATTCCTGCCCATACAGTTTCAGCGTGCGATATTCTTTGCCCTGTTCTTTGAGGTACAACGCGCTGTTGAGTAAAATGCCGCCGCTGCCGCACGTTGGGTCATAGACGCTTTCGCCTGGCTGCGGGTCACTGAGCATTGTCATTAGTTTGACGACAGTGCGATTCGTATAAAACTCGGCGGCGGTGTGTCCGCTGTCGTCTGCAAATTTCTTGATGAGGTATTCATAGCCCTCGCCCATAATATCGTGCGGCACATTCGCCACCGTCAAATCAATCTGGCTAAAATGCTCAATCAGGTTGAGCATCTTTTCGTCGCTCATGCGGCGTTTGTTGGTCCACTGCGCGTCGCCAAATACATCGTGCAGGTTTTCAAAATTTGCTTTTTCGATTCCGTTCAACGCCTTTTGCAGCGCCTCGCCCACATTCACCGTTTTCTTGCGCACATCGCCCCAGTGGCATCCTTTGGGAATCTGAAACCAATGTTGTTCGCGGAACTCGGCATAATCCAAATCGTTGCCGCTTTCTGCCAGCGCGAGACGATACTCTTCATCCCAAATATCGCTGATGCGTTTAAAAAAGAGCAAAGGAAAAATGTACTGCTTGAAATCGGCAGCATCAATCAAGCCGCGCAAGATATTTGCCGCGCCCCACAGGTAGGTTTCAAGTTGTTTTTGGGTCATCTACATTCCTGCAATAATTCGTCCGCCGTTCTCATTTTACGGCCGCGCAAAATAGTTCGAGTCCTTGAAGTAGGTCTCATACACGGCGCGATCCGTGCCCTGTAACGCCTCGGGAAATAGCGAGAGCGTGCCGCCGTCGGGGGCTTGACGGATTGTGAGCATGCTGAGCTCTGACAAAATCTCCGCGACGACGTTCATGTCGTCCCAGTAGCGTTCATTCGCGCCGAGAGTGGCGGTCGCCCCCGTACTCGTCAGGATCGTCGCATCCAGAAGTGAGATGCGGTCTGTTGAAAACTGAAACGCGACGAGCGCCTTTTCAAGGGCTTCGGAGAGTGCCAGTTGACGGGTATCGCCTTCGAGAAAGGAAAGATTGCCGCGCGCATCAAAGGGCGGGAGAATCGCTTCGGGCTTGCCGCCGATGCCAGCGATCGCTCGCTCAAGCCCAGAAAGCCTGGCCTTTTGCTGAATGGTATTGGGTGTATAAGATTGGCTCCGCAGAAACCAAGTCGCGATGCACAGACGAAAGAGGGAAACATTTTGCATAAGTAGACTCCTTTTACTCCATCATGCGATCAAGCCCGCGAATGTACGTCTTGATCCACATTCTCCTTCAACTCGACACTAATGATATGCAGTTCGGTCTCACCGACATTTTCGAGCGAATGTGGGGGTATCGGCGCTGACCACAACACCGTAGGCGGCGTCTTGAAGGCGTCAATTTTCCGCGAGTCAACCAGCACATTGTCTTGGTCATCATAGCGCACAAAGCTGCTCCAGCTCAAAACATACAACACACTGTGCCAACGATGCGTATGCACGGGGGTTCGATCGCCGGGCGCGATACGCGTGTCCAGAACTCGTACACGATCATTCTCCAACAACAACTTGTGGTGATTAGGCGCGGCTGCAAGAGCATCAAGTGAATCTGGCAGCGACAATTCTTGTTGATTGGGATTCGTCATTATCTTCATCCCTCCTGCAAATTGACAGCTCCTTACTGTGTCGCGTTTTCCTGATCTGTATCCTCATCTTTGAGCATCTTGATAATATGCTTTGCCAACCGTTCTTGAATCTCACGATGTCTTGGCACAGGTTGCGAAACTTTGGTTTTGGGATTTTGATACCAATCGTGATTGCCGCCGTGCCGAATAAAAACACAACCCATCGTCTCGATTGTCCTGATCAAATCTCGGCGTTTCATGCGATTTCTAGCTCGGCAACGCGCAAGATATTTGGAATTGTCCCACTCGTCAATTCTTTATAGAGATCGATCAGATTCTCTTGCAGCTCCTGTTCCGTTTTGCCCTGCGTCCAATAGCTCGGAAACTCTTCCAGATAGCCGAGCCACATTTCTTCATCTTGCCAGTACACGTACTTTTGTTTGATCATCTTCCTCTCCCCCTACCCGCCTCAAATTACCCGCGCTCCGCGTACAGATGGTCTCGATCAACTTGAATGTCTTGTCCTAAACTATAGGTCTGCGCGACAAAACGCCGATAGGACTTTGCTTTCTTTGTCGTGAGAGTTGCCAATTCACCCTTCAACGACGCAATAATAAATTCGACTAATTGTAGTCGTTCTGAAACCGAGGCATGCTGAATCTGTTGAAGAACTGTTGGATTGATCATTTCGCTACCCTTTCTGCAGTATCCCGCTAGATTCCTTCCGTGGGAGAAGGTATAAAAAAATCACTTGCCCGTCAAACTTGGAACGCCTTCACCAACGCTCTCCATTTCCCCTCATCCTGTCCCACCTCGAACGGCGTGTACAATGTGATCCGATCCAACAGTCCCGCGTACCGCGTCTGAATCGCGCGCGCCAAATTATTTTCATCCGTCATCACGCAAAACTGTTCCAGCATCTCATCGGTAATTTGCGCGGGCATCTCCGCCCATTCCTTGCGCGCCGCCATACTCGAAAGTTTTTCGCCCGTCTCGCCCCAGCCGTGCGTTTCCATCACGGGGCGATAGGTTGGCGTGGACGCGTAAAACGAAATTTGCATCCGCGCCATTTCCGCCTCCCCCTCATTCGTCGCCACAAAAATCGCGGACGACAATTGAATGTCCGCGCGCGCGCGCTTCGTTTTTTGCAAACCGCTTTCGATATTCGGCAAAATCATTTCGCGAATATATTTCGCGCTGTGATAGGGATGCACATGAAACCCCTCGCACAATTCGCCCGCGACGTGGCACAATTTTTCATTCACCCCCGCAATGTAAATCGGAATGTGTGGATGCTCAATCGGTCCCGGATTAAAGAACGGCGTCATTAACGTAATCTTGTAAAACTCGCCGCGAAAATTTACTTTGCCGTCCCCCTGCCACGCGTCCCACACCGCGCGCATCGCCAAAATCATTTCGCGCAATTTCGCGGCAGGCGATTCCCACACTGTCGCAAAGCGTCGTTCGATGTGCGGTTTCACTTGCGTGCCCAATCCCAAAATAAAGCGTCCATTCGATGCCGCTTGCAAATCCCAAGCGGTGTGCGCGAGAACGGTGGGGCTGCGCGGAAACGCGACCGCAATCGAGGTGCCCAATTCAATTTTTTCCGTATGTTCCGCCGCGAGCGCCAGCGGCAAAAATGGATCGTGTTGTGTTTCACTCGTCCATAACGCATCAAAGCCGATTTCTTCAACGGCGCGAGCGAGCGCGGGGATTTCACGTATATTGGGCACAAGAGTTGCGACATCAATTTTCATGATCATGTATTGGACGCGGATGAACGCGGGTTTACGCGGAAAAAAGCAATACCGCTTCATCCAGCAAGAGACGTTTCACCGAAACGTCTCTACGTCATATTCTCCTCATCGGAATTTGGGTCAGATTCGAAAAGGTCACGGTACTCGCTGTCATCATTCAATTCTTTCATCACATCAATAAAATGCTGCGGATCACCCATCCGCTCATCAATGGCGCGCGGATTTTCCGCCTTCCACTTTTCGAATCGTTCATCTTCCTCTTTCCAATACGCGTCCGCGCCTGCGCGATCATATTCATCCACCAGCCCAAAACCACCGTCGTCGTAACCCCAATGCCACTCCCCCTCCAATTCCATTTCCTTCATCGCTTGGCACACGGGACAATCATCAAACACCATCTCGTGTGCATGTCCCTTTGGCAGCACGTTTGGCTCGCCTTTGCGTTCGCGCCAAATAATTTCCGCGGGCGTGCTGCCGTGCATATCCTCATGCGGCGTGAGTAACCAATCACGAATCACCGCATCCGCCCAGGCGCGCGCCGCCGCCGGATCCTGCGCGGGATCCAATGCCGTAATTTTGACCACACATTGATCGCGCAAATGCCGCACCAATTCGCCGTACAACGCACTTTCTTGCAACGCGGACATATTGCCCTCCTTTTTTTTTCACGCCGTCACCCGTTCAGCGATGGCCGATGCAGCGCATCGGCGAAATCGCTGTCTGAAAAAAAGAAAAAAAGAAAACCAAAAAATTTTACCTCTTCATCCTTCATCCTTCATCCTTCATCCTCACCCCTTCATCCCTCATCCTTCCGCCTTCATCCTTCACTTGATCCGATACCCCTCCACTTCATTATTCAACACCCACGCCACCACTTCGCCAATACGAATTTCCTCGTACAAGTACGCTTCTGTCGTTACCGCCGCCGAACCGCGCCCGCGCAAACCTTTCCGCGCGCGTTCCATCTTTTCAAAACGTTCGCGCCACACGCCAAAATTTTCTGCGCGCAAATCCACCCAACCCTTTTTCGCCCACAGGTCAATGTTGTCCGCGTCAACATTCGCAAAATTCGCGTCCGCGCGTTCGGGAATCCGAATCTGCGGACCGCGCCAAATTGTAATCCCATCAGGCGCGAGAATCGGCACGCCAACAGAGACAATCATCTCCACAATCGCGGGATGTTTTCTCAACCACGCGTGCAGCGCGTCCGCGATTTTTTTCGGACGTTGATTCAGGACGCGCTCGAGCGTGTGATAACGTTGGCGCAGCAAAAATGCCTCAAACAACAATTTGGAAAGTTCGGGCGGTCCGAGTTGCCCCAACGCAATGGAAGGAATGTTTGTTTCATTTTCCAAACGTGATAAATCCTCCAACGCCGCGCGCCGCAAAGTCCCCGCGCGATAACTGGGATTCAACACCGTGCTGTCGAGCGCGGACAAAACCTCATGCCCCGTATTCACGCCCATAATTTCCAAGACCACTTTTGACGCAATCTCTTCGGGCGTAATAAATTCCATCTGGTTCATTGCCGTAATCGCTTCAAATTCCCCTTTGGCAAACAAACCATTTTCGCCCGTGTCCACAATCACCACTTCCAATTTCCCGCGTTCCTCGTACTCGTCTGCGTTCTCGCGCAGCGTCAACGCCCCATTCAAGTTTTCCGTTTTCGGCGCGTACCGCATCACCTGTTTCCCGCGTTCGTGGATCGCGCGCATGTTAATATCCGCGTACCCGATCATCGCTGCGGGTTTTATCTCTTTTACAATCGGCGCGTCAGGCGTGCGCGCCATCAAAAACATCAACCCCGTTTGCGCGAAACCCACCGCCGTTTTGGACATTAATTTCGCGCTCGGTTTATCTTCGCCGTGTGTGTACGGAATGTTCAGCCCCATCCCGCCCGTCCCCGTCGTCCCAATTTTCAAATACAACCGCGTCCCCGCTTGATCCATCGCCCGCAGCATCAAAACAATATGCCGAATCAACTGCGGCACTGCTTGCGAAATCACCAACGACTCGAACGCCTTTTGCGCGGGTTTCCGCAACTGCGCGATTTTTTCAATATGCGCGTGCAGTTGTGTTGTGAGATGTTCGATTTGTTCGCGCGAATACGCCAGTTGCGCGCCCCTCACCCCTAGCCCCGCTCCCGTTGGGAGAGGGGCTAGGGGTGAGGGCAGACTCCCCTCTCCTGAAATTTGATGCCCTTCAAATTTCAGGAGAGGGGCTGGGGGTGAGGCGTGTAGGGTGCGCGTCAACGCCTCAATCTCCTCAAACAACGCGTCCATTTTATTTTTCGCAATTACCGAAGCTGCATACACATCTTGATAACTGATCGCCGTAGCTGTATTGATACTGTCCACGATCACATTCGGCTTGTGTTCGAGAATAAGTTGCACGAGACGCGAACGCCGATACGCCTCTTGAAAATCGCCCAACAGATCGTCGTACAATTCATCGCGTCGTTCCTTCGACGCCATCAAATCGCTGCGTCGTTCATGTTGAAATTCAGCGCGCACAAACACATCGCCCCATTCCCCGATCCATTCAATCTCCGAACATTCTTTTTTCAACAGTCCAATCGCTTCGCGCACTTCGCGCTGATACAACGACGCGATAATAATTTTCTCCGCCTCCATCTCGCGCGCAATCGCCCGCGCCACTTGCAAGCCGACGAGACCCGCGCCGCCCAGTAACAAAAATGTTTTATCGTTCATGCTGCTCCATTGCAGAGGATTGCGAATCGCGCATGGCGAATCGCGTATCGCGTATGGCGAATCGCGTATCGCGTATGGCGAATCGCGTATCGCGTATTACAACAAAATTCCAAATTGATTTTAGCATAGCTTGTGTGACATTGGTGCTTGCGCGCTTTGTTTTTTATGTCGCTTTGTTCTGCCAGCAAACAGGGTTCGGGGTGTGCGTCAAGTTTTTTGGGTAACGGGCGATTCCAACCTGCGGAGGCAGGTTTCGCGTGGCGATGTAAGTCATCGCATGTTGCCGCGATTTGCAATCGCCCGTAGGTCGTTATAATCCATTCATGCCGCGTACGTCCACTCGCCTTCGCGCAATCTCAACCTCCACGCCCGCACTCGTCGCTTTCCCACACCCGCTCACCTCATTCATCGGACGCGCCCGTGAATTGGAAACGATTTTACGTTTGTTGAATCAAGCGCGTCTTGTCACCATCGTCGGCGTAGGCGGTGCAGGGAAAACGCGGCTGGCGTTGGAACTCGCGGCGCGTCATGCGGACGCGGTTTGCTTCGTTGCACTCGACGCGCTGAACGACGCATAGTTGATCCCTCAAACCATCGCGCGCGCCGTAGGCATGGGGGAGGTCAGCGCGTATGTGGATGTGGAAAGCATCACGCGTTTTTTGAACGCGCGCCAATTGTTAATTATTCTCGACAACTGCGAACATCTCATTGACGCGTGCGCGCAGATTGTAAATCAGCTCCTCACCGCATCTCCCGTTCCTTTAACGGCGCTCGGAACAGGTCTAAAAATTCTCGCCACGAGCCGCGAACCGCTTGGCATCGCGGGCGAACAAATTTTTCCGCTGCCACCTTTGACGCTGCCTGAAACAACCCCGATGGCGTTGGCGACGCTGCGAAAATTTGAAGCGATTGAATTGTTCACCACGCACGCCCGCGCCGCACAGCCCGCCTTTACGTTGAATGAAAAAAACGCCTCCCTCATCGCGCATCTTTGTCTCCGTCTGGATGTAATGCCGCTGGCGATTGAATTGGCAGCCGCGCGTGTGCGTACGCTTTCACTCGTAGAGAGTGCCGCGCGTTTGGAGGATCGGTTTCAATTCTTGACGCAAGGTTCGCGGGCGGCGGCGCCGCGTCATCAAACGCTGTACGCCGCGTTGAGTTGGAGCTATGACTTGCTCACCGCAGAGGAACGCGCGCTGTTTCGCGCGTTGGCTGTGTTTGCGGGCGGCTTTGAAGCGGATGCCGTCGCGCGGGTTGCAATGGGCGGGGAAGGTTCGCTTGCGCGGGCGCAAGATGGCTTGGCGCGTCTGGCGGACAAGTCGCTCGTGCGTGTCGAGAGGATGGAGGACGCGACGCGTTATGGATTGCATGAATCCGTGCGTCAATTTGCGTTATTGAAATTGGTTGAAGCGAATGAATATGCAGGCGCGCGTGAAAAGCACTTATGGTTTTGTATGGACTTTGCCGTGACGCACGAAACAAAATTGTACGGCGGCGGGCAAGTGAAATGGTATGCGCGCTTTGAACGCGGGCATGATAATTTTCGCGCGGCGCTGCAGTGGGCAAATGAAACGCCCCGCGCCGTCGAACTCGGTTGGCGGCTTGCTAACGCGCTGACGAGCTTTTGGATCGTGCGCGGTCATGCGCGTGAAGCCGCCCGCTCGTTCGAGCTCCTGCTGCGCGAAACGCCGCAAGATGTAAATGTGCGTGCGCGTGGTCTGATAGACAACTCAAATAAAACTCGTATGATAGGGGAATGGCAGAACGAAAATTCAAATTGAGCGCACCACAGGTGAACGCCTTACGACGCGCACAGGACGGAGCCAGCGCAGGTCCCCTG
>Ga0247727_10009613_pt1 | contig 17432 bp, 15 predicted proteins | sample WisWelCaveWW1625_FD_202498 | JGI IMG/M metagenome (GOLD analysis project Ga0247727, IMG submission 202498) | Biofilm microbial communities from Wishing Well Cave, Virginia, United States - WW16-25 | ecosystem: Environmental > Aquatic > Deep subsurface > Groundwater > Cave microbial mat | place...
TTCAATAATGCGATCCAGCACGCGGCGCATATATTTGTCGTATTCCTGCGCGGGCTTTTCAGACCACCACGTCTCCATGCTGACAAATACAACAGAAGGATTCCAAACGCGCAACTCACAATCGAGCGGTGATTCATTCGGGTTGCACGATTTTGGATCGGAACGCAATGGCGAGATCACCGCGGCGGCATTGAAGCCTCCCTTCACGGCGAGGCTGGCGCGCGAATAGGAGCCTTGATAGTAATCAATCGTTGGCTGCAAATAAGCATACTCAGCGCCAAGGCTGAAATCACCGGGTTTATCGAATGCCGAAAGAAAATATGACGAGACGTTCTGGCAATCGCCGATGATCGAGAAGTGTGCTGGGTCGTTGCCCATCGCGAGTCCCTGCTGATAAAGTTCGCGCATGGTCCCGCTTATTTCAGTTGGCACAGCGGGCATTTGCATCCACGCGTCTGTTGCGAGAGGCGGCTTGGGCGTTCGCAGAGCAGTCGCTGCGGGAACGGTTGCGGTGGCGATCACTGTTTGGGGAACGGAATCAGTGATCGGCTGAGTCTGAGGCGATGCTGTTGCTTGAACGGGATTGTTTTGCTGTTTCGCTCCTCCTGTTGAACAGGCAGCTGTCAGAGTCAACATCAAAAAGAGAAAAAAGATTTTGTGTTTCATGGTCCTATTTGTTGTTGCAGGTGGTTTGGATTGCTTCGGCAATTTTACCAGTGAGCAGCGCTTCGCCCTCAGGCGTGAGATGGACGCCGCTGTTCGTAAACTCCTCGATCGGGGCAATATCCCACAGGTCGAGATAATGCCAGTTGCGCGCGGCGGCGCGTTCAGCCAGCATCGCGCGATATTCATCATACGCCCAGCGCGGGTAGAAAAAATTATAGCGGACGTCGCTGTTGAGTCCGTTGCTGATGAGGATCGGTTCGTTGACGAGGATGGTCAGCACGGGCGCGGCAGACATGCCCGCATCGAGCACGTCGAACGCAAGCGTGTTCCGCAACGAGGTCAGCTCATGAAATTCATCGCTGGCTTCGAGGTCGATCTGCGCGCGCTCATAGCTTTCGGGATAGAACTGATCAATGCCGGTGGATGCCCACAGCGCGCCATACATTTGCAGCCGCAGGAGATCGGACAATTCACGCCTCCGACTCACGAAGGTCTGGTCCCATTTCGACGCGTTGATCAACGCTGAATCATTTGGATCCGCGTTCAATTCATATTTCGCAATGAGTTGGCGGACGCGTTCAGGGTTGTTGGCGACGAGCGGCGACCCAAATTGTTTGTCCCTCGGAAGGGATTCTAGTGTCGTGAGCCAGATGACCATATCAGGCTGATATTGCAACGCCTCATCGAGGATCATCAACTCCTGCATGAGCGAGATATAAGGGTAGCCTAAATTATATACCTGAACTTTTTTTTCACATGCAGAGATCGCGCTTGAATTTAATTGCCCTGCGAGAGTCTGTTCGGGGGTGAGCAGTGTTCCCCACACGGACGAGTCGCCGATGAGGAAAACGCGATATTCATCAGGTGCTTTCGGAGTCCCCACCAGCACGTGCGAAGCAAACATGGCGTCCAGATTGAACAGACTAAAGTTATATGCCTGTGGATGTTCGCCGAACGGAAGCCTTTCACGCCCGGGGAAGACGCTGTTGTATAAGGAAAGTTTTCCTAGAGGTATTCCCTTTAGAAAAATGAATGCAAAGTTGCACAAAGCAATCAACAATATTGCTTTGAGGAGAACTGCGAAGAGGCGGATACGGGATCTGTTTTCCATAATTTTATTTCGCGCTCCCGACGAGCATCGGGACGATGTGAGCGGAGAGCGGGTGTTCGTCCCGCTCGCAGACGAAGCGCAGGATGATCTGCAATGCTGCGCTTCGTCTGCGAGCGCCTATCGGCTTACTCCGCTCAGCGCGAGAAATACCTGCCACGAAAGGGACGGTTCGCTCAATGCGAAGAATACCCATCCGAGCGCGACGAAGTGAAACGTGAGCAATATGCCGCCCAATTGTAAAGCGGATTGAAGGCGTATGTTCTGTTGCAGTGCGGGGAAACGCAGGCGCACAAAATCGCTCCAGCGGTTTTGCAGGAAGAGTCCCAGCCCGTGCCATGCTCCCCATAGAATAAAATTAAGTGTAATGCCATGCCACAAGCCGATCAATAACATCGTCGCCAATTGACCGATCAGGATCATCATCCATGCGGGGATGTTTTTGTAGCCGCGTATCCAGCGATTGAAGGGGTTGAAGAAATACGCGCGGAACCACTGCGTAAGTGTCATGTGCCAGTTGTTCCAGAATTGCGTCAGGTTGGGTTTGGTGTATGGCGCGGCGAAGTTTTCAGGGAGTTTGATGCCGACCAGGCGCGCAATGCCAACGGCAATATCAGTATAACCGCTAAAGTCGAAGTAGATTTGAAACGTGTAAGCGTACAGGATGATCCACATCCAGCCGGTCGTGCGGACTTGCGTGGCGAGCGCGTCGTTGAGGGCGATCAATGCCAGCGCGTCCGCAATGACGAATTTTTTGAATAGTCCAATTGTAATGCGTTGACCCGCCAACAGCGTTTCGTCCTGCGTGAGGACAAAGTCCTTTCGCAGGTCTTGGGCGAAGCGTTCGGCGCGGTCAATGGGACCGGCGGAAAGCGATGGGAAGAAGACAACGTATGTCGCGAACTCAGGCAGGCTGAGGTCGGGCAACCGTCCCATTTGTTCGTCCCGCATGCTTCCCGAAAGGGTGGATTGAGGCGTGCGGGATTTGTCCCGCAGAACGTGGATGAGGCGGAAAGCGATGTATGAGAAGCCGAGCCAGCGCAGGTCAGATGCGGATGCGTTTTCTGCCGAACGGTTCGTGAGTTCTCGGATGAATATGCTGGTTTGCAGGGAGAGAGTGGGAGATTTGAGAATTAGGAGAATTATGAGCAACAAAATGATCGCGATTGATAATATCCATGCGTAGGCGCGCGAAATCCGCGTAGTGAAAAGAATCATAACTGCGAGAGCGGCGGCAAAGATAAGAAAGATGCCGAGCCTCGGAGGGATTGTCGCTGTAAGGAATGGGTGGGGAAGAATGTAGCGCGTAAGATCAATGATTGTAACAAGTCCAACGATGATTATTAATCCGTATAAGTTTTGAGGTGAGCACCACGCGTCTGCTTGCGATATGATGAACCAAACAAGAATGACCAAAGCCAGTGAGAGCGACGGCAGCCAGAAATCGAATGAACGCAACGGGCTGACAGGCTGAAACCAGTAGACAGCAAGTACGCTAAACGCGAGAAGCAGATACATCCGGAGCGCGCCACGCGTCAGTGCGCCGACCAGGGACGCGGCGAGAATGGAAGCGCCGATCTGGATGAGTCCCATTATGATCCGCATGGTAAGTCGGATTGACAATCCGACCTACCAGGAATTAACGCGTCCCGCATACCAGCCAATCGCCGCCTTCCCGTGTCACCTGATAAGTCCGCACGGAGAGATCGAGTTCCTGGTCTTCGTTGTTGTAACTGGCGATGATCTTGCCCGTGCAATGGACGAGTGCGGTGTCGCCGTCCGTCCCTGTTTGTACGCAGGCTGCATCTTCGAGCCGCGCGGTGACAGCCTGGAACGAGTCGAGTTCGATCAACGCGTCCTCCTCCCATGCGCCGCAGACAAGCGTGGGGAGACGGTCCGCATCTTTTTCGACGAGCGCGTTCAAATAATTATCAACGGCTTTTGCGGGCGCGTCCGCGTTGGAGGCGCAGGCGGTAAGCAATAAATTGGCAGTTAGCACAACGGACAAAACCAGTAATATTTTTCGCAAAGGAACCTCCAGTTTGTAATTCAGGACGGGGATTATATTCGATTTTAAGCGCATCCCGTTGGTCGAGTAGAGGCGCCTCGCGCCACTACTCAACCAACGAGGTATTTACCCACACACGAAATAGATGATGGAAATGACCACGCCGATGACGACAACTGTCCATCTCAACGTGGATGGTTTGACGCGGCTTGCGAGTTTTCCACCCAGCATCCCGCCGATCAATGCTCCCACTGCCATCACCAGCGCGGCGGACCAAATGACCTGACCCGAAAACAGAAAGAAAACCGCCGCGGCTACATTGACACTGAACGCAACTGCCTGTTTGAGCGCGTTGAGACGCGTCAGCGAATCTTCCAGCGTCAATCCCAATGCGGATAGGACGATCACGCTCAAGCCCGCGCCGAAGTAACCGCCATAGACCGATGCCAACCCGACCGGCAGCCAGGCAAGTTTCTCCAGCCTCGCGCCGTGACCGTCCCCCATGCGGCGTACCAACCACGCGCGGACGAGGTCTTGAATCGCGAGCAAACCCGAAGCAAGCAGGATCAGATATGGCACTATTTCCTTGAATAACTTTTCGCCTGTCTGTAACAATAAATAGCCGCCAACGACTCCGCCGACGATGCCCGCAGGGACGATCAACCACAGTCTGTTTTTTTGCCCGCGCAGGTCACTCCATTGCGCGAGAGTCCCGCCGAAATAGCCGGGACAAAGCGCGACCGTATTCGTCACATTTGCAGTCACCGCTGGGATGCCTAAAAAAGTGAGCATGGGAAACGTGATGAGCGTCCCGCCGCCCGCCAGCGCGTTGACCGCGCCCGCGGCGAGCGCGGCTAACGCGGCGAGGAGGAAGTCGAGGGGTGAGAGCATAGTGTTTCTAAAACAAGTATAGCATTGGATTTAGGGGATAAACCAGTGGCAGAATCGATGTTGTCTTGTTGGCCATCTGAAGTTGCTGTATACTACAAATCAGCTTACCACTTTAGCCTATCAAGGCGAGGAAACATATTCATAAGGTGAGATTTTGAAAGCACTAATTCAATTTTTGAGAAACCTGCTCTCAAATCTTTTCAAGAGAATCTTTGGAGACAAAACATCCATGAGCCTCCATTTTTATGGCGAAATCAGAAATATTCACTACAAAGCATTTTTAACGGAGGACTTGCCTGAATATAACTTTGCCGAATTCAACATCAATGAGGCTGGAACTTTTGGGAAAATAACTTAAAAAGGCGGAGAAGTAGCCTTCTCAAAATGGGTATCACCTAAAAGAACACGCAGTTACCCTTTTGAAAGAATTTACAACACATTGAATTCCCGCACACGCTTAACTGTTATTCCCGTTCTAAAAGACGAGGGCTTGGATGGCGACCTGGACAGAATTCAATATTCCACAATTTCGTGGATGAATCTAATGAACGTCCATATCGTTCTAGCATATTACGACAAAGCAAGCAAAAGTACTCGTCCTCTGCAAGTAGCTAAAAATAAAATTACCCATCAAGAATTTGATAGCACTTCTGTAAATAAACAAATACAGGAAATAATTGAGGGTCAACAACAAAGCGCACTTCATTGGAATCTTGACCTGATTGGAAATCATTTTACAAATATTTACAGACTGGCTTTGGAGAGTTATGAAAACATATCCCAAAGTACGGGAGTGAAAGTGCATGACCGAGAAACACAGGAGCAATATCTGGCAATCATCATGCGAGATTTTCACAAATTCAGGGATATTTCCTTGCGTGGCTCAAAAGGCGCATCCATTCGTGAGACCCAAACAAATCATGAGCTTGAATATTTATCGGATGGCATGAAGGCGAGTTTTGAAATAGAGAATTATCTTGGCGGAGTTTATTATTTGACGGCTGATGAAGTCATAAAGGATGAAACCACCGAAGTTTATATCATTCAGGAGTCAAAGAATTCTTCAGAAGGATTTTTACCAAGTTTGTCAGATGTAAAAGATGGTTTGTTTAAATTGATACTTTATGCAAACTTACACTACCTTATGTTAGACTCAAATCGCGTGGAATTTCGGGCGCGCTTAAAATTGACGGGTAAAAAAGTAAAAGGAAATTTATCTATGCCCTGTAATGAAAAGATGTTGGCAGAATTTTTAGATGTGAATAAAGGTAATTACTCCAAGCGAGAGGCAGAAACGATCTTCAAGTTAAACTTAGAAGCGTCGAATAATGACAAACTTGAAATTCAGATTTCATCGAACGCGTAATGATTACTAAAAGCCCCTTACGATACCCCGGCGGAAAGTCACGTGCCATTCAGCAGATGAAATATCTTTTGCCGAGTGAGTTTGAAGAATATCGCGAACCCTTTGTAGGCGGCGGCTCATTCTTTATATATCTTAAGCAAAAACAACCAGACCTGAAAATCTGGATTAATGATTTAAATCCAGAACTTTATTGCTTTTGGAAATATGCCCAGATCGATTCGGAAAAGTTGGCAAATGGAGTATCAAAGGTCAAGAAGGAACGGCTGGATGGGCAAAACCTATTTGATGAGCTGGTCAAAGTTGATGTCACGTCGCTGACGGAGTTTGAGCGTGCTGTCCGTTTCTTTGTGCTAAACCGCATTACATTTTCTGGTGTCGTCGAATCTGGAGGATACTCGCAACACGCATTTGGAGGCAGGTTTACTGAATCATCCATCGAACGCGTTGCAAAGCTGGGTCAGGTTTTAGAAGGTATTAACATTACCCAGCTGGATTATCGCGAACTCTTGATAAACGGCGACAAAAATATATTTACTTTCCTTGACCCGCCTTACTTCAAAGCAACTAAGTCAAAGTTGTATGGGAAGAACGGCGTTTTACATACCGGTTTTAATCATAATGAATTTGCGGGTGAAATGAGAGAATGCAAACATTCGTGGTTGATTACTTATGATGACTCCCCAGAAATTCGAGAGAATTTTTCATTTGCCAGAATTTACGAGTGGGAATTGCAATATGGGATGAATAACTACAAACAGGGGAAAGCAGAAAAGGGTAATGAATTATTTATTTCCAACTACAAACTTCCCTTAATGTCAAAAAACAAAACCAATAAAGAAAAGGAGATTGCACAATTAGTATTGCTCTAAAAGTGTGCATATTCAAAACCTTGTTTACAGAACAAATTTGCTATATACTTGCCGGCCTTAAATGGCAGGGTATCAAATCTTTACTGGAAATTGCTTGGATCACCTGAAAAATAAAAGTTTTTCGGGAAAGATTGATTTAACTTTCCTAGACCCTCCTTTTAATCAGAATAAGGATTATTCATTTCACGACGACAATTTATCCATGGAAGAATATTGGGGTATGATGAGTGAGGTTTGCCAGAGAATTATTGATATTACATCGGATGGCGGCGCAATTTATTTCATGCAACGTGAAAAGAATGCCGAAGGTGTATTACAGTGTTTGAGAGAAACGGGCTGGGTGTTGCAAAATTTGATTGTTTGGAAGAAGAAAACATCAGCCGTTCCAGTGCCAAGTAAGTTTGGAAAACAATATCAAATACTGGCTTATGCAACAAAAGGTGCGAAGGCACGAGTTTTTAACCGCTTACGTATTTCTCCTCCATTGCCGTCAAATTACAAAATCAAACGTGAAAATGGTATTTATGTAACCGACGTGTGGGATGATGTTAGAGAATTGACTTCAGGATATTTTGCTGGAGATGAAGCTATTAGAAACAAAATTGGCGAGCGTTTTCATAAACAGCAATCTCCCATAGCCTTGCTAATAAGAATTATCCTGTCTTCTTCAAGAGTGGGCGATATTGTTCTTGATCCATTTTCAGGTACAGGCACAACTTTGGTAACTGCTTATCAGTTGCAAAGAAATAGTATTGGAATTGAAATTGATCCTAGAAATTCAAAAATGATACGCGAGCGCTTGGACAAGATAAGAGACCCTGATAAGGTTGAAAAGTATTATAAAGAATATTCTTATACTGAAAAACTGCCACAGGTTTGGGGAATAGAAACTGTAGCAAATAGATAGAAAACATCCCTTGAATGGCTGGTTCCTTGTGTTTCAGGTAAATCTTTACCGCTCGTCTCATTAATTACTAAATTTTTGGGATAAATTGTCGGCTGAATTTTCTACTACAAGTTTAGACGCTTATGCGGCACTTTGTAATTGCTTGACGCAGGTATTTTGCAAGCGTATAATCCCAGCTGTTCAGGAGTAGTACGTGAAAAATGCCTGATAGAGAAGGATGTGTTCGGTGGAAGCATCCTCAGGAAATCATCACTGAAGTCGTCTGATGAATTTGCCGAAGAACATTAGCCAACCGCTAATAAAGTAGAACGGCACGGGATTGCCCGTTACAGCATGAACCGATGATAGTCGGTTACAGAGTGCAGTCGAAAGGCTGAATTGAGGTGGTACCACGGAGCGAACGCTTCGTCCTCTTGTTGGACGGAGTGTTTTTATTTTAAAGTACACTCGTAAACAAGTAGACACGTAAGCACGTAAACACATAGACAAGTCCCTGTATACCTGTGTACTCGTTTACATGTCTACCGCACCCAAGGAGCAAGAATGAGCCACCGAGAATTACCAAAAGCCTACGACTTCAAATCCACCGAGCCGCGTATTTACGCGATGTGGGAAGCGGGCGGATATTTCAAACCGTGGAACGACCCCCGAAACGGCAACGAGGACTTCGACCCGAATGTGGAGCCGTTCGTCATCTCGATCCCGCCGCCGAACGTGACGGGCGAACTGCACATCGGTCACGCCATGTTCGTCAGCGTCGAAGACCTCATGATCCGCTATCACCGCATGAAGGGCTACTCCGCGCTCTGGGTGCCAGGCACCGACCACGCCGGAATCGCCACACAACTCATGGTGGAGCGCAACCTTCTGCAAAACGAGGAAGTGACGCGCGAGGAACTTGGCCGCGAAGAATTCATCAAACGCACCTGGGATTGGAAAAGAAAATACGGAAGCATCATCACGAACCAGATTCGACGACTCGGCGCGTCTTGTGATTGGTCCCGTGAACGCTTCACGCTCGACCCGGGGCTGAGTCGCGCGGTGCGGGAGGCTTTTGTGCGCCTCTACGAAAAGGGACTCATTTATCGCGGTCCCCGTTTCATTAACTGGTCGCCAGGGTTGAAGACCGCCGTCTCTGATCTGGAAGTGGAATACGAAGAGGAAGACGCAACGCTATATTACTTCAAATACAAATTGAAAGATTCAGACGAGTTTATTCCAGTAGCCACAATCCGCCCAGAGACAATTCTTGGTGATACAGCCGTCGCGGTTCATCCTGATGATGACCGATACAAAAAATATGTTGGCAAGTCTGTGATCGTGCCGATACTCGGGCGCGAGATTCTGGTGATCGCCGATCATTATGTGTCGCGCGAGTTTGGTACGGGCGCGCTCAAAGTTACGCCTGGGCATGACCCGAACGACTATCTCATCGCGCAGCGTCACAACCTGCCAATCATATCGGTGCTTGATGAGGGCGCGCAACTCAACGAAAACGGTGGACCATATAAAGGTCAGGATCGATTCGTAGGCCGCGAAAATCTGTGGAACGATATGAGGAAGGCGGGTCTTGTCATCAAGACCGAGCCATATCGTACAACCATCCCGCGCACCCAACGCGGCGGAGAGATCGTCGAGCCGATGATATCCACGCAATGGTTCGTGAAGATCGAGCCGCTCGCCAAAGCCGCCCTCGAAGCTGTGAGGGATGGACGGATCAAGATCGTGCCTGAGCGATTCGAGAAGGTGTATTTCAACTGGCTCGAAAACATCAAGGATTGGTGCATCAGCCGCCAGCTGTGGTGGGGACATCGCATCCCCGTGTGGTATTGCGCGGACGGTCACATGACGACGGGCCGCGAAGACCCGACGCAATGCGCGACCTGCGGCTCGAAAGAACTTACGCAGGATGAAGATGTGCTGGATACCTGGTTCTCTTCAGGCTTGTGGCCCTTTTCAACTTTGGGCTGGCCCGAAGAAACGCCCGATTACAAATATTTCTATCCCACCTCCTATATGGAAACGGGTTATGACATTTTGTTCTTCTGGGTGGCGCGCATGATCATGTCTGGCTTGGAATATACAGGGCGGGTTCCATTCCATACGGTGTATCTGCATGGACTCGTGCGCGATGAGATCGGGCGCAAGATGTCCAAGACCACTGGCAATGTGATCGACCCGTTGGATGTGATGGAAGTATATGGTACCGACGCTTTGCGTTTCACCCTCCTTGTAGGTTCAACTCCCGGCAACGATACGAACGTCGGTTTGAAGAAAGTGGAGTCAAACCGAAATTTCGCGAATAAATTGTGGAATATCGGACGCTTCGTGCTTTCCACCTTGCCGGATGATTTTGACCGCGCCAGTTATCAATATAACCCCGATAAATTATCCCTTGCGGATAAATGGGTGTTCTCACGTCTCCATCAGGTGATCGCGGACTGCACCCGTTTTATGGAGAACTTCGAATATGGGCAGGCTGGTTCAACAGTGTACGACTTCCTGTGGAATGACTTCGCCGATTGGTATGTGGAATATGCCAAGATCGTTTTGGCAGGCAACAACGATGCGGACAAGGCGCGGACGCGCGCCATCCTTGTGCATGTTCTGGATATGGTGCTGCGCCTTCTTCACCCGTTTGTGCCGTTCGTGACCGAAGCCTTGTGGGGTTACCTCCCGAAATTGCCTGGAACGCCGACTGCCATCATTATTGCGAAATGGCCCCAGGCTGGTCCTGAACCATTTGACGATGCTCTTGCGGATTTCAAACTAATTCAGGAAATTATCCGCTCGATCCGCAACCTGCGCGCGGAGAAGAACATCAGCCCTGCGAAAAAATTTGCCGCGACGATGGTCAGCAATGACAAAACTGATCTACTCAAAGAACAATCTACAACCATTGCGGTTCTCGCGGGACTCGACCAATCTCAAATCTTAAACCTCGAATCTCTAAGGGACAAACCCAAGGACTCCGCTGCGCTCGTGGTCGGTTCTGTGGAAATCTACATTCCACTCGCAGGCATGGTGGATCTTGCCGGTGAAAAAGCGCGTCTTGAGAGGGAACTCAGGGAAGCCGAGTCTCACATTCAACGCCTGGAGAATTTGCTCAGCGGCGATTTCGCCAACAAGGCGCCCGCCGCGTTGATCGCAAAAGAGCGCGGGAAATTAGCCGCGTATAAAGATACGGCGGAGAAGATCAAGGCGCAGTTGAAGTAAATTGATGTCGTTGCGAGCGCACGTTGCGAAGCAATCTCCCCTCGATTAAGGGATTGCTTCGACGGAGGAACGCCGCCTCGCAATGACATGTAAGACGCGTTATAATCACCTCAACCAAATAACAACCTTCGGGGCAGGGTGCAATTCCCGATCGGTGGTACAGCCCACGAGCCATTCTGGAGTGCAGGAGCTTGCTCCTGCAAATTCGACAGCTTGCTGTCGGACTCCAGAAAGCATGATCCGGCGAAACTCCGGAGCCGACAGTTACAGTCTGGATAAAAGAAGGAGAAAGGCTCACGCGAGTCCTGATTCTGCGCCCCGTAGCTTGATCTCTGCGAGGCGTTTTTGTTTGCCCTCACCCCAGCCCCTCTCCCAGCGGGAGAGGGTGTCCGAAGGACGGGTGAGGGAGAATATAACAGTATGACCAAAAGACTCACTCTCGGATTCACCTCTCTTACCATCTTCCTCTTGGCGTGGCATCTCATTACGCACCTCAGCGGGATCCCGAACTTCATTTTGCCGTCCCCGCTCAGCGTGTGGATTCGATTTGTCAAGGCAATTCAAGATGGAAGCCTGCCATACCACACGTGGATTACGCTCACCGAAATCGTTTTGGGGCTTTTGGCAGGCGTATTATTTGCAACCGTCGTCGGATACCTCCTTGCCAGGTCGCGTTCGTTGGAAAGGGTCTTGTCTCCATATCTTGTTGCGAGTCAGGCGATCCCGGTTGTGGCGATTGCGCCGTTGCTTGTCATCTGGCTTGGGGACGGAATCCTCTCTAAGGTTGTCATCTGCGCGTTGATCGTGTTCTTCCCGGTGTTGGTGAATACGGTTGTAGGTGTGCGCGCGGTGCCAACGGCATTGTATGACTTGATGAATTCACTCCATGCCTCGCGCGCGCAAATTCTATGGAAGGTGGAAGTGCCCGCCTCACTGCCTGTGTTTCTTGGGGGCTTGCGAATCGGCGCGACGCTCTCGGTGATCGGCGCGATCGTTGGCGAACTTGTGGATGCTGAAGAAGGACTCGGCTTTTTATTGCAACTCGGAGACTTCCAATACGACACACCGATGGTCTTTGTCGCGGTGTTCACGTTGATCGCGCTGGCGTTGATGTTGTATGGCTTTGTGACGCTGCTTGAAAAAAGATTTTTGAAGTGGCAGGAGACTTCGCGCTGAGCGGAGGGACTGTGCTCGTTAGTCCCGCAGACGAAGCGTGAGGAGCGTAAATGAAGGACAGTTTTATGCAAACCTCTGCGCTTCGTCTGCGTTCGCCTATCGGCTCACTCCGCTCTGCGCGAATGAAAATAACAAGGAGACTCATTATGTATCGCAAGTTAGTTTTACTCATGCTGGGGATGGCACTCGCTCTTTCGGGGTGTGGCAACTCACAGTCCACGAATGATGCGGGCGGGTTGACTCACATCCGCTTGCCGATGGGATTCATCCCAAATATCCAATATGCGCCGTTCTATGCCGCGGTCGAAAAGGGATATTTCCGAGACGCGGGAATCGAGATAGAGTTCGATTATAAATTCGAGACCGTTGGGTTTGCGCTGGTAGGCGCGGGTGAACTTCCGTTCGCGGTTGTTTCGGGTGAACAGGTTTTGCTGGCGCGCGCACAGGGACTGCCCGTTGTGTATGTTGCCGCGTGGTATCAGCAATTCCCTGTTTCGATTGTGGCGAAGAGCGAGCTTGGTGTTGTTGTCCCACAGGATTTGAAAGGGAGGAAAATCGGATTGCCTGGCTTGTTCGGCGCGAACTATGTGGGCTTGCGCGCGGTTTTGTTTGAAGCAGGCATGAGTGAAAGCGACGTGACGCTCGATGCAGTTGGATTCAACCAGGTGGAGTTAATGGCAACTGACCAGCAAAATATTATCGTTGGCTACGCGGCGAATGAGCCTATCCAATTGCGCGCGCAAGGGATTGCAGTGACCGAATTGCGCGTGGCTGATTATGTGCAACTGGCGTCGAACGGGATTCTGGCAAGCGAAAAAATTATCGCAGAGAATCCTGAACTTGTGCGCGCGTTTGTTGGCGCGTTCCTCAAAGGACTCGCAGATACGATCGCAAATCCCGATGAAGCGTTTACATTGAGCGAATCGCACATTCCAAACTTTGCCAATCTTGATTCCGATGTGCAAAAGCAAGTGCTTGAAATATCCATCGAACAATGGCAGGCGGAGCGTCTCGGTTATTCCGATCCGCAGGCTTGGGAGAACATGCAGAATGTTTTGCTCGACATGGGATTGATCACCGAAAAGATGGATTTGAATAAAGCGTTTACCAACGAATTTATTCCATAAGATTTTGCCACAGAGCGCACGGAGCCCTTTGAGTTTTTTTCTCAATGTCTCTGCGTTCTCTGTGGCTAAACGATTATGAGTCAAACTCCGATCCTCACCATTCGCAACATGAGCGCCGTGTTCCCCGACAACAACGGCGGCTTGCGCGCGCTGGAGGATATCTCTTTCGATGTGCATCCGCGCGAATTCGTTTGTGTGCTGGGTCCATCAGGTTCGGGCAAGACTACACTCCTGCGAATCCTAGCGGGGTTAATCCCTCCGACATCAGGTTCGTTCATGTTCGGTCATGGAGGACAGCCAAGTATTGGCATGGTCTTTCAACAGTCGAACCTCATGCCCTGGCGTACAGTGACCGAAAATATAAAACTTCCGCTTGAAGTAAAAAATGTTGACGAACAATCCGCTCACACGAAAACGCAGGAAATGATCGAACTGGTCGGCTTGCAGGGATTCGAAGATTCGCTGCCGCACGACCTTTCAGGCGGGATGGCGCAACGCGTGGCGATCGCGCGGGCGCTCATCCATGACCCCGACCTGCTTCTGCTCGATGAGCCTTTTGCTTCACTGGATGCGATGACTCGCGAACACATGTGGAACGAGTTGTCGCGCATCTGGCAGGCGCGGCAGAAGACGGTCATCATGGTGACGCATTCTATAAATGAATCGTTGTTTTTAGCAGATAGAGTTTTGGTATTGACGCAACGCCCAGGCAAAGTGAAACTGGATTTGAAAGTTGATCTGCCCCGCCCGCGCACGGATGATATCCGCTACACCCCGCATTTTGGGAAACTAGCGCGGAAACTAAGAGAAGCAATTGAGTGAATGTTCAGCCTTGCGAAGGTTGCGAACCTTCGCAAGGTTTGTATGTGTTCATGCGTAGCTAAAGTCTTTTAATTCAAGTTGCTCATTACCAACTGTTGCAAATCCCCCAGCGACTTGCACGCGTTCATCTTCTCTGCATTCAACCAGATGCGCGGCTCTTCGCCCATACATTTCGTAAACGCCGCGGGAAGCGGAACATTCCTGATTGCATACTTCTTTTCCAATTCATCGCGATGCAGGAATTCCACAGTCCGCCCCAATTGCTGGATGAATTGCTTCCACTCGCGCCTCATTCCGAGATTGTCATATGTCACCGCGCATAAACTGCATGGATACGTCTCAGGCGAGAAATTCTTGTGGATGAGATCTTTGATGGCGTTGAAAATTCCGCTATCGGCGTTGTAGACAAAGATCAGTTTGTCACTCATGGATGATGAGATGAATTATATCCATGAAACCTTACAGATCCTGCTCTTCGAATATTCCTTCAAGTGGTCTTATTGTTTTCTTAGAGTGTTATGTCATAATGAAAATTGACTTTTACAAGGAGAACAGGTCGTGCGAATTCTGATCGTTGAAGATGAAGCAGGTGTCGCGGGTTTCGTGGAGCAGGGGCTGACCGAGGCCGGCTACGCAGTGGACGTTGCACGTAACGGCCCAGATGGGTTGGAATACGCGCTTGCCTTTGACTATGATGTGGCGGTCCTCGATATTATGCTTCCCAAAATGAACGGACTGGACGTGTTACGCGAGATGCGCGAGAAACGCGTCAAAACTCCTGTGCTGTTGCTCACCGCTCGTGATGGAGTGGATGACCGCGTTCGGGGTTTGGATATTGGCGCGGATGATTACCTGGTGAAACCCTTTGCTTTCCCTGAACTGCTTGCCCGTGTCCGTGCCCTCTTACGCCGCCCGCCATTGCAGGCTGGGAATCTGCTTTGCATGAGCGACCTGGAAATGGACATTTCACAACGTGAAGTACGCCGCGCTGGGAAACATGTTGAATTGAGTCCGCGAGAGTTTTCCTTGTTGGAGTTATTGCTTCGCCACCCGAATCAGGTCCTCACGCGCACACAGATCATAGAACACGTCTGGAATTTTGACTTCTACAGCGACACGAACGTGGTGGATGTGTATATCGGTTATCTGCGCCGCAAAATTGACCTGGGTTTTGCCTTTCCGCTTATTCAGACTGTTCGGGGCGTTGGCTACCGGCTTAGCGAGGCGCAGGATGATTGACTTTCTGCGCTACCGCATTCCCATTCGCGTGAAGTTGACTCTCTGGTATGTCCTGCTTCTGGCGGTCACATTCACGCTATTCTCTATTTATTTGGTTGCGCGCTTTCAACAAAGTTTGAGAAGCGCGGTGGATACGTCTCTCCAAAACACCGTTTCCAAAACGATTGCTACGCTGGACGAGAAGGACTACCGCGAAACGGGCAGGCTGAAATTTGATCGTACCGCGCAAACGCAAATTGGGACTTCGGTCTTTTCCATGCGCCTCGTCTCTTTGGATGGGACGGTTTGGGATACGTACAACGCGTCAGATAGAGTGGCAGATTGGGGTCCGATGGAAGCGGGGGTTACATCCCAAAAAGGAGCGAGTGAGGAAGATGAATGGCGGATCCTCTCTCAACCCATCCTGGATTCAAACGGGCAAACCATCGGCTGGACGCAGGCGGCTCAATCCATCATCCCTGTGATCGACGCGGTGGAAGACTTGCAAGGGCAGTTGTTTTTAGGTATTCCGTTGATATTGATTTTCGCGGGGTTTGGCGGGTATTTCCTGGCGAGCCGAGCCCTTAGCCCAATCGAACAGATCACCGACACTGCGCAAAAAATTACGGCGCAGAACCTGTCCCGAAAGATTGACTACAAGGGATCTGCAGACGAGGTCGGCAGGCTCGCCCAGACTTTCGACCAAATGCTGGAACGGTTGCAAACCTCGTTCGAGCGGGAACGGCGATTTACAGGCGATGCCGCCCACGAGTTGCGCACGCCGCTGACCGTGCTCAAAGGGCAGATCGAGGTGACGTTGAGTCGCCCGCGCAACTCCGCTGAGTACGAAAAGAACCTGCTTGAACTCTCTGCGCAGGTGGAGAGGTTGATTCGTTTGAGTAACGCGCTCCTTTTCCTCTCGCGCTCCGACCAGCGCCAAATCTCGTTTGAGCCTGTTGTTATCAACTTGCGCGAATTGCTGGAGGCGCTCATCGAGCAAATCCAGCCTCTGGCTCATGAAAAGGAATTGAAGATAACCACGAAAATTGCAGAGGAACTCTCTGTATATGGCGATGGCGACCACTTAATCAGCCTGTTTATGAATTTGTTTGAAAATGCTTTGAAGTACACGCCGGCTGGCGGTCAGATCGCTGTCACAGCCGTGGAAGAGGCTGGTGAGTCCCGGGTTACGATTCACAATACAGGACCTGGGATACCGCACGAACAGCTTGAACATCTATTCGAACGTTTTTATCGCGTTGACGCGGATCGCTCCAGCCAGACAGGTGGAACCGGTTTGGGGCTGGCTATCGCCCATGAAATCGCGCGCCTGCACGGGGGGAGGATCGAGGCGCGTAGTGAATCCGGGCAGGGGGTCACGTTTGTCGTCCACCTTCCTGCACCAGCAGCGTAAGAACATTCATAAGCGTTTATTACTCATTTCTTAGTCCTCCTTCCTAAAATTGAATTAACTTCACTTGAAGTAATTTCGACAGTAGAAAAGGAGAAAATGAAATGAAAATCAAACACTTTTTTATACGGGCTGGCATGGCGCTGCTCGTTGTCGCCACACTGGGTTTCAGCGGCGGCAGTGGCGTCGCCTCCGCAACGGGCGCCGCTGATGACGCCAAGCCGCCCACCGCTGGCGGACAGGTTGCCTGCAAGCCGGCGCGGGGAGAAACGGTCACCATCGCCACTGCCAAGTTGATTATTGAGTACAACTCGACCGATAATGATCTTGGCGTTCATGGCGCTTTTGATGATCGCGGTTGGTCGGAACTCTGCGTCTACGATCCGAACGGAAAGCAGGTGCTGGCGGTCAAGCCACAGGCGCAGTTGAAGGACCTCACCATGGGCGCGATATTCTTCGAATCGAGGGAGCCGCCCGGCGCGGAGTTCTCCTTTGAAGACCTCAAGGCGAAGTTCCCGGAGGGCCAATACCAGGTGCGCGGCATTACATTTGATGGGAAGAGATTGACCGGTTCCGCCACCTTCACGCACGATGTCCCGGCGCCACCGACCGTTACCTCTCCGCTGGATGGCGCCGTGGTTTCCACT
>Ga0247727_10009614_pt1 | contig 17432 bp, 12 predicted proteins | sample WisWelCaveWW1625_FD_202498 | JGI IMG/M metagenome (GOLD analysis project Ga0247727, IMG submission 202498) | Biofilm microbial communities from Wishing Well Cave, Virginia, United States - WW16-25 | ecosystem: Environmental > Aquatic > Deep subsurface > Groundwater > Cave microbial mat | place...
AAAAGTTTTTGTCGTACCGAAAGTTGCTTTTAACACGGAGTCGCGGAGCGCACGGAGAGAACACGGAGATCAATTATATCGTTAAAAGTTTTTCTCCGTGCCGCTCCGTGAACTCTGTTACTCCGTGTTTTAAAAAAGCTTTTTTAATTTTACGCTGTCCCGTCGAACGGGACTTCAGTTTTTAGTCTGGCTGAAAATCCGGTGTGGTTTTTTAGTTTCTATAATCTTTCACTTTTCCTCCCAATTATTCCCAGCCTTATAAAGTCGTCAAGCCATCCTATCGGTTGAGAGAACTGCACCGGCGCCGGAGCGTATTGCCTGATTGAAATTCTTCAGTTTCTCGGAATTCGCAAGCTGCGGCGCGAGGTGGCGGGCTGAATCAAGCGGCGTTGGGTTTGAACGCTTTTTCCAGCCGGAACCGCAAGGCCGCCAATTCTTTGGAGCGGAACGAATGTTTGGTTTTTTCCAGCACCATAATGGCGTCGCGGATCATGTCGAGCAATTCGGCGTGGCGCGGGCAATTGAGCAGTTGGCAGGCGTTTTGTTTCGATTTATTTTGCGACAGCGCCTGCATTAAATCTTTCAGATCGATCATGCTCGCCAGCATATTTTGCATCGTATGATGGAGAAACATGTCAACATCCACGAAGGAGGTTTTGCCCGGGGCATACGTTTTTAAGCTCGTTACGCTGCCGAGCGCGCTCTGCATGCTCTGCAGGCGGTCGCGCGTCACGTCCAGCATGCGAAACGTTTGCGCGCGCACGACCGACTCGCGAACGAGCTTGATGAAATCATCGATGGGCGTGGGCTTTTGCATATAACCCACGACGGAGAGCCTGGTCGCCTTGATCGCGGTATCGAGCGCGGGATAGCCGGTCACAAGAATGACCGGCAATCCCGGCGCCAGTGCCGGCAACTCTTCGATAAACTCCAGGCCGTCATTGCCCGGCATTTTGATGTCGGAGACTAAAAGATCGTATTGGTTTTTTTTCAATAATTCTCCGGCGAATTGGGCATCGGCCGCGCAATCGCATTCATAGCCTTCTTCACGCAGCAAGTCCGCAGTGACGGCGGTGAAATCCACTTCATCGTCCGCAATGAGGATTTTTCCTGAGGCGGGCATAAGGTTCTCCGATTACCCTTGCGAAGGTTTGCGACCTTCGCAAGGGTGGGTTACAAAATATGTTTGGCGCGCCCCTGAAACAAAGTGCCGGAACGTTTTTGCTGTTTATTCACGGCCTGGGTATCTCAATCCGAAACGACCGGCGGTTTGGCCGTTCAGCAAGCGAAAATAGCTCGGATCCCACACGCTGCGGTCCTGCCAAATGGCCGGATGATACAACATCGGTGTGAGCCGCCAAAGATTGCCGGACATATTGTCGTCATAAACAAAATGAAAAACGAGCTGCGCGGTTTGGCCGGTTTGCCAATACATCCAGGATTCATTGCTGGGAGGGAGCGAGCCAAAACCTTCGTCATTCAGCTTGATCAGTCGCTCATTCGGCGGACCGAACCGCAAGTAGATCACGCCCTTGTCGTTAAATTCATCGTTCAAAAAATAAGCCTGTGGGAAGTCGAGTTCTTTGAGCGCGCTCACGCATGAATGATCCCGATCATTTTCAGGGCGCTCGCGTCCACCGGTGCGGTCAAACAGGTTTTTTGACATAATCAATTTCAAACTTTTGTCACGGGTAATGGGTCAGTTACAGGTAGGTAGCGCAGACATCTTGTCTGCAGTCAGGATGACTGCGCTACGATTTTCCACCTGTGAGTGAGGCATTACTGTCACGGTCTGCAATGGGATCATCATTCGAAACGCCGGTCCTTTTTCCAAATGACTTTCATATTGCTTTCCAGCCGCAAGCTGGTTGGGGGGCAAAACTGCGGTCTGGGCAAAGCCGAGTTGAATAACAGCAAAAAGGACAGCGCTAAAATAAATAAACCCGGTTTCAAGTGCAATAAAATTTAAGAAAATTTCACAAAATTTTTCTTGGAAATTTCCGATTTATATTTAATATTACAATGTTGCCGGATTGTATTCACCAACCGTGCGCTTTTATCCTGTTGAAACGGTGAATGGCGCGTAGCGGTTTGAACCCGGTGAAAAAGTATGACTGTCTTTACGCGTTGGGACAGAAGGAGAGGCCCACGAGTGAAGGCGTAGCTGCAAACTCAAAGCATTAAGCGATGAGGGTGCGGTTACGCCTTTTTTATTTTAACCCCATGGCGATGATTGCGACCACAGAGAAATTTAACTTATTCCGCTAGCAAATTGACGATTATCTTGGAAAGATTTTGCCGCCGCCCAAAGTCGAGGCGACACCACGTTTGCTGGCCCCGATGCGTGACGCGGTGCATGGTCAGGGCAAACGCCTACGTCCGGCCTTGCTCATGCTCGTTTGCGAAACTCTGGGCGGGCCGGTTGAAGAGGCCTTACCGGTTGCCGCCGCGATCGAATTGATGCATAATTTCACTCTCGTTCATGACGACATTATCGATCATGACGATTTGCGCCGCGGCGGCCCAACGATTCGGAAAAAATGGGGCGATGATATCGCGCTGCTAACCGGTGACAGTTTGCTGGGCACGCGCTCGCCGCACCTGCCGCTGATTGCGCAACGTTTCACGGATGCCATTATCGAATTGTGCAACGGTCAGGCCTTGGATTGCGAATTTGAGCGGCGTGACGACGTTACCGTCGCGGCTTATCTTGACATGATTGCCGGAAAAACCGCCCGTCTTTTTTCGCTTTGCGCGGAAATCGGCGCGCGCCTCGCCTCGGCAACGGAACCGCAGATCAAGCTGCTGCGGCAATTCGGCGAACAGCTCGGCCTCGGCTTTCAGGTTCAAGATGATTTGCTCGACATCACCGTGGCGCAGAAAATTCTGGGCAAGGATTTTGGCAGCGACGTCCGGCGCCGGAAACGGACTTTTTTGTACGTTCATGTCATGACGCACGGCGCGCCGCGCTATCGTGAATGTCTGCAAAAACTTTTTCAGAAACCGGAGATTTTGCCGACGGATATTTTAACCGCGCAACGCATTTTTTATGAGAGCGGCGCCATCGTTGCGGCTGATACGGCGATGCGCCGGCGTTTGCAACAGGCCCGGCATTGTTTAGGCGAGCTCGAATCCATGGTTTTGACGAACGAGTTGAGCGAACTGATCGACACCATTGCGCGGCGAAACATGTGAGACTGGCAAAATACTTTATTGATCTCGTTGAAAAACCCAACAACCACACGCAGATAAAAATTTGCTGCGAATACAAGCCGGTCGGCAAGCGGGGGCGGCTCAAAAATCTTTTTTTCCAGCGCCGCCGTTGTTTGAGCGTCATGGCGCAATCCGTCGACGCACTCAGCGGGTGGCCTCGGCGGACGCCTGGAAGCAATCCCTCGTGGACAAAGTGAAAAGTGAAAGCAGCAAATACACCTCATGTGTCATTCACCTTGTCTTCCCTCATTCTTATTCTTCTTCAGCAACTCCACCATCACCTCCATCTCCGTCGTCGGCAATTGGCAGGCATAATTCTCGCAAACATACGCCGTGGCTTTGCCCTCAAGCATCGTCATGGATTTGATGAATGGCAAAAACGGCGCGAGATAATTTTGTCGCGCGCTGCCATCCCTGACACATTCATTTCCGCGCGAGCGCTTTTTTCAACAACGCCACAACTTTGGGACGGGCGCGATAACTTACGCTGAAACCAAGGCCGTTTCTAAAAATCTCCGGAATGTAGTATTTATTTTCGTCTTCCAAAATAATACCGACGGTTTCCAAAAACTTAATTTCGTCTGCGGTTAAATTGAATTCGTTGGCTTGAAAAGGAATACTGCGATCGGATTTTTGCAGGAACTTCTCAAAAATGCCGTTTAGCCGGGGAATTTCTTGTTTAATCTCTTCGATTTTGTCCCGACTGCATGGAGCAATGGCGCTGCGTACGGCAGCGGGTGGAATCAAACGTCCAGGATATGGCTTTTCTTTAGGTGCACGTTCAGCAGCGTAACGTAAAAGTCGCACCACATCTCTTGCTTGCAATTGCCCATTGAAATCCGATAGTGCGGATACAACCCAATTAGCTGAGTATGTTTCGTTGGAATCATCCTTACCTAATCTTTTACCCCATATGGAATAAAGCGCTTGTTCAATTTCTTCCTGTTTTGCCTCTTCGATATCTTGCACGTTCAAATAGTTCGTTAGGCCAGCTTCCTGGCAAATCCATGCCGCCAAACGCAAGGCTTCTTCTTTATTCCACCGCAACTCAAACGGCTGGTAAAGTGCCTCCAATTGCCCTAAATTCTGCCTGATGGACGCCTTGACCAGGTCACGACGTATAAATGTTACGATCCCAATTCGAGAATTTCGCAGCTCTTTTATACTCTGCGGCACGTCGAGCAAAAGAGCCCGCAACGCCAATTGCTGCTTGTCATCAGCATTTATTTCCTGAAAAAGGTCCTCTAATCCGTCTAAAATAAAGATGACTTGTTCGCCGCTGCGATCAAGGTTTTCCTGAATCTTGCTCAAGGGATCCTGGGAATCTGTGGAAAACGAAAGGGCCTCCGCCATCAATTGAAACCAAAATCGTCGCCAATCAGATTCCACCCAATCTTTAATTTTCAAAGCTTGTTGAATGCGATCCTTGATTTCCGACTGAGTCAGACTGGTCTTTATTTTCAGAGCCTTTTGGGTTTGCACTCGGCAATTATCCAATGTCTGGCTCGCCTTATCCTGAAGATTGGCCGACGAGAGCAGCGGCCAAATGTGCGCTGAGAGGTTGCCGTTTGAGAGATTTAAGGCATTTTGAAAAGCTTGCCAATTTTTGAGACGGGCTAATTGAAGGTAAAGGAATGTTTTGCCCGCGCCCTTGGCGCCAATAATTACCGCAACTGGCAAGGCATTTTGAAAACGCTGACCAAGGCGCCGAAGCGCAGGTGTGCGGAGAAAACTCTTGCTGTCACCGGATTCGGCAAATTCGAATTTTCGGCAGGTGTCAGCCAATTTTTTCAAATCCTGTGTCGGCAAACGCTCAGACTTTGAAATACTTTCTTTAGGAACAGGCAGGGGTGAAGGAATCCAATCATCGGCCAAACGTGTTATCAGACGCTCCACAGAGGTGCCGGAAAGCTTCTCCAGGGCAGTATCCAGGCTGTCCAGGCTGAGCAACTCTTGCGCAAAATAACTTTCTTCAACAGACAATCGGGTCGTGGTGATTACATCGTTGGAGGCATCCGGAAATAAAGCATATAACGATTCTCGTAAAGCACTAAGTTTCGGCAAATCCTTCAATTCTTCCGGGACCATGGAAAGAATCACGACGGGGTCGTAATAGACGCTGTTTAATTCAAGATTGGCTTGCGGAATTGGAGTGAGTTTGCGAACCTGTTTGAGTATAAGGCGCGCGCCTTCTTCAGACTGGTGCGAAATGGTTGTGAGAACAACCCTCTTCACTCTTGGGTCAAAGAGAACAGGGCCGGCGAGCTCGCTAAGGCCGGCACGCAAGTCCACCAGCACGGCGTCGGCTTCAAGAGCTTTGCCAAGCGCCACAAGGTAATCGCTGACACACCACGTCTTTCCAGGTGTTCGGCTCAAATCTTCCGGACGAATTGGCATGCGTAAGAGTTGTTCTTCATTTCTAAACGCCGGCAAAAAGAAATGCTGAACGTTGCCATGACGCGTGCGAAAAGTCAATGGAATTTCCCGCAACCGCTCGGCAACTAAGTCAATTGCATCGACGGCACGATCAGATTGGTCATAGTGCGTCAACGCGAGAAAATCCAGAAAAGAAACTTCGGGGGCTTCGCGTTGCCTTTTTGCCCACCATGTCAGGCCTGGCGCTTCCAGATCAGCATCGAGAATGAGCAAGCGCAGTGGCTTCGGTTGCCGCTCGCTCAAGACTTTGGCCAAAGCTGTCAGATGCAAGGTTCGGCCAACTCCTCCTTTGAAAGAATAAAAGGCGATTAATGGTGGAGCACCTTGCTCCCAAGGCGCCGGCAACTGTAATTCTTTTGTTGGTCCAAATGGCGGTTCTGATTGAGGGTCCGGATAAAGGATAACCCGCGAAAAAGCGGGTCGCAAGGGTGGTGCTTCCGTTACTTTTTCCCGCGCATCAATTTCAATATTAACCGGCAAACTTCTCGCCTTGCCACGGGCAGCTTCCAGAGAAAGCTCCAACTTTTCGCGATTGAACCAACTTCCAAACCATTTCGAAAAGGCATCGAGAATTTCCAGCTTATGAGAAGCGTCTTGCACGATAATTACGATAGCATCCGAATAGACAAGAATTTTGGCAACTCCCCTGGGCCATTCGTCCGCCAATTTTCGACGCAGAATGAAATCTTCCACATCAAGCCAGGTATAAAGCTTCAGTTTCATTAGTGATTCACCATTTCTTGTTCGATCCATGTGATGATATCTCGAAGACGGGAGACGACAGTTGTCTCATCGTGGGAATTAAGCCTTGCTCCATATCGCCAGGCTTCGTTAATTCGTTTCGACTCAACCGGCCGTGTCATTTTGGCCGGGATATTCGTTGAAAGAATTTTTAAATGTCCAACTCGCAGATGATCGAGACCTTGATTCAAATCATGACCAAAATTATAGCTCTCACCCAATTGATCAGTATCTGCGGCGTTCATCCGTCGCATCAATACCGCTTTCAAGCCGCATTCAGCGGCGTAAAACAGCAGCAAATAGTGGCTGCTGTTTGGCGCTTGCGCTTCATCGTAAACTTTGCGATGTTGCCGGTAGGCGCGTTCCAATTCTCGCCGCGAAATCGTGATCATCCTGTAAAGCCCCTTCGGATTTATCCATCTCTATTCGTCGAAGATATCTTTTCAACGAGTACTTCGTCATATCAGTGTGTAATTTCCACCGTTGTGTCATTCTTTTTTTCCAACAACTTTATCATCATCTCGATTTCCGTTGTCGGCAATTGGCAGGTATAATTCTCGCAAACATACGCTGTCGCTTTGCCGTCGATCGCGGTCATGGATTTAACAAACGGCAAAAATTTGCCAAAATAAATCCGGCCGTCACCGTCCACAAGCAAAACAATTTTGTTGGGGATAAATCGCTCGTGTACGGCGCGCAACATCGCGCGCGTATCCGGCGCCGCCGGCTTGCCGACGATAATGATTTGCTTCGGCTTATCGAGACTGAAATCAACCGCGACCAGCATTTGCGGCATTGCGTGTGGAATGCTTTGCAAACGACTGCCAAACAAACGCAGCGTTTTTTCCGCCATTTCCCACCATTCTTTTTTATCGAGCATTTGTGAAAGGCGCAGAAGATTCAGCACGGCAATAGAATTGGCCGAAGGCTCGGCGCCGTCGTAATCTTCTTTGGTTTGCAACAAAATGGTTTTATCCTCGCCGGACGTATCGTAGAAGCCGCCGTCTTTTTTATCCCAGAACAGCCGGTTTTGTGTTTCCGTCAACGCCACCGCCATTTCCAGCCATTTGATGTTGAACGAGGCCTCGTAAAGATCGCTCAAGCCCATCACGAGAAAAGCATAATCGTCAAGATGCGCGGGGAATTTGGCTTCGCCGTCGCGATAGCGGCGAACCAATGTTTTCGTTTGCGGGTTATAAAGTTTGCTCAACACAAAATCAGCGGCGCGTTCCGCGGCTTGCAAATATTTTGGCTCATCGAGAACTTGAGAAGCGCGCGCAAAGCCGGAGATCATCAAGCCGTTCCACGCCGTGATGATTTTATCATCGAGATGTGGACGAGGGCGCGTGTTGCGTATCGCCAAAAGCTTTTGTTTGCCATCATTCAGGAGTGTCGTGATTTCAGCTTCCGCTTTTTTAAAACGACGCGCGGCTTCGGCAACGGGGTAGGCGACGTACAAAACATTGCCGTCACGAAAATCACCATGCGGGTCACTGATGGTATTGCCGGAGTCGCTCACGCCGAAACAATAGTTGAAAATTTCCGCTTTTTCTTTGCCGAGCAAATTTTCAACTTCCGCTCGACGCCAGAGATAAAATGCGCCTTCTTCTTTTTCCTCTGGATGCGCGGCGTCCGGCGCGCTGTCCGCGTCTTCCGCGGAATAAAATCCGCCTTCCGGATGCGTCATGTCGCGCAAAACATAATCGAGAATCTCGCGCGCGACATGGGCAAAGAAATCGTCTTGGGTAATTTGATAGGCTTCGAGATACGACCACACAAGCTGGGCCTGATCGTAAATCATTTTCTCAAAGTGCGGCACGCGCCAATAGGCATCGACCGAATAGCGATGAAAGCCGCCGCCGAGATGATCGTACATGCCGCCGGCCCACATTTTTCGCAAGGTCGCGAGCGTCATTTCGAGTGCGCCTTTCTCGTTGGTGCGCGCGTAATAACGCAACAGAAAATTCAGCGTGACCGAACGCGGGAATTTGGGCGCATTGCCAAACCCGCCGAGGCGCTCATCGTAGCTGCCGTAAAATTGCGAGTACGCCGTGCGCAAAATTGGCGAGAACAAAACCGCCGAATCCACGTTGGCCGCAATAGCCGTATGCGCTTGCAAAGCTTTGATAATGTCTTCGCCGGATTTTAAAACCTGTTCGCGTTGCTCCATCCACGCCGCGTGCAGGCGTTTGAGCAAATCCGGAAAGCCGGGGCGTCCGTAACGCGAGTCCGGCGGAAAATACGTTCCCGCAAAAAACGGCTGCAAATTCGGCGTCAGCCAAACCGACATCGGCCAGCCGCCGCTGCCCGTCATCGCCTGCACCGCGGTCATATAAACTTTATCCACGTCCGGCCGCTCTTCGCGATCCACTTTGATGCAGACAAAATATTCATTCATGATTTTCGCGATGTCGGATTTCTCAAACGACTCGCGCTCCATCACGTGACACCAGTGGCAGGTCGAGTAGCCGATCGAGAGGAAAATCGGCTTGTTCTCTTTTCGCGATTTTTCAAAGGCCTCATCGCCCCACGGATGCCAGTCGACGGGATTGAAGGCGTGCTGCAAAAGATACGGGCTTTTTTCATTGATGAGACGATTGGGCTGCCGGCCATCTTGGAGTTGCTGCGCAATAAATTCGGAAGCGGGATTCATTTTGTCCTCGGCAATTTTCTGGGCAACGGCCAACCAGGCAGTTGGCGTGTGGTTGTCGGCTAATTTTGAATGCAGGCCGTAAAGCGCGGCACTTGCGATTAGCAAAACCGCGCCGATCATGAGATAGCGGCGTTTTTTCGTTCCTTCGATCACGGCTTTAGATCCGAGGGCCGCTCGAAATTCGTCCGCACCACGTAAGTAAAAATTTTCACGCCGTCGATTTCTTCCTGCTCGAACAGCGTGTCGCTCTCCTGATGCTGGCTGCTGAAAACAACGTAAAAGCCTTCCGGCAGGCCTTCGCTTTTCGCATAAGCCGCGAGCTGGCGCTTGCCTTTTTGGTAATAAAAGACATCGGACCAAATTTTGACTTCGATGACGTAAGCGTTATCCTGATAAACGATCAACGTATCGATTCGGCCGCGGCCCGAAGGCACTTCCATGAAAGTTTTGCCGCCGAGCCGTTCAATGAAAAAATTGATGAACGCATCAAAGGAGTAGTGACACGCCGATTCTTTGAGATTTTCGGTATCGAACGCGCGAAAACCGCGGCGTTGCACGTAGTGAATGTAATGCCGGATGATTTTATCTATATCCAAACCCGTCGCACTGTAAAATTCTTCGAACCTTTCGCTCGGGCTGGTGTAGTGCTTGGTCTCACCATTAATCCGCGGGTGAAAAGCGGTGATCAGCGCGTTTTTGTAAAGCGGAATCGCAACGTCGACATTGCCTGTGGGGTCTTTAGCAATCACACCGTGGCTGTAAAGAAATTTCATCTGCTCATCATAGATCAGAAACGGGATTGGTGCTTCTCCAAACAACACCTTGATCATAAAATCCTTATGCCCCTGGGCTTTGCTTACGATGTTGGAAATATTTCGGTCAATCCGCTCAGTGAGAAAATAATCCAATGCCCTCCGCAAACCAGCTAAATCCACTGCTTGGCCGCGGTTTGTGCAACACCTCTCGACGAGTTCTTTGCACAAGACATTCACCAGCCCCGGCTGCCCAAGCGTGTTCTCATAAATCCTGGAAACCACCTTTTTTTGAAACGCCTGTCCGCTCTCTCGTTCATATTGGCCGATCAACTCCTCCACTTCCGTTTTCGTAAAATACGGCACTTCGATCTCGTCCGCAATGTTGAAAGGCGAGGCGTAATCCAACACGACACCGGAAATATTGCGCACGCCGACCAGAGCAAGGGAGTGCAAGCTGTGAACTTCGCGTTCATGATACATGCTGCGGAAAACGTGCATGATCTCACTGATCCGATCATCCGGAATGCCGTCAAACTCGTCAATGACCAGCACCACTTTCCTTTGCGTGTCGCGATGGATTTTTCGCATCAGCGAATCAAAATGGAGCATCTTCTCAAGAAGGTAATTCTCGATAATCGCGCGAACGTTTGGATCGCTCGTTTTGTCTCTTAAACGTTCCTTCAAGGCGGCAAAAAAATCGGACCCGGCGTGGCGAAAGCTTTCTAACGTTATCCAGATCGGCAGATACGGCCATTCTTCGTGGCGTGCGATTTCTCGCAAGAGTTCGAGAAAGAAGGTCGTCTTGCCAGACTGGCGCGGCGCGAAAATCGTGAAGTATTTGCCCTCTTTGACTTTCGCCAGGCCTTCCTGAATCAGCGCCTCGCGTCTGATCATAAAGTGCCGTTCCGGATCGCACGGACCTTCAACATTAAATTTGCGCATAGCCACTCTCACAAGATTGAGGTGATGTCGGCGTTTTCTTCAAATTATGCCGGGCCGAAGGGCAGCCAGCAACGCCTTTTTATAAAGTGGAACCGATACTGCCACGTATCCGGCCTCGTCACACTCAATCAAACCGTGGCTGCGAAAAAATTCAATCGGCTCGTGATGAATGTTGAAACGTATTTTATATTCGCCAAACAACAATTGGCAAATAAACTTTTCGTGTTGTTTGGCGATGGCGACGATCTTGGCAAACCGGCTATCAAAGTCATCGGTCAAAAAGTATTCTACGGCTCTCCCCAGGCTGGCGATATCTACCGGCTTACTGCGGTCGGTGCAATAGCGCTCGACGAGCTCCTTGCACAATGCATTGGCCAAGCTCGGGTGTCCACGCGTGATTTCATAAATCTTATCCACCACCTCTCGCTGAAATGGCTGGCCGCTCTCTTGCTCGTATTGCTCGATAAGATTCGTAACTTCGGCTTGACTAAAATAGGACAATTCAAAGTCATCGGCGATATTGAAAGGCGAACCGGTGTCCGGCACGTGCCCACAAAGGTTTCGCACGCCAACCATGATCACGGCGTGCAGACTATGCCGGTCACGACAATGAAATAATGCGCGGAAAGCATGCAGGGTTTGATCGAGGCGATTTTCCGGCAAGTCGTCAAACTCGTCGATCACCAAAATCATTTTCTTTTGGGTTTGCTTGTAGATGTTCCCCATCAACCAATCAAAATCAAGCATGGTTTCAAGTTTGGCGCCGGCAATAATTGTCCGCACCGCGGAATCACTTGCGCCGTCTCGTAAGCGCGCTTGGAAGGCGGCAAAAAAGTCCGCGTCCGCCTCGCGCAGCCCTTGCAGAGTCATAAACACCGGCAGAAAGCGAGGTGGTCGCTCGCGCGCTATCTCACGCAAAAGCGCTGAAACATAAGTCGTCTTGCCGGCCTGTTCGGGAGCATACAAAGTAATATACATGCCCCTCCCGACTTTCTCGGCGCCCTTGCGCACCAGCGCTTCCCGCATCACGGTAAAGTGTCGTTCGGGATCGCACGGACCTTCAACATTGAATTCACGCATGGCGTTGCCTCGCTTTTTATTATGTTGTTCCTTATTGCTGTGGCGTGAGCTCGCTGGGCCGCTCGCAATTCGTCCGCACCACGTAAGTAAAAATTTTGGCGCCGTCGATTTCTTCCTGCTCCAACAGCGTGTCGCTTTCCTGATGCCGGCGGCTGAAAACGACGCAATAGCCTTCGGGCAAGCCTTCGCTTTTCGCGTAAGCGGCGAGCTGGCGCTTGCCTTTCTGGCAATAAAATACATCCGTAAAAATACTGTCGAATCAATGTAACAAATTCCACCGTAGCGAGCAAGCAGAAATCCGCCCTTTGATACGAATGAAAAACGGCCAACGGATTTTTGTTTTTATCCGTTGGCCGCTTTCATCCTTGGTGAACGATAGGCGAATTTTACTACAATGAACTCGTCGCGCCCTTCAGATGCTTATCCACAAAATCCAAAATCGCTTTGTAGCCTTTGATCTGATTTTCCTTCTTCACAAAGCCGTGGCCCTCATCCGGGAAAACGACATATTCGACCGGCACGCCGTTTTTCTTGACGGCCTCGACGATTTCATCCGATTCGACTTTGAGCACGCGCGGATCGTTGGCACCCTGCAAAACGATCAGCGGCTTTTTGATTTTGTCGGGATGATAGAGCGGCGAAATCCGGCGCAGATATTCCTCGTCCGTTGCGGGATTGCCCATTTCTTTATACAAGGCTTCGCGAAACGCTTCCCACCAGGGCGGAATGCTCTTCAGCGTTCGCACCCAATTGGCCACGCCGAAAATATCGACGCCGACGGCGAATTCATCGGGACGAAATGCCAGACCCGCGAGCACCATGTAGCCGCCGTAGCTGCCGCCGATGATGCCGATCTTGTTTGGATCGACATAGCCGGTGGCGGCAAGAAATTTTTTGGCTTCGACGCAATCCGCGAGATCTTCCTCACCGTGCTTCAAATCGTCCATTTTGAAAAACGTTTTGCCATATCCCGAGCTGCCGCGATTGTTCACGGCGATGACGACATAGCCGTGGTTGACGAGATATTGCAGCAGCGCATTATAACCGACGCCGGATTGCCCGCCAGGGCCGCCGTGTACCCAGATTAACGCCGGCGCTTTGTCGCCGGATTTAATCTGATGCGGTTTGTAATAGATCGACGGAATCTCCACGCCGTCGAACGATTTGTAGCGCACGACTTTGGCGTCCACCAAATCATTCTGCTCGATCTCCGGATTCATGGTGTTGGTGAGCGGCGTGTATTTCTGCGTCGCCAGATCATACACGAACAGATTATTCGGCGCGCGCGCGCCGTTGAGATAAAACGTCATCAGCTTCTCGCTGCGGGAAATGTTGACCGCAGTGATCTCGCCGTTCGGCAATTTGGGCAACGCAATCGGTTTGTTGGTTGCCGTGTCGTAAATCTTAATTTCGGTTTTCGCGTCGTTGTTAATGCCGACGACGCGATATTTGCCGTTGCGGGAAAAATAGCCGTACTGAATATCCCAATTCGTCGCTTCGACTTTTTCAAATCTTCCGGTGGCGATTTCGTAACGCTTCAGAAACATGAACTCGCCGTCCTCATTGGTCAAAAAATAGAGGCTTTGGGAGTCGGGACTGAAGCTCGAAGGCGCATATTGCACGTCGCCCTGATGCGGCGACAGATGCTTCAATTCTTTGGATTCGCGATCGTACAAATACAGATCGGAATTGTTGGTGGTGATGCTTTTGGCGAAGGCGAAATAACGCTTGTCGCGAGAGATGCCGCCAAAGTTCAGGCCTTTATCATTTTGGTAAATCAGCGTCGGCGTGAAGGCCGCGATATCCATTTCGTAAACGTCCATGAACCGTTTATCGCGCCGGTTGAAGCCGTAGAAGAAACTCTTGTCGTCAAAGCTCCAGCCGTAAAACTGCGCTTTCGCGGTGTCAACCGGCGTGAGGTCGCGCACCGTGCCGTCTGCGCTGCGCAGATAAATATGATTGATCTCGTTGCCGCCTTTGTCGCTCGAATACAAAATGCGATTATCGGTGGGGAAGAATGAAATGGCAAAAACGGAATTGTCTTTGGAGTTGGTCAGCGGCGTCGGCTCGCCGCCCTTGAGGGAAATCGTATAAGCATTGAAGATGCCGGTTTTGTTGCTGGAAAACAAAATCATTTTCTCATCGTGAGACAGCGAGCTGCCGGCAATCGCCGTGGTGTTCATGAACTGCTCGATGGTGTACTGCTTCACGTGGCGGTATTCATTTTTTTGAAAACCGCTGAGCGCGAGCCCGACGAGCAGGGTGAAAAGTAAAACGTAATACTTGCGCATAACTTCTCCTTTCCAAGATTGGGTAATGAAATATGAGTTATAAGCCAATCAGATGAGTTTCAAGCTGTCAAATCACGGTGGGAAAATCAAGATAATTCCTCACAGGGACGGGAGTAGCGCAAGTATTTTGCTTGATGTCGTTAACATTTCGAACTAAGGCGCGTTGCCCAACCCCGTAGGGGTGCAATGTTTATAGTCACGGAGAATTCTTATGCTTTTGCAACTCCTTTAGGAGTGAAATGTAAAAATGTTATAAAAATTTGATAGCATGGAAATTTCATCGCATGTCAACATGTCACTCCTACGGAGTTTTCAGCGCTGAATTGACTTTTAGCTATAAACATTCCACTCCTAACGGAGTTCGTTGAGTGCGGGTAGCTTTAATTGATGCATCTAAATTGGGATGATTCGGAAATGAGTGCCATTGAGCATCTTGCTCGCAGTCAGGGTGACTGCGCTACGTTTTTCACCTGCCAGAGAGGCATTACAAATCAAGGCGAAATTTCCTTGATAAAGACGACGTCTCGGAATATCTTGTTCAACTATAATTATGGAGCGCATATGGTAAAGTCACTCATGCTGTCCGGTTTTTTGTTAACGGCACAGGTAGATTTATACGGACAAACCTCTGCTACGGTTGCGGTAGAAAATCAGATTGACAACGATATTTTACAACACCAGAATCGCGCCATGAACGTGCTGCTCGGCTGGAGCTAAAACGTAAACCGCACGCCGAACGACGGCAGAATCGGCACGCCGACCGGTTTTAATTTGGGCGCATACTGATCCTCGGGTTGATCCGGAAAATGGGAATACTCTTTTTCATAGAACAGCGGGTTCTTGCGATTGTAAAGATTGATGAATTGCAGATACGGCGCCATCGACCATTTGCCGGCCGTCATGCGCTTCGCGAGCGTCACATCGAGGCGATGATAAATGGGATAACGAATCGCGCCTTTCGGATAATCAACTTCACGCTCTTGATAATGATACTCCAACTGTCCGGTGCGGGAATTGTAAACGGCCACGGGAATACGTTGAGTTAAATGCAGCGGCGAATACGGCTGGCCGGTGTGCAGTTCCCATTGAAAATCAAAGTCCCAGCTTTTGCCGAGATAAATTTGGCCCATGGTTTGAAAACGATGGCGCACGTCCCACGGCGTGTCGTAGGCCGCGCCATTGAAACGGCGGCGCACGTGTGAAAAAACGTAAAACGCCTGCCAGTTGCCGCGACGCGCGGTGGTCTCCATGCCGTAGGCCCAACCCTCGGCGCTTCCGACTTGCGAGATTGAGCGTAAGGCGCGCAGCGGCGTCGCCTGTCGATCAAAATTTTTGTAATAAGCTTCGATCTTAAATTCGGTATCGGTCTGGGGCCTGTATTCAAGTCCGATAATGCCGTGCGTTGCCGCGCTGTTGAATGACATCGGAAAATAAAGCTCATTCACGCCGAACAAGCCGCCTTCACGCAGAAAGGACAGGCCTTGATGATAACGCCCAAGCGCGGCCTGCAAATTTAAATCGGGTTTGATTTCAAACGTGGCGCTGACGCGCGGATCGAACGTGCAATTTCGCGCCGACGAGCGATAATCCAGCCGCAGGCTCGGCTGCAAACGCAAACGCTCGGAAAGTTTCCAGAGTCCTTCGATAAAAAAGCCGTGGCGTTTGTAGTCGTTGCGATAAGAAAACGAACCCGGTGCGCCCTCGAAGAAAACGACGATGTCGGAATCCTCCGTGTCAAACTCATCCCAGGCGTAATTGAAACGCACGCGTGAAAGCTCCGCGCCGGCTTGCACTTGCCAGATGGCGCTCGGTTGCCAGAGCATGGTTGCAGTTGTCGATAAATCTTGCAGTGTATTTGCCACCGACCAATCTAATTGGACTGACGAAACGCGATAGAGGTCGATATATTTTTGCGTTAACCCGGGGCTGGCAGAATAACTATACTGTTCGAGGCCGGAATTATGTGTGCGGCTCAAGCCGAAGGTCAAGGTTGAGGAAAATTGCGGCGATAGCGTATGCTCCCAACGGAGATTCGCGGCCAGATTGTTCCATGGAAAACCGAGGCGTTCATGCCGATAAACGGAACCAATACGATTGGGCGGAATCACCAGACGGTCGAAATTATCTAGCTCATAAACTTCAGAAGTGATCGTTTCGGTGTGAAACAAAATATCGGCGGAATAAAAAACCGCGAGGTTGAGCAACTGTTTTGAATTCGCCACGACAGTGGCTTTGCCAAACAGATCATAAAAATGATACGGCAAATCTTCCCCGAATAATTTCGCCGCCCAATCGTGATACGAGCGGCGGCCGGAGAGGAGCCACTGGAAGCGCGAATCCGGACGGCCCGCGAGCATGAGCTTGGAGCTGAGCAAACTGACGTTGCCGAGCGCGAGAAATGGTTCATTCACATTTCGCGTTTCAACGTCGACGACGCCGCTGAGGCGATCGCCGTAGCGCGCCGGAAAGCCGCCGGTGGAAACGGTGACTTTGTCAACGATGTCGGGGTTGACATTAGCCGCGAGGCCGAAAAGATGAAAGGGATTGTAGAGCGGCGCGCCGTCGAGGCGCACGAGATTTTGATCCGGCGAGCCGCCGCGAATATAAAGCTGATTGGACGCCTGCGTCGGCGCGGTAATGCCCGGCAGCGTTTGCAGCGCGCGAAACAGATCCGGCTCACCGACCGTCGCCACGCGGCGAATCGTCCCGGCAGAAATTTGCGTGACGCTCGGCATCGTTTGCAAACTCTGCTCTTGAAAATTTTCGCGCGCGGCCGTGATGTTGACGTCGGGCAATTTCAACAGCACGCGCGTAATCCGGATTTCGACGCCCACCGAATCGCCGGATTTGAGTTGAAGCGGATGACGCGCCTCGACGTAGCCGATAAAGCGAACACGCAGAATGCGAGAACCTGGTGAAATTTGGCGCAGAATAAAATTCCCGTTCGCGTCGCTGCTCGTGCCGCGGCGCGTGCCTTCGAGCAGAATGTCGGCTTTTGCAATCGGCGTCGAAGTTGTGTCGTCGATAATTTTCCCGTAAATCGCGCCGAGTTGTTGCGCGCGCGCCGCTGCGAACGTGGCGAGAAAAATAAAAATGACGGCAATATGGCGGCGCAATAAATTTTGCATTTTAGCGTCCCCGGAGTTTTAGGGCTTAATAAAAAATCGTAGCGAGTCGGTAACGACCGCGCCAAACATGCCGTAGGCGCCGGTCACATTGAGGCCGCGATTTTGATAGGCCGCCTGCAAACGTTTGATCTCATCACAGGTAATCTGCGGCAACGGGTTGCGATACGGTCCGTCATAACAATAAAAATTTTTC
>Ga0247727_10009615_pt1 | contig 17431 bp, 13 predicted proteins | sample WisWelCaveWW1625_FD_202498 | JGI IMG/M metagenome (GOLD analysis project Ga0247727, IMG submission 202498) | Biofilm microbial communities from Wishing Well Cave, Virginia, United States - WW16-25 | ecosystem: Environmental > Aquatic > Deep subsurface > Groundwater > Cave microbial mat | place...
GTGAGCTTGCCTTCATCCGTCAGCCAGAAGAGCAACCCTCCGGCGGTGAGCAGCGCCGCATTTTTACCTTCACGCCCTTCAGTTTGCCAAAGAGTTGCGCCTGTGTTCGCATCGAGGCAAAAGAATTGGCCGCTGCGGCGATTTGAAAAACCGAAGATATGATCGTCGCTCAACACCGGCGAGCTCATGTACATCGGAAGGTCTTTGTTCTCCCACACCTTCTCTATCGTCCAGTTGTCACCATTCTTGATCACCCGAATGGCCATCGTGCTTTTTCGCACGCCGGAGAGAATGAGCATTTTTTTGTAAACCAGCGGCGTGACGATGTTTTCAATCCACTCGTCAGGAAAAGGCATACTCCACAGCAACGTGCCAGAACTGGCTTCAACGCCGATGGCGGACTTATCCGTGAGCGTAACAATTTGTCGCGTGCCTTCAAGCTCAACGACGATTGGCGAAGCGTAGCCCGGCCCATCGCCTTCCCATGTCCACCTTTCCTTGCCGGTCTCAGCGTCAAAAGCGATCAGCCAGCCCTTCCGGTCATCACCGATGTGAACGATTAGATTGCCGCCTTCGATCACCGGCGACATACCCGCGCCGGTGAAGAGTTTCGAGAAGTCGGTCTGCGCGGAATAATCTTTTCGCCATTTCAAATCGCCAGTCTTCGCATCGAAGCAGGAAAGAATCGTGGTAGCCCCGAGCGTGTAGAGCTTGCCCGCATAGAAGATGGGTGTCGCGCGCGGGCCTTTATCCATGCTGGTGGCATACGGATTATTTGTGAACGACGCTGGGTAACTCTTGCTCCAGAAGATTTTTCCAATGTTGAGATCGAGACAGGAAACAACTTCCTGTTCATCCTTGCGGACGTGCACATACGCTCGACCTTGCGAGGTGATGGGAGAGGAATAGCCGGAGCCGATTGGAGTTTTCCAGACGTGCTTCAGTTCTTTTGGCCAGGATTTCGGCGCGATGAATGAATTGAGCGAGCCATCGCGGTTTGGCCCACGCCATTGCGTCCAATCCTGCGCGAACGATTCACGATCACTTGCGATTAATGAGATAAACAAAATGACGAGCGGCGCCAATTTCATAACTTCGAGCAGTTTTTTGAATTTCCATTAATCCAACAATCCATTATTCCATCACTCCACTTTTACTCCATCACTCCGTTTTTTGGAAGGCGCGTTGGCGATAAAGATGCTCGAATAAATTTCCCTCGTGCGGTTGATCCCAGGAAATTTTGTTCGTCGGGATCGCACCGAGATTGAGACGATCGACATTGGGCGAGGCAAAAAGTTCTTTTTTAAATTTTTCATCGTCTGTGATCGCCGTCACCACCAGGCTTGAGCCAATGTCATGCACTATATCTTTTTGGGGCACTTGCACGACGCTGGCAAAGGGAAAGAGAAATTCCGTGTTGGCCAGAGGATGCTCTGGATTTTCGCACCACATGATCGTCGGTAGGAGAAAGGTACAACCATCAATCTCGACGAGCCTCTGGGCGCCTCGATATTTTGCAGTCAGGTCGATTGCGCCAGAAGTTTGCAACTGACTTTCAATCATGCTATTAATTCGTTGGGCAAATTTCTTGTTGGTAAATGCCGCCAACCGCGCCTCGGGATGATCCATCGGCTTGGCCTCGATTTGCGCCAGCCGCCTTGCGAGCGCTTCGGCAATTTCTCGGCCGTGCGATGAAACCCACACTCCCGAAGCATTGAGACATGACCTGCCGCCATTTTCGACGATGGACGTGACGATCACATCGAGATATTTTTCCCAATCAGAAACTTTGTCTTCGGCGATGATTATTTTGCTCCACCCCGGCCCATGAATTTGCACGCGCGGGTCGTTCTTCCACGCCTTGACGCTCGATTGATCCCCGAAGAACATCGATCTCCCGCAGCGCAGAAGAATTTCATTTGCGCCGGGATGATCGGATGGAAAATAACCGAAAACCTCGGCCGGACAACCCGCAGCGATGAACGCTTGCGCGATGCGAAATGGCGTCCACGGTTCTTCGCGTCCGGGTTTGAGCGCCAGAGGTATTTTTAGCGGAATGGCCGGCAGCCAGAGGGAATGTACGCCAGGTGAATTGCTGGGGAGAATCGCCCCCAATGCATTCGCCTGAGAAAAATAACTCATGGGTCGCCCGTTTTGCGAGCCGGCCCCGGCATCAAGTATCGAGAGATCGAGGCCGCGCGTCAAACCATCCAAAACCGCTTGCATATTTTTGAGCACGGTTTCGATCTTCGTCATGTTCCGGCAACACAACGCCTCCGGCATGCCGGTAGTGGACGAAAGCTGATGAACATAATTCTCCGGCGATTGGCTTTCATCACCCACCGGCAAATTTGCATTCAGAAACTTATCGGCAGCTCGGCGGCAGATTTCTAATAATTCGGCAACAGAAAAATCATGCATCCGGCGTTGATTTTGCGCCGCGGCGTTAAGCTCTTTGGCGATCAACCCACTGTTGGCTTGGCTCACCTCCGCAACCGGCTCGCCGGTTCGGAAGTGTTTTACCTGAACAGTGCTCAGGCTCTTGTAAGACTTTCCAGCTCGAAGTATGGGAATATGAATCATGGTTGATAAGTAAAACGTAATGCGTAAAGGCTCAATGAGAATCGTGTGAGTAACAGACTCAGTTTTAGAAGTTAGTAAACTCCTACCACCACTGAATCCTGAAGCTGTGAAAAGAGTCGAAGATTCTTGACGCCGTCCCATGGATACTGCTCGATGGGTTCGGCGCGTTCGCCTTCATCGCGCTCCAAAAAGCGCGGCATGAAAAATTCTTTAGTCAATGTCGTTAGCATTACCCTACCGGTCTGATTATAATCCACCGGCTCTTCCGGATTATCAGGATTGACTAACTCAAACACGGCGCGAGGGGAGGGAGGGTAGTAAATGATTGCGTAGTTATCCGCCGGATCGAACGGCTTATGACATGCCAAGCCCATCAGCGTATTGCCGTAGGTCGGCACGAAGTCGACGCCCGGCACTAATTCTTCGCGAGCAAAACGATGGAACTGCGCGTTCATTTCCGTGCCGCCGCAAAAAATTCCTTTGATGCCCAGCTTCACAAGATTTACTTTTTCGCATAACGCCTCCAAAAGCTTCGGCGTGGTGAAGACGCATTGAATATTGTCATGCGCCCGAAAAATCGTGAGTGCCTGATCGATGATGTGGTTTTTGTATTCTTTGAGAATTTGTTGCTGGCCGCTGGAAATTAATTTATTCACCCAACGCGGGTCGAGATCGACCATAAAGCAGATGCCGCCGCGATGCTGCGCCAGATGCTCGATCGCAAGACGCAAACGCCGCGGGCCGGAGGGGCCGAGCATAAGCCAATCCGCGCCGCGAGGGAAACCATCATGTGAGAGCGTCTCGCTGAACAGCTCGTAATCCGTTTGAAAATCTCTGACGTTGATGCGGCTCTTGGGGACGCCGGTCGAGCCGCCGGTTTCGAAAACATAAACCGGCTCATTCGCATAAGCCTTTGGCACCCAACGTCGCACCGGGCCGCCGCGCAGCCATTCATCTTGAAAGTGGCCGAGAATTTTCAAGTCTGCATAGCCACTGATTTCTTTGCGCGGGTCAAAGTCAAGTTTGCGCGCAAACTCAAGCCAGAAGGGTGAGCCTGTTTCTGGGCTGAAATGCCATTGAACGATTTCACGAACATGGGCGTCGAGTTTTTGGCGCTCGCTCGCGATTTTTTTGGAAAATGAATTTTGCAAAATTTCCATAAGTCAATAAGCCGTTATGCGGCCCTTTTTCTCGTTCGCAGTTTAGCAAAAGCCGGGGAATGCGCTTCGATTTTCCGCATGGCCTCGCGATCATAGAGTTCCTCTTCACAGACCGGGCATTGGTGGTACACTAAATCAGGAACGTTGTAAGTTTGGCTGCGGAAATTGCCCATCCAGTTTCGGCGCACTTTTTTAATTTTGTTGCTCCCACAAGATGGGCATACAGTGATTTTTATCATGGCGCTCACCTTTGATGTACTATTTTTGGGCTTGCAGCGCAAACAACGCCGAGCGATTGGTGATGTAGAGAACGCCGTTCTTCGGCACCGGCGTCGTGTAGACCGCGCCGCCCATGTTGACTTCGTGAAGCAGCTCCATTTTCTTTCCGGCTTTCAACACCGCGACATCTCCATCTTCGTCGCCGATGTACACTTTGCCGTCGGCAACCAGCGGCGAGCCCCAAATCGCGGCGTAGGTGTCATAGGTCCAATAATGCTCGCCGGTTTTCGCATCCAGGCAATAGAGAAAACCGCTCAAGTCGGCGGAGTAAAGCAAGCCGTCGTGAATAGCAACAGTTGACATGGTACGATTGTAATCTTTATAACCGCGATGCCAAACGACGGCCGTCTCGGTGATATCGCCCTTCTTCGTTGCATCAATCGCCCATAGATGGCCGACACCTTCGCCGTGCTCAGGATCTTGCCCGACACCAATGTAGACTTTATTTTCGTAAATGACCGGCGTCGCAATAAAATCATTTTTCGTTCCCGAGCCGCCAAGCTCATAGACGGCATCAGGAGGATTGCAGTTGAATTTCCAAATGATCTCACCGGTCTCCGGAACGAAAGAATAAAGATAACCGTCGCCGCCGGGAAAAATCACCTGCGGCACGCCGTTAATGACGCTGTAAGAAGGATTCGACCATTGCCCGTGCATGATATTCCCGCCTGGGGAGTTGTCTTCCCAAACAGTTTTTCCGGTATTTTTATTGACGGCGATAAAGCTCGGGGCAAACGGCGATGGAATGTGAATGTGTCCTTCGTCAACTCCGTTCGCGGTTACGATGAAAAGCAAATCGCCTACGGCAATGGGAGAGCATACGGCAAGATTGTGAGGAAATACATCCAGCTCGCCCATCATGTCGAGCTTCCAAATGACGTCCGCATCGATTTTGCTGGTGTCGGTTTCAGCGGTGAAGGGGCCGTCGTTTTGACCATCAAGAAATCCTTCGGTGTCAAGGCAAAGCACTTCGCAGCGATTGGAGACGTAATAAAGCCGGTCGCCTTCAACATAAGGGCTGGAACAAACTCCCTGCAACGGCCAATCATTAACACGGCCCGATGCTAATTTCGGCGTGGCGTTTTGCCATAAGAATTTTCCGTCGGATTCCTGTAAGGCCATCAACACGCCGCGGTCTCCACCTTGCTTGGGGTTTCTCATGCCTTGATTATTCGTTCCGACAAAAACTTTGCCGCCGGCGATCACCGGGTTGCCATAGGTTTGCGAGCCGAGCGCCGCGCTCCATTTGATATTCAAACCTGATTCCGGATCCCACTTCGTTGGCAGGTTGGTTTCGGTCGAAGCCATGTTGCGCTCCGTCGTGCCGCCCCACATGGCTTGTTCTAAAGTGTAGTAAGCAAGCGCCGAAACAGTTAATCCACCACTCAGCAGATATATTTTCGCAAGAGTTACTTTTCTAAGTATGCTTCTGAAGCTCATGGTATGGCTCCTGGCTATTGGCACAATTGCTGAATTCAATATTCAAGGTCAAGCTGCGGCTGCAAAATAGAAAAAATCTTATTTCATGATCTTGATGTTGTCGTAATAAATCTCCGCTGGAGAGTAACCGTAGATGCCCGGACTGCCTTCCGGATTGGGCAGCGGATCTTCCATTGTAATTGTCCACGTCTCCGGCTCTTGTTCGGCGCGCGGCCAGATTTTTCCTTTGACAATGGATTTGCCGCCTGCCGTATCAACTCGCAATTTCATCGTGTACCATACATCCGGATCCCAGTTGAAATCGATGGTCTCTGAGTTGAGCAATTCCGCAGGCCATACGCGAATTTGCGCGCGTTGCAATCCCATCAAATCGAGCGTGTAGCGATTGGCAATAAGTCCGATGTCAGGCATCTGCCGGTTGCTCTTTGTGCCCCTCACATCTGCTTGGATGGTGTAGCCCTTCATCGTCGGCGGTCCGAGATATATATCGGAGCGATTAAGACCGGCTGCGGCTGGTGGCTTGACGAGCACTTTTTGACTGTCTTTGAGTTGCACAGAAAATTTGTTTGTGGCGCCGACGAAGTAGGAGGGATACTTGCCAATCTCAGTTGATTCGAAGTTCTCTTCCCACGGCGCATCGGCGATCACTCGCACACGCGCTGATCCTTTGAGATTCTCAAAAGCAGCCGAGACCAAGCCGGTTGGCGTTCCTTTTTTCTTATCAAAGGTCACTTGGCCATTTTTACCGACAGCGGCAACCATGCTTGACTCCCATACAGGTTGAACTTCACGCACAAAATTTCCTTTTTCATCGAACACACGGGCGCGGAATTTGACCTTATCGCCAGACCGAGCAAGAATTTCAGCCGGTATGATTTGCAGATGAGCGGGAGCGCCTGGTGATGATGGAGGCGAAGCGAGCGTGGATGTTGAATTCACTGCGAACGGCTTGCTGTTGTCGCCCAAGCAATACAAACCAGACTCTGCGGTGAAGTAAATTCGGCCATAGGCGATTGCCGGTGAGCCATAGAGCTCGGCGTAACGCCCGTCTTTCATCGTTAGTTTCTCAGAGTCGAGCTCCTTGCATTCTGTGAGGCTCGGCTGCAAGATGTGAAACCGGCCGTTCTCTTCGGTGGCATAGATTTTTCCATCAGCGTAAACCGGAGAGCCTTTGCCGACGGTGCCGAGGCTGTATTGCCAGAGGCGCTTTCCGGTCGCTGCTTCAAGACAAACGAGATTTGCAGAATTGTCAACGACATACAACATGCCGTCGTGGATAGCCGGCGAGGGGTAACCAACCTCAAGATTGTCAACGTGCCAGACTGCATGCGTCTTGGTAATGTCACCGGAGCCGGTGCCATCGATGCAGACGACACGCCCCATATTCGCGTTGTCAAGATTCTCCTCGCTATGGCAGGCAAAAACATAATTGCCATCAACAACGATTGATGGATTGATCGCGGTTTTGGAGAGTTTGAACTCCCACACATGCTGGCCGGTGCGAGCTTTGAAAGCGTGGATGCCGCCATCGGCGCCACCGACAATGAGGAGGCGTTGGCCATTAATTGTCGCAAGCGCAGGAGTTGAGTAATTTGTGTCGACAGGATTGTTTGGTACTGTAGCAATGTAGACGACATCCCCGCTTCTTTTATCAAAAGCAATTATGCGATGGCGCATCATCGCATGATCGCCCCACCCCATATAGTCCATACCGATGATAACGAGGTTTTCATCGACGACCGGAGTGTGAGTGCGGCCTCCGTAGCCGGAGAAGCGACCGAATTCTTCGGTCAGCGATCTCCACCACAAGATTTTTCCGTCACGATTATAGCAGATGAACATTCCGCCGACGCCGTGTGCATAAATATTTCCGGTTTCGGGGTCGCCGGCGAGATTTGCCCACCCCACGCGATTGAAGGGAACAGTAGTTAGAAACACATTGAAGCGATGCTCCCAGAGCATCTTCCCCGTGGCCGCATCGAAGCAGGCAACTTGTTCTTGGCGGTTCAGGCCTTCGCCCACCCGACCAATGACATAGACTCGGCCATTCATGATTACCGGGGTAGAACGGCCGATGAATTCGGCTTTCCAAATTAGGTTTTCACCATCGATTGACCATTTTGAAATCAGTCCAGTTTCCGTTGAACTACCGTTTTGTAACGGCCCACGCCAACTCGGCCAATCAGAAGAAAAGAGGGGGGTGGCAAGACATGCTGCCGAAAGCAAAATAAAAAAACGTCGCGGTCTGAACTTAATTTGCATTGTCCGTTGTCCTCAAGTGGTTTTCCGACACACAATTTTTACGCTTGAATAGGCTGATTGATCAGTGCTATTCAATCTTAACGAATGGATCATCTCAGCGCGATATTTTGGTATGACAAAAGATAGATAAGACGATTTTGAAGTTTATGAATGACTTAATGCTTAGACGCCGAAGATTAAGTTTTCGTTGCATCATTTTGCTGTGAATTATATACAACTCTTCGTGAAAATACAAGTTGAAATTTCGAGCAAAATTCTTCTTGTAATTTCGATTTTGAGCGATTAGATTAGCAGCGGCTCATTGTAAAAGCCAAAACAATTTGGCGCCATCTTATCGAGACTCATGCTATACGAGTTGTCATTCCGGCTTACAATGCAGAAGGCTCGATAAAAAATCTTTTACTGGATATTTCCAAATATATTTCTGTAGCCCACATAATTGTTGTTGATGATGGCTCTCGCGACAAAACATCACACATTGCATGTTCTTTGGGAGCGAATGTTGTACGGCACTCAGCAAACTGTGGAAAAGGCGCGGCATTACGAAGCGACCTTAATGCTGCATTTGAAGAGCACAGCGTGTTAGCCAGTATAACGATGGACGCCGATGGACAACATGAGCCTAAATATATACCAGCTTTTCTTGATTCATATAATGAAATAGCTGGTGATCTGATAATCGGCGCGCGCAGAATTAGCCCCGCAGTTATGCCGCTTATGAGAGTGTTGAGCAACCGCCTTACCAGTGCGTTGATCGGCGCTAAAATCGGCCGAAGGATATTGGACAGTCAGTGTGGGTACAGGTTAATTAACAGAAAGGCTTATTCCCAGATTCAATTGGATTGTGACGGCTTTGAGATCGAATCGGAAATGCTCATCAAAGCTGGGCGTTTGGGAATGAAAATATTGTGGGTGCCAATTTCTACAATTTACTCTAAAGAAAAAAGCTACATCAAAGGGTTTAGAGACACTTTTCGATTTATCAAGGCGTGGTTCAAGTATTGAGGTAATTCACATCGGGGCGTAGCGCAGTTTGGTTTAGCGCGCATGGTTCGGGACCATGAGGTCGGCGGTTCAAATCCGCCCGCCCCGACAACATAGGAAGTTAAAGGGGGTGATAAAGATTACTTCTGATGTAACATAATTTGAATTCTACAATTCATAAGCCGGTTTTAGTCAATTACCTCGAAACTTAACCAATAGCTTTTCCGCTTCGGCTCTGAGCGGTGAATCTATGTTGCTACTCATGATTGCATTCAAAGCATCGGTTGCTATATCCATCTCGTTATTCCGTGCGCGGGCGAGCGACAAGTTGATCTGAGCGGATAGATTTGTGCGATTGCTTTTTATGGCTTGCTCAAGCACCGTAATCGCCTCGGGAACACGATTAAGTTTCACCAAATTTTTGCCAAGCAGCCCCATTGTTATGCTATCAACTTTTCCGCTCTCTGTTGCTCTCTGCGCGGCATCAACCGCCTCTTGTGGCCGATTAAGATAATCATAGGCGATGGCCAATTGCTTGCTATATAATCCCTTCGATGGATTTATTTTCGTTGCATGTTTGAAGGCGGTCGCCGCTTGCTCAACCAAGCCATTGCGTAAAAGCGCTTCGCCAAGCGCTGCCCACACATAGTCATCCTCGGGCTTTGCTTCGACATAACGCCTATACATTTCTATGGCACGAGAGTAATCGCCATAGAGAAATGCCTTGTAGCCTTCCGAATAGTATTCATCAAGGTTCCCAGTCTTCAACTCTTCTTTAGAGATGATACCTCTTTTGGCGTGATTAGCTAAAATCCCCTTGTTGTCCAGTTCAATCACCTTACGAAAGTTCTTATTTGCGTTGTCGATGTCGCCAAGGATCGAGCAGATTTTTGCCAAGCCGAAATAAGCACGAACCTCTGTTGGCGAAAGCGCGATCGCCCGAGAAAAACTCGCTATGCCTTCGTCATACTTCTTTAGAATGCTATAAACAGCGGCAAGATTGAGGTGCGCAAGGGCGTTATGAGGATTGAAGTAAATGCTGTATTTGAGGTAGACTTCGGCGTCGGGGAATTTTCGAGTTTTCAGGCAAACCGTGCCAAGAATCAAATGCGCACGATGATAAATTGGACAGAGAGAGATGACCTTTTTGAGATTCTCGACGGCCTCTTGATAATTCTTTTTTTCGAAAAGCGCAATGCCCAGATTGAAATAATAATCGGGATCATCAGGATTTGCGGCAACCGCTTGAATCCATTTTTGTACGGCCTGTTGATACTCCTTACGCCGGGCATACACCAGAGCTTCCTTGTGAAAAACCTCGGCTTCGGCGCTGATGCGGCTATCCGACGTCCATTTGAGTTCCGCGGTTTTGCCTGTTATTGTAATGTCGAGTATGTTGGAGCTACCGTTACCATAGCGGTGCTGCAAATAGTTTCTGAAATAATCTTCATTGACACGACCCGAGAGGAACTCTTCGATTTCTGGATCAAGATGACGAATTGCCGATAATTCCAAACGGGCGCTATAGCTTTTTTTTGTTGCCAGCAAACTCATCGTCGCTTTCATTGACCTTTGAAAAAGTCGTATTTTTTAGGATGCCACTTAGATAAGGTATCTGCCAGAATTTTCCCTGCGCCGCGTTGGCACACGACACCAATGCCAGCCCCAAACAGGCGATAAAAACAAGGGTCCAGAAAAATTCGCTTACGACATCGATAAGAAAAACCAAGGCAAGGATTTCGATGATAAACAAGGCAAAAGCCTGTTTGCCATGCCGAACTGCAAAGTTGTTATTCCTAGCGCCAAACAAAGGCACAAAAAAAAGAAACGGCACATATCCCAAGATAGCAGGAAGTCTTCCCTCTTCTAACTCCTGCTGGGTCGTTTCTTCATCCACTGCTTCGTTTTTTTCTGAGCCTGCCGCGCTTTCTTTTTCGGCGTCTGTCAAATCCAAAGACAAATCGAAATCATCCATTTTTTACGTGCTTGTTTTTACCGGCTCGTTGTTCTGAACAAGATTTGTACGCCAGGCAGGACTTGAACCTGCAACCTTTGGCTCCGGAGGCCAACGCTCTATCCAGTTGAGCTACTGGCGCAAAAGATTTTGTGCGGCACTAACGGTGTTGCGCAACAGCATAGCAATGGTCATAGGTCCGACCCCGCCGGGAACCGGAGTAATCATCTGCACGATATTCTTCACACCGTCAAAATCCACGTCGCCAACGAGACGATATCCGCGCGCAGATGACGGATCTTCAGCACGATTGATACCGACATCAATGATGATCACATTTTTTTTAACCATGGCGGCGCCAATGTATTGCGGTTTTCCTATCGCTGCGATCAGAATGTCAGCCTGCCTGGTAAATTCTGCGAGGGTGCTCGATTTTGAATGACAGATCGTTACAGTTGCATTTCCTATTGTTGATTTCTGCGCGAGCAGGATGGCCAAAGGCATTCCGACAAGACGACTTCTTCCCACGACAACAACGTGTTTGCCCTCGACCACGACACCGCTCCTACTTAACAACTCACATACTCCTAATGGAGTACATGGCACAAGCGAGGCTCGCCCCAGTTGTAGCAACCCCTGATTTACAGGAGTTAATCCATCAACGTCTTTATGTGGCGCTATCGCATCCAGAATTCTGTCTTCGTTGATATGCTCTGGCAAAGGAAGCTGAACGAGAATTCCATGAATTCTCGCATCTTGATTCAACGCGTGGATCTGATCAAGTACTTCACTCTCTTTGGCGTGAAAACTCAAATGGTGGAGTTGCGAAAGGATGCCGGTCGCTTCACACGCGCGTGCTTTGTTACGAACATATACAGCGGATGCAGGATCATTTCCGACGACTATGGCTGCAAGGCCTGGAACAATTCCCTTCTCTTTCAATTTTTCTACATCTATGCAAACCTGTTGTCTAATCTCCTCTGCTATTTTTGCGCCATCGATAATTTGTGCCATAAACTGTGTCGAACGCTGTTCGAATTATTGAAGATTAATTCTATCTATACGCAATGCTTTACCCGAATGCGGATCGACTTCGACTGCCACGCCGCAGAAAATCGCATCGCCGTCCGCGGGAACAAAACGTGCCGGCGTTTGCCGGGTGAACCGCCTAACCGCAACATCTATTTTCATTCCGATGACGGAATTAATTGGTCCCGTCATGCCTGCATCTGTAATATAAGCCGTCCCGCCGGGGAGAATTCTTTCATCAGCCGTCTGAACGTGTGTATGAGTTCCAATCATAGCGCTCACGCGGCTATCAAGATACCATCCCATAGTCATTTTTTCCGCCGTCGCCTCCGCATGGAAATCAACAAAAAGAATTTTGGTCTCGCGCTGCATCCATCCAATCATCTCGTCGGCTTTTTGAAAAGGACAATCAATCGACTGCATGAAGGTACGGCCCTGTAAATTAATCACGCCGATTTTCATTCCGGATGGTGTTGAATAAACGATCCCGCCTCTCCCCGGATTCCCCGGTGGGTAATTGGCCGGGCGCAAGGCATGAAGGTTTTTCTTCCAGACATCGTATATGCCTGGGTTGTCCCACGTGTGATTTCCCCCAGTGATGACGTGAATTCCCAGATCAAAATAACTCCGCGCAATTTTTTCGGTCAGGCCTTTGCCATCAGCGCCATTTTCGCCATTGGCTATGACGATAGCCGGCAAATACTTTTCGATGAGGCCGGGAAGTAATCGACTGGTGATCGCGAGGCCGGATTTTCCATTAATATCGGCGATGAAGAGAACGACGATATTTTTTCCGTTTTGCATCAGGTGCAGAGTTTTCTGTAAATTCGCCACTAATATAGTGCAAAATTGAAGGAAGTCAAACGAATTTTTCCTCCCGCATTGGCCTACTTTGCGTACCCTACGGATCGGTGCTCGCGGATGACCGTCACTTTTATCTGCCCAGGGTATTGGACTTTTTCTTGAATCTGTTTTGCAATGTCAAAAGCGAGTTGCTGAGCGCGCGCATCGTCGAGGTCGCGGTGTTCTACGACGACGCGAATCTCTCGCCCCGCCTGAATCGCATATGCGCCAATAACACCACGAAACGAGCTGGCAATCTGCTCGAGTTGGTGAAGACGCTTGAAATAACTTTCCAGCATCTCTTTATGAGCGCCAGGACGCGATTCGGAAATATCATTCGCTGCCGCCACTACGATGCAAAGCGGGAATAAAATTTGCGCGCTATCTTCAGCGCCGCACGCCGCCAAGATAGCGTTTTGAACAACTTCATTCTCACCGAATTTGCTGGCCAGAGCTTTTGCAGCTTCACCCGGCTTGACGTCGGAGTCATTTTCAATAGCTCTGCCGATCTCGTGCAATAACCCCGCGCGTCTGGCGTTACTGGTATCAAGCTCGAGGTTAGAGGCGATCAATCCCGAGAGAATGGCGACCTCTATGGAATGCTGCAATAAATTTTGACCGTGCGAGGTGCGATACTTCAGCTTGCCCAAAAGCCGCAAAAGCTCCGGATGAATGCCATGCAAGCCGGCTTCGAGCATCGCCTGTTCGCCCGCCTCATAGGTCTTCTCTTCAATCTCAATTCTGGCTTTTTCAACAACCTCTTCAATCCGACCGGGGTGAATTCGGCCATCGACGAGGAGCTTTTCCAATGAAAGCTTGGCGACATCGCGCCGCATGGGATCGAACCCCGAGAGCATCACAGTGCCCGGTGTGTCGTCAATGAGAACTTCGATACCGGTCGCCGCTTCGAAAGTGCGAATATTGCGACCTTCGCGTCCGATAATTCTGCCCTTCATGTCGTCATTGAGCAACTTGACGATCGAAACCGTCGTTTCCGCGACGTGGCTCATGGCTGTGCGTTGAATCGCCTCAAGAACGATTTCCTTGGCTTCCCGATTAGCGGTGATTTTGGCCTTGTCCTTGATTTCTTTGATGGTTTGCGCTGCTTCTTGTTTTGCAATCTCCAAGAGGTTTTCCAATTGCAGCCGCTTGGCTTCGACGTTCGTCAGGCCGGAGATTTGTTCGAGTCGCTTATTCTCCTCGGCGATAATTTTTTCAATCTCGGCTTCTTTTGCCGCGAGCCTTTTTTCCAGATTGAGCAAATTTGTTTCGCTTTGCGCAAGCTCCCTTTCTTTGCGATTCAAAATATCAACCTTTCGATCGAGGTTGATTTCTCGGCCGTTGAGAGACGCTTCTCTTTTTTGTATTTCAGCTTGGCGGCTTTTGATCTGTTGTTCAAGCTCCTGGCGCTTTTGAAAAATGTCGTCCCGCGCCTCGAGCAGCTTTTCCTGCTTCAGATTTTCAGCCTCGAGTCGCGCGTCATTCTCTATGTTCCTGGCATGAGCTTCTGCTCTGGCGATTTTGTCCTGCCCAATCTTCTGTCGCAAGAGCCAACCGATCAGGAATCCTAAACCGCCGGCAAGAATCGCGACGGCAAGCGTTGTCATTCGTCCTCCGTAAAAAACAAAACCCCTGTGCATCCTCTTATTCGTTACGCTGCGTAACGGCAAACACAAACGCTCTTCACAAAAAACTTATTGCATTTGTGCGAAAGAGTGTGCCACAGGGGATTCTTTCGGCTGGGCCGGAATGGCCCACGCCTCTTCCCTATTCCTTCAGATTCTCATTAATAAGCGTCGAGAGGTTACTGATTTTTTCCTCAAAACCTTGTATAAGGCCCCGTTTTTCTTCGCGTTCCCGAAACAATTCATCGGCGATATTTATTGCGGCCAGAATCGCCACCTTCAAGGAGGATTTTACCGAAGTACTTTGATCAATATCGCGCATCTTGCTGTCCACAAACTCAGCAACACGGCGTATATACTCGGTATCGGTGGCGCCACGGATTGGATACTCGGTACCGTAGATATTGATTTTCAGAACATTGCCTTCTTCGTTGTTCATAGGCAAATAAGGGTCAGGGCCAGAATCTGAAATAGGCAAACATCATCGCACAAAAGTTTTCAAGACTGAAGCTGCAGCTCTTCGAGCTTGGCAAGCATTTGCTCCACCTTGCCCTTTATTTTTTCTTCGCGCTCTCTGAACGAATTTGCTTCATCTTGATTTCCTCTCATTTTTTCGAGAGCTTCGCGGGTTTGGCGAAGCTGTTCGTCGGTATGTTTCTGGATTGATTCCGCCTCGAGCAGGCGGCGTCGCAAGTCACTATTCTCTGTTTTCAGTTTGCCGATGAGGCCGATGAGCTGAGTGACTTTTTTTTCCAAAGCGTCGAATTGTTGGATGTCCATGAATGAATTGCCTTCTTATGTTCGAAGCGTTGCGCCGGCTTTTTGTTCGAGCGCGCGGAGAATGTTTTTTTGCCATTCATCGATCTCGGCTTCGCGCAAGGTTCTATCCGGCGCGCGAAAATGCAGGGAATACGTCATGCTCTTTTTGCCGGGTGGAATTTGCTCGCCGGTATAGAGATCGAATAACGTTCTCTTCTCAAGAAAATCACCGCCACTGTGTTTTATAAGCTCATCAATCGCTCCAGCAGGAACGCTCTCGTCGACCATGAAGCTGATATCTCGCTCGACCGCAGGAAAACGTGGAATAGGCGTCGCCTGGCGATTCCAATCAATATGCTTGAGCAGCGTGTCGAGGTCCAGCTCAATCGCTTGCACGTCTGCATCGATGCTATACAGCCCGCGGCAACGATCACTCACCATTCCCGCGGTGCCGATGGCCTCGCCGTCAATAGAGAGTTCCCATCCATCAAGTAAATACGACGAATTCTTAAGATGATTGAACCGAAGTGACGGCAATCGCATTCTTTCGACAAATATTTCAAGCAGGCCTTTCACATCCGCGGCAGTAAACGACCGAGCTTTATCCCGCCAACTCTGGCGGATGGCAGCGCCGGTGATCACCGCGCCAATGCGGCGTTTTTCGACAACTGATCCTCTATGGTCGCGCCAGAAAGCCGAGCCGATTTCAAAAAGCCCGAAGTCTGCGATCTTCCGATTGAGATTATAAGCCGTTGATGAAAGCAGTGTGGCAAGCAGGCTTGGCCGCATTGTTGAAAGATCTTCGCTCAAGGGATTAAGCGCCTCGAGCGTCTTCGCCTGTTCAGGCAAAAAGGCTCTTGCCTCTCGCGATGACAACAGACTGACAGTGACCGCCTCAAAAAACCCCAGGCCAGTCAGCACGTTTCGAATTCTTTCCGCAGCTCTTTCCGGGACGTTCTGATGAGTTCGTAAAGCGAAGTTGGTACGCAGGCTCGGCTCGATGCGATCATAGCCATAAACTCTTGCGATCTCTTCGATCAAATCGATTTCGCGTGTGAGATCAGGACGAAAAGTGGGTACGGTGAGGCGCCAACCGGCTTTCTGCTTCAGAACCCTGCACTGCAAGCGCTTGAAGATCGAGGCCATCTCGTGCTCGCGAAGCTTCTTGCCGATCACATGATTTGCTCGCTCCGGCCTGAACGATACAACAACAGGTTTTATCTTCTTAGGATAGACATCCAGCGCGCCGCGAGCAGCCGCGCCTCCGGCGGTCATGAGTATTAGCTCTGTGGCGCGCGCCAACGCATCAAGCACGCCGTTCGGATCGACGCCGCGCTCAAAGCGTCGAGACGCCTCGGAAGTTATGCCCAAACGCTTTGCCGTCTTTCGAATAGTCAGTGGCTCGAAGTGGGCGGATTCGAGCAGGATGTTTTTCGTGCTCGGAATGACTTCAGAATTCAAACCGCCCATCACGCCTGCCAGAGCTACGGAGCGCTCTGCATCGCAAATAAGCAAATCGTTTTCTTGTAAGATATGCTCTTTCTCATCGAGCGTCTGGAAGCTCTCCCCTGCCCGAGCTTTACGGACGATGATATGGCTGCCCTGGATGTTTGCAAAATCAAATGCATGTAAAGGCTGGCCGGTCTCCATCAGAACGTAGTTCGTCACGTCGACAATGTTCGAGATCGGGCGAATGCCGACGGCAAGCAATCGCTCGGCCAACCATTTCGGAGATGATCCGATGCGAACGTTCTCGATCAGACGAGCAGTATAACGGGGACAGGCTTTTGCATCCTTGATGGAAATCTTGACTGCGGTATCAATTCGTTTTGTGCTTTCACGAAATTTCGGCTTCGGAATGTTCAGAGGTTTTTGAGTCAGCGCGGCAATTTCCCTCGCTACACCGAGGATGCCGAGACAATCCGGTCGATTCGGCGTTACATTGATCTCAAAAACTGTGTCCGACTTTAGGGAATTTAAAAGCGGTTTGCCGACTTTTGCCTTTTTGTCGAGAACCAAAATTCCATCGGCATCATCAGACAGACCAAGCTCCGCCTCGCTGCAAATCATGCCCGATGACTCCACGCCGAGAATAGTCTTTTTTTCGAGACGAAGACCATTCGGCAGCACAGTTCCTGTGCCTGCAAAAGCAACGAACTGATTCACGGCAACATTCGGCGCGCCGCAGATCACCGTCAGCGGATCGCCCCCTACATCCACTTTGCAAATTTTCAGATGATTAGATTTTGGGTGAGCTTCGCACCCCAAGACCTTCGCGACCACAACGCCGTCGATCGGCGGCAGTGTGCTGCGTTGGCTTTCAACCTCGAAACCGAGCATGGTCAGCTCAGCGGCAATCTCTGTCGGCGTGAGCGTTGTCTGAACGAAATCGCTCAACCACGAATGAGTGAATTTCACAGGCAGGCTTATTAGAATTGATCGAGAAACCGGACATCGTTCTCGTAAAATGTGCGAATGTCTTCCACCCCGTACTTCAGCATGGCGATGCGCTC
>Ga0247727_10009616_pt1 | contig 17430 bp, 17 predicted proteins | sample WisWelCaveWW1625_FD_202498 | JGI IMG/M metagenome (GOLD analysis project Ga0247727, IMG submission 202498) | Biofilm microbial communities from Wishing Well Cave, Virginia, United States - WW16-25 | ecosystem: Environmental > Aquatic > Deep subsurface > Groundwater > Cave microbial mat | place...
AGTAGACGTGGATGAGCGTCCCGACGCCGGTCACGACGAGCGTCATCACGCCCGACAGCGGGTCCATCGCGAACGAGAACCCGACGTCGAGCGAGCCGACGCGCAGCATCGTCCACCGGTGGTCCCACAGGAACCGGTGCTCGGCGTCCAGCGGCAAGAGCTGGCCGACGAAGCAGTACAGGGCGACGAGGAACGAGAGCGCCATCGCGCCGACCGCCACGCCGTCGACGGCGCGGTGCCCGTATTTCTTCTGCAACCGATGCCCGACCAGCGCGTTGTAGGCCGCGCCGAGCGCCGGGAAGAGCGGAATCAACCAGAGCAGACCGGTCTGGTGGACCTGCGTGATGGGACCGTGCAGGTTCATCAGTCCTTCAGGCCCGAGACCTCGTCCGCGACGATCGTCCTGTGATGGCGATACACTTGGAGCACGATCGCCAGCGCGATCGCAGCCTCCGACGCCGCGAGGATGATGATGAACACCGTGAATACCTGGCCGGCGATCCCGCCCGCGATGTAGTAGGAGAACGCGACGAAGTTCAGGCCGGCGGCGTTCAAGATCAGCTCGACCCCGAGCAGAACGCCGACGGCGTTGCGGCGCGTCATGATCGTGAGCAGGCCGAGGCCGAACAGCACCGCGCCCACCGTCAGGTAGTGTACGAGGCCGATCTGGAAGGCCGGGGCGAGCTCAGCCACCGGGCTCCTCCGTTTCCCCCGCCTCTTCGAACTCGCCCTTGCGCCGCACCGCCCGGCGCGCGAGGACGACCGCCCCGATCAGCGCCCCGAGAAGCACCACGGACGCCAGCTCGAACGGCAACAGGTAGGGCCCAAGAAACGCGTGCCCGAGCTTCGCGGTCGCGGGCGTCTGCGGGCGGACGGTCTCGGTCCACTCGGTCGAGGACGCGATCTTCCCGAGGATCGCGAGCACGACGACCACCAGCGGGGCGGCGAGGAAGATGCCGCGGGACGGGTTCGTGTGCTTCCCCTCCTCGATCCGGGAGGTGAGCATGACGGCAAACAGGATCAGGGTCAGCGTCCCGCCCACGTAGACCAGGAGCTGCACGGCGCCGAGGAAGTCGGCGGCGAGCGTGACGTACATGCCGGCGATCCCCGTGAACGTGCCGAGCAACGCCAGAGTCGAGTGGATGACGTTCTTCGAGAACGCGACCGCGCCCGCGGACGCAAGCATGAGGGTCGCCAGCCCGAAGAAGGCGAGCGCCTGGTCGGACAAGAGCCCGAGGATCTCGTCCATGGGGGCGCCGGGTGGTATAGGGCAGTCCGGCCCCCGAGATCAAGCCGTACCTGTGCCCTCAAGGCCCCGGAACGACGGCGGTTTCGGCCCCACGTCGCCCGCGCGCCCGGCGCCGCATCGACTGGCCAAAGCACTTTGGCCAGTCCCCCACAAATATTTGTGGGGGCCCTTCTTCCACTCGAACCCCGGCTACTCTCGGGGCCATGAAGCGAGGACGACCCACCATCGCACGCTCGGCAGCGCCGGGCAAGCCGCCCGCACGCCTTGGCCTGGACTCCCCCGCCATCAAGACTCTCTCCGAGGAGGTCGAGGAGCTGCGGATGGCCATGAACGCCGGATCGGTCGAGGCCGTCCGCCGGCTGGGCCTCGTCTTCGAACGGGGCGGCCGCCTGCTGTCCTTGCCTCTGTTCAAGTCCTGGATCGGCCGCCACTGCTTCTCGGAGTCCACGGTCCGCAACTACAGGCGCGTCGCGCGCCTCTCGAAGCAGGATCCCCCCTTCTACGAACGATGCGTGGCGCTCGACCCGTCCAACGTCTACGCACTGCTCGCGCAGGCTCGCGAGATGCGAACGCGCATCCTCGATGCGACGCTCGACGGCGCATGCTCCACGGACCTCGGCGCGGCGGACTTCCGCCTCCTGATCCGCCAGGTCGTCGCGCGCCCTCCCCGGCAGCGTGACGACACCCTCTTCGCAGGGAGCCTCCCGTTGCGCGCCGAGGGGTTCGCCCTTGCCCTGCGGCGGGCGCTGTCCCTTCCCCCGGCCCGATTCGCCACGGTCCGCCGCGACCTGCTCCGCGCGCTCGGGCCCATCTGTCCCCTCGCGAACCGACTGCGCCGCCGCCTCGGCGCCGGCCTGAAGGCCCCGCAGCCCCGGACGCCCCTGCCCTCCCCCGCCCCGCAGACTTCGCCGTCTGGGCAGCTCGCGCCCCTGCCCTCGATCGCGACCGTCCCGCGTCCGACGGCCTCCACGGGATCGACGCGCTCCTTTCCCACGACGCGCGCGAAGCGATCGATGAAGCTGCAGCGAGGGAGGTAACCCATGCCGAAGGCCGAGGCTCCGACGCTCGATCCGGACCATCCCGAGCTGCGCCGCATCGCCGATCGCATCGCCGGCCTGCGCGGCACGCTCTCCCGAGACTCCGCCGAGAGCGTCCGCGAGATTGGCGCCGAGCTCGAGGCCGCCGCGAAGCGCATGCGCGACCGCGACTACCGCGTCTGGATCGAGGAGGTCGTCGACATGTCGCGCGAAGGCGCCATGAACTACCGGCGCGTCTTCCGGCTCTCTCGCGAGAGCCCCTCCCTCTTCCTGCGCTTCAAGTCCCTCGGCCCCTCGAAGCTCTACCAGATCGCCAGGCTCCAGCGCGCGAAGCGCCACGCCGCGCTGCGCGCCAGGCACGAGGGCAAATCCGTCGCGGAGATGTCGGACGCCCAGCTCCACATCGCCCTCGCCGCCTTCCGCCCTCCCGCAGGGCGCAAGGTCACGCCCAGGATGCGCGCCCACGGCCTGCGCATGCGCATCCGCGCAATGCTCTCCGACCTTCGCGCCGCCCGCCGCACCCTGGGCCCGCTCCCGCCCGACGCCCTGTCCCTCCTCTCGATCGACCTCACCGCCCTCGCCACCGAGTCGACCTCCCTGTGCCGCGAGATCTCGCGCACGAAGGGCTGAACCCGTGGAACCCAATTGCAGCGGCCTGCGGCGACACCCGCTAGTGCATTGCAATATATTTCTTTATAGAGCAATATAATGTAATGTCGATCTCGTCCCCTTCATCCGATCCGGCGAGCGCCGTCGAGACGTTCCACCTCGCCTTCCTGCGGGTGCTCGAGGGCAGCAAGGAGCGCTCGCGATGGGCCGTCAAGGGAGGATTCAACCTGCGCGCCTGGTTTGGAAGCCCGCGACGTTCGGAAGACCTCGACCTCGACGCGGTAGCGTGGCCGGCGCACGGGCTCGCCGAGCGGGTGGACGCCGCGCTGCGTTCGAAGGACCTCGAGCTCCTCCTTCGCACGCGCGGGCTGCGCATTCTTCGCGCGACGAAGCCGAAGCAGACGGAAACGACACAGCAGTGGAAGACGGCTCTCGAGGGCGTTTCGACGTCGGTGCCGCTTCACACGAAGATCGAGTTCAGCCACCGACGGTCCTCGGGGGAGTTCTTCCTCGAGCCTGTTACCGCGGAGCTGGCGCGCGCACACGGGATCCCCGCCGCGACCGTGAACCACTACGGGGCGGCCGATGCGGCGCGGCAGAAGATCGTCGCGCTCGGATCGCGGCGGGTCGTCCAGGCGCGCGACGTCTTCGACCTCGAGCACCTCTTCCGATTCGCGCGGGCGGATCCGCGTCCGCTCGGTCGCGAGGCGGCGGCCTGCATCGCGTCCGCCCTGGAGCGGGCGCTGGACATGCCGTTCGACGCCTACCGCTCGCAGGTCGTCCCGTACCTCGCGCCGGACGCGCAGGAGCTCCACGGCTCGCGCACGGCGTGGGAGCGGATGCACGAGTCGGTCGTCGACCGCCTCTCCGAGCTCGCCCCATGAGGGGCACAGACGCCTACGCAGATCTCCGGCGGATGGGGTCCCCCGTCCTGACGACGCGGGACGCTGCGGATCGCCTCGGGCTATCGGTCCCCTCCGCGAACCATCTTCTCGCCCGCCTCGTGTCTGCGGGGCTCGCGGTGCGGCTGCGTCATGGCCTCTGGAGCCTGGAGGAGAGCGTCGACCCGATGACCCTTCCGGAGCACGTCACGTTTCCGCACCCGTCTTACGTCTCTTTGCACTCCGCGCTCTGGCATCGCGGCCTCGTGGAGCAGGTGCCGTCCGTGATCTACCTCGTCTCTCTCGGGCGCCCCCGCCGAGTTTCCACCCGCGTCGCGACGTTCTCCGTTCACAGAGTTCCCCCCGAGATCTTCGGCGGCTTCGACGTCGTGGGTCCCGGCGGGGTCCACCTCGCGACGCCCGAGAAGGCTCTCTTCGACACCTTCTATCTCGCCAACGCCAAGAGCCGCCTCTTCGCGGACCTTCCCGAGCTGGACCTGTCGCCGCCCTTCGACGCCGCCCGCATGCGGTCTTGGATCGCGCAGATCCGCGACAGTCGCCGCCGCGCCTGGGTCGGCGCCCGCTTCGATCGTGTGCTGAGAGGCGGCCCCCCCCGACGCGTGGATCGCGTGCACGCGGGCCCGTGAGTCGAGCCTCAGAGATCCACCGGCTCCATCTCCCAGGCACACTCCAGGCGCATGCGGCCGCAGGCGTAGACGTCGTCCGTGAAGGCGATGCGGCCGGCGCCGCCGCACGCACGGTCCTCCGTCGTGTAGAACCATCCCGTCGCGGTGCCGGCGCAGGGACGGAGGTCCTCGCCCGAGGGGCCCGTTTCGTGACCGGGGTCGCCGTCGCCGAGCTGGCAAGCGACGCAGGTCGGCCACCCTTCCTCCTCTCCGAGCGCGATCCGGCCGAGGCCGCAGGTCTCACCCTGCCAGATCGTCTCCACGACGACGCAGGGGACGTGCTCGCCTGTCGCGGCCGGCAGCCCGCCTTCGCCCTGCAACGGCACGCCGAGGCAAGGACCGCTGATGCCGGCTCCGACGAGCCTCGTGAGGCTGCGGGCGACCGGGGTCCAGTCCGACTGGCAGATGCTCTGGACGATCCCGGTGGTCGCCGCGCGATTGACGTCGCGAACCCATTCGACGAGCCTGCGCGACGGCGCCGCGTCGCCGAGGAACGGCGCGCTGCAGGCGACGGCCGCGTCCGGAGCCATGCGCGGATCCTGCAGCACGAGATCGAAGTCTTCCGTGGTCTGGAGGTGGTCGGACATCAGCTCGGCCTCGGAGAGCTCGACGAGATCCGGAGGCACGCCGGCGATGGCAAGGGCCGAGACGAGGCCGGGACGATGCGGCCTCTGGGCGAGGACGAGCTCGACGAGGTCGGCCACGGGGCGTAGCAGATCCGCGTCATCCCCACAGCTCGTCGTCGTCGGCCCGCCAGGCCGCTCGTAGACTGCCGGGTCGGCCGCGCTGCAATCGTCCTCGTCGGTGACGACGACGACCGCGAGGCGGGCCGTCCTGCGGATCAGGCGGCTCTCCTCGGCGCCCCGCTCGAGGACTCGCGCGATCGCGTCCAGCGGCCGTTCGAACTCGCAGCCGTCCGTCCCGACGTCCGCGAGCGACGCGACGGCTGCCGGAAAGTCGAGATCGGGCTCGTCGTCGTGCCATTGCAGCCAGCCCCCGTCCGCGAAGACGGCGTCGTCGCCGTCCGGGTCCGGGCACTCATTCGCGCCAGGGGCGCCCATGTCGGTCGTCACGACCGCGACCCGGAGATCGGGGAGCGGTGCCCAGTCGGGCACGCCATTTCCGTCGGCGTCCGGCGGCAGCACGAGCGCGCGCACGAGCTCCTCCATCCGCACGACGAGGTTGACCCTGCCGTCGGCCATCGAAGTCGAGTCGTCGACGACGAAGAGAAGGTCAACCGCGCTCCCGCAGTCCGCGAAGACGTCCGTTCCCGAGGACCAGACGAGCCGGGGAGTCCCGGAATCGGGCTCGGAGCACCCCCCGAGGAGAGCGACCGTCATGAAAGAGCGCCGCACGCACGCAAGCATAGGTCCACAGCATCCGCCGAGGCGAGTCGACGCGTGCGGCCGCGGGCACGCTCGACGCCGCCTGTCGTTGTCGTCAGTTCGCGGCGGGAGCCGGGGCGGCGGCCTCGGCCGCGGGCGGACCGTCGAGCTTGCCGGCGTCCGCTTCGGCCTTGCCCTCGGCGCGGTCCTTCCAGACCTTGAGGGCGTAGCCGAGGTCGGCCGTCGCCTCGTTCCCCCCCGGCGCGCACTTGGAGGGGTCGATGTCGGCGCCGGAGGCCATCGCGTCCGTGTACGGCGAGCACGCGGGATAGCCGCACTCGCCGCAATCCGTCTGCGCGGTCAGATCCTCGAGGAGGTTCGAGAAGGTCTTCACGTTCGCCATCGGCAGGGCGAAGACCTTCTTCTTGATCTCGACCGCCTTGCCGGGATCGACCTGGACGACGCCGCCCGCCTTCTTTCCGGCCTTCTTCGCCTTGCCCTTGTTCTTCTTCTGCTCCTCGAACCACGCGGCCCGTAGCGCGTCGAGCAGCAGGTGGTTGTCGCGCATCCCCCGCTCCCGCGCCTCGCGCGCGTACGGGCCGTAGTCGCCCATCGGGATGAGGGAAGTGTCCTTGGGCGGCTTGTAGAGCGGCTGCTGGTGCGGCGGGATGACGAACCGGAACGTCAGCGAGTCGAGCGTCGGCGTCGCGCCCTCGAACTCGCGCGTGTGGCGGATCGCGCCCGTGGATTCCTGGATGCACGCTTCGACGCACAGGCCGCAGAACATGCACTTGCCCATGTCGATGTCGAAGCGGTCCATCGACGTTTCTTTCTTCCCCTCGGCGTGGACGATCTTCCCGAGGTCGATGGCGATGACCTCGATCGGGCACGCGCGCTCGCAGCGCTTGCATCCCGTGCAGATGTCCATCTGCACCTCGAGCAGCCCCCGGTAGCGCAGCGGGAGCATCTCGGAGACGGGGCGATCCGTCTTGTCGGGGTACTGCACCGTGATCGGCGCGCGGAACAGGTGCGAGAAGGTGACCGCCATCCCTTCCAGGATGGTGTTCGCCGCGACGCGGATGCTGCCCAGGTACTCGCCGAGGTCCATTCGGGGGGAGTATTACACGAACGGGTTCAGATGAATCTCGGCCCGCGTCGCGCGCAGGTTGTAGCGAACGCGCGCGACGAAGTAGATCAGGATCGCCATCCCGAGGGCGAACATCGCAACGGATACGATCGTCTCGACGATGGGCGGGATCTGCAGGACGATCCACACGGCCGTCAGCAGGAACGCCGCGAACGACAGCGGGACGAAGTACTTCCAGCACAGGTTCATCATCTGGTCGATCCGGATGCGCGGGAGGGTCCAGCGAATCCAGATCACGACGAAGACGAGGGTCGCGGACTTCAGGAGGAACAGCAGCGCGCCCACGATCTGAAGGGGCATGGACGTCTGCTGCTCCATCGGGGTCACGGCCGGGATCTGCCAGCCGCCCAGGAACAGCGCCGTCGCGATGCCGCACATCACGAAGACGTTCGCCCACTCCGCGAAGAAGAAGAACAGGTACCGCATCCCCGAGTACTCCGTGGAGTACCCCGCGACGAGCTCGCTCTCGGCCTCCGGCAAGTCGAACGGCGTGCGGTTGCCCTCGGCGAGCGCCGCCGTGAAGTACAGGAAGAACAGGCCGAAGGTGATCGGGTTGCGGAACATGAACCACTCCCAGGGCGCCCCGCCCTGCGCCCCGATGATCCCCTGCATCCGCAGCGTCCCGGACATCATCACGATGCATACGATCGCGACGGCCGCGGGGATCTCGTAGCTGACGATCTGCGCCGCGGACCGGATCCCGCCGAGCAGGGACCATTTGTTGTTCGACGCCCAGCCCCCCGCCATGATCCCGATCGTCACGAGCGCGGTCACGGCGACGACGTAGAGGATCCCGATGTCGAGGTCCGCCGGAATCAGGAACTGTCCGAACGGCATCACGACGAACGTGAGCGCGACGCCCGCGAACACGAAGTACGGGGCGATCTTGAACAGGGTCTTGTCCGCCATCTCGGGGACGATGTCCTCCTTCAAGATCGACTTCACTCCGTCCGCGAGCCACTGCAGGAACCCCTGCGGGCCGACGCGGTTGGGCCCGACGCGCGACTGCATGCGTGCGGAGACGCGCCGCTCGACCCAGGTGATGATCCCCGCGACGGGCGCCATGAAGAGCAACAGGACGATGACCGCGATGACCACGAGGGTGATCGCGGACGTCACGTCGAGCGGCAGGCCGGGCTCGTAGCGCTGCAGGTCGACGCGCGCCACGACGGCCTCAGGGGCCCCCGCCCGCTCGAGCTCGAGGCGCGCCCATCGCTCGCCGGGGCGCGGGACGAGATCGGCGACCGTGTAGACTTGGAGATCGCCGTAGCGGCGAACGAGATCTCCGTCGCGCATCCCGGCGCGGTCCGCGGGGCTGCCGGTCTCGACCTGGGCGACGAGCAAGCCCCCGCTCAGGGGCGGCTCGGGCGCGAGCTTCATCCCCGCGTGCGCCAGGAATTCCCGCGCCTGCTTCTCGCGGCCCATGCTCGTCGCGAACCGGTGCGCCGTGACGGGAAAGAAATCGATCTGGATGTCGTCCATCCGACCCGTGACGGAAGGGCCTCCGGCCGCCGCCTCGAACTGGACCGTCACCGATCCGCGGAACGTCGAGTGGTCCCCGCCCATCCGGTGCAGCAGGCCCTGCGTGAACACGAACTCGACGCGGTCGGGCGTCGTCGCGACGCCCTCCACCTCGATCCGCCAGTCGTCGTCGCCCGCCCCAGGGCGCGTTCGCTGCCCGTCGAGGAAGACCTTCGCCGTCTTGCCGGAGGGGAACCCCTCGCCCAGGATCTCGCAGCGGTCGCCCAGCTCCACGGATCGTGGCGTGAAGTCCACGAGAGTGAGCAGGTCGCCGTCGCGGCGGGCGGACCCGCAGCCCGACGCCAGGGCGATGCAGACGAGGAGGGCCGCGCGCGTCATCAGTTCGGGGAGAACTCCCGCGGCTCGCAGAACTCCGTCCCGCGCGTCTGCGCGCACCACTCGTCCGACGCGCAGTCCGCGTTCGTCTCGCACGGCTTCTCGCAGGTGCCCTCGCAGTCGCGCTCGCACCCGACCGCGAGCGGCACGCAGTCGAGGCCCGAGGCGCAGTCCGGGCCCGCACTGCACACCTCCCCGCGCCCGAGCCCGTCACTGCAGGCGGCGAACAGAAATACGAACCCCACGATCCCAATCAGTCCCTTCATCGGTCGATCTCCGGCGCCACGATGTCGAGGCTCGCGATGAAAGCGACGAGGTCTGCGATGTACAGACCTTCGCTCTTGTCCTCGATCACCGCGAGCGAGTTGAAGGACCCGGTACGGAACCGGGCCCGGTAACATTCGTCTTTCCCGTCTCCCACGACGTAGCACCCCATGTCTCCGCGTGCGCTCTCGATCCGAACGTATGCCTCGCCCGTCGGCCGCATCTTGCGAGGCAACTCCCCTTGTACGTCGCCTTCGGGGTGCTCGTCGATCTTCTGCAGCGCCTGCCGGACGAGCTTCGCGCTCTGTCGGCACTCCTCCACGCGCACCCAGAAGCGGTCCCAGCAGTCGCCGACCGTCCCCCGCGCGCCACGGCCAAGCGGCACCTCGAACTCCAGCTCCGGATACACCGAGTACGCACGGTCTCGGCGCAGGTCCCAGTCGAAGCCGCTGGCCCGCAGGTTCGGGCCGACGAGGCCGTGCGACACCGCCTCCTCGGCCGTGATGACCGCGACGTTTGCGAGACGCCGCACGTAGATCTCGTTGTTCGTGATCAGCCGGTCGAACTCGTCCATCGTCGGCAGGAAGTGGTCGATCCACGCGAGGACCTTCTCGCGCCACCCGGCGGGCATGTCGAACGAGACGCCTCCGATCCGGTGGTAGTTGTACGTGAGGCGCGCGCCGCACAGCTCCTCGATGAAGTCGTTGATGAACTCCCGCTCGCGCAGCGCGTACGGGAACGGCGTCACCGCGCCGACGTCCATCGCCATCGCGCCGAGCGAGATCATGTGCGAGGCGATCCGGTTCAGCTCGCACGAGATCACCCGCAGGTACTGCGCGCGCTTGGGCACCCCGATGTCCATCAGCTTCTCGCACGCGGCCGCCCACACCTCGTTCGCGAACATCGCCGCGAGGTAGTCGACGCGGTCCGTGTAGGGCATGTAGCCCGGGTACGTGCAGCGCTCGCCGATCTTCTCGATCGACCGGTGCAGGTACCCCACGTCCGGGTACGCCTTGCGGATCACTTCCCCGTCCGTGTGGATCACGAACCGCAGGACCCCGTGGGTCGACGGGTGGTGAGGCCCCATGTTGAGGACCATCTCGTCGTCCTGCGGGTTCGCGAAGACGATCTCGCTCATGGCCTCACGCCTTCCCCTTCGCCTTGATCGCGAACAGGTCGATCGGATTCGGCCGGACCGTCGGGATCCCGTGGTAGTCGTCCTTCTCCGTGAAGTCCTTGCGCAGCGGATACCCCTCCCAGTCGTCCGGGAGGAGGACACGCCGCAGATCGGGATGCCCCTCGAAGATCACGCCGAGCAGGTCGTAGCACTCGCGCTCGTTGTAGCGCGCGCACTGCCACAGTCCGGACAGTGTCTCCACGGAAGGGTCTTCGCGGTCGAGCATCGCCTTCATGCAGAAATCGTGACGCTTGCCGTACGACGTGAAGTGGTAGACGACGGCGATCTCGTTCGTCTTCGGATAGTCGACCCCCGTCAGGTTCTCGAGGAACTTCATGTCGAGCTCCGGATCGTCGCGGAGAGTGCGGCACACCTCGACGAGCCGGGCCGGATCGACCTTGCACCAGGGGTCCTTCGCGCCGGCCTGGAAGTCGGTCACGGCGCCGCCGTGCTTCGCGTGCAGCCTCTCGAAGATCTCCTGCTGTTTCATGCGAGTCCCGTGGACGACGTTCGCCGATCGATCCTACGCGATCCCGTACCGCTCCTGCAGGTACCGTTCACTCTTGATCTGCTCCTGGATCTTGAGCAGCCCCTCGAGCAGCGCCTCGGGACGCGGCGGACAGCCCGGCACGTACACGTCGACCGGGATGATCTGATCGACGCCCTTGCACACGGAGTACGCGTACTGGAAGAGCCCCCCGCAATTGGAGCAGCTCCCCATCGAGATGACGTACTTCGGCTCGGACATCTGGTCGTAGAGGCGCTTGACGCGCAGCGCCATCTTGTACGTGAGCGTCCCCGCCACGATGATCAGATCGCTCGAGCGCGGGCTCGGCCGGGGTGCGGACCCGAATCGCTCGAGGTCGCCGCGCGGCCCACCCGTCTGCATGAGCTCGATCGCGCAGCAAGCGAGACCGAAGAGCAGGTACCACACGCTGTTCGCCCGTCCCCAGTTGAGGACCTGGTTGATCACGTTGGTCACGCGGGTCTGGACGATCGAGCCCGAGTCGTCCCCGTACCGGTCCATGCGCTGCGTGGCGTGGCCGAAGAGCTGTCCCATCCGCCTACTCTCCTCCCGCCGGCGCCGACGCCGGCGCCTCGGCCGGTACCCCGGTGAGGTTGCCGCGCTCAGGGGCCGCCTTCTTGTACGTGCGGATCCACTCGAGGTCGCCCTTCTTCCAGACGTACACGAGGCCGAGCATCAGGATCCCCACGAACACCGCGATCTCTCCGAGCGCGAAGAGACCCCATCCGGCATCGGTCCACCGTCGAAATACCGTCGCCACCGGGTAGATGAACGCGATCTCGACGTCGAACACGATGAAGATGAGGGCGATGACGTAGAAGCGTGGGTTGAAGTTGAACCAGGCCTGTCCGATGGGGGCCTCGCCGCACTCGTAGGTCTCGACCTTCGCCTTCGTCATGTGGTTCGGCCGAAGGAGCCGACCGAAGGCCATCGAGCCCGCAACGAAGCCGATGGCCACGAGGACGAAGACGAGGACCGTTGCATAGGCGGTCAGCATCGGGGCGGCCGTTTTCCTCATCGATCCAGGGAAAAGGCCGCGGTCATCCTAGGTTCCGGCCCCCTCACGGTCAAGCCTTTCCCCCCCTTCGAACCCAAGGTGACCTCGGCTTGCAGACTCACTATACTGGCGCGCACCCCGATTCGCGGGTGGGAGACCTTGCATGCCTTCGCGGTCCAATCGAAACCTTGTAGCCGCCGCATTCGTGGTCGTCGTCGGCGTCGGCCTCGGAAGCGCGTCGCCTGCACTGGCGCAGGGCGATGCTCGGGCGGCGTACCAGCGTGGGCAGGAGGCGTACAACCAGGGCCGGTACGAGGATGCGACCCGCGAGTTCCAGGCGGCGTACGACATCGATCCGCGCCCGGCGCTCCTCTACAACCTCGCGCAGTCGCTCGAGCGATCCGGCAAGCTCGTCGAGGCGGTGGACGCTCTCAACCGCTACCTCGCCGCGGCGCAGGATGCTCCGAACCGCGCGGAGGCGCAGCTCAAGCTGCGGAACCTGCAGGACCGACTCGACAGGACCTCGATCCGGATCGCTTACGAGGCGCCCGGCGCGGCGATAGCGGTGGACAACCAGCAGTGGGGATTGACCCCACGCCCGGACCCGATCCGCGTCTCTCCCGGGACCCACACGGTCCGCGTGACGCGTGACGGATACTCGCCGTTCAGCGCGCGGGTGATCGTGCCCGCCGGCCAGGTGCTCGACGTGGAAGTCACGCTCGAGGAAGCCGTCGGCGCCGGAGCAGGCGGCGCCGGAGCAGGCGGCGGAGGGGAAGGCGGCGGAGGCGAAGGCGGCGCGGGCGGCGGCGGCGAAGGCGGCGGCGAAGGTGCCGGCGAGGGGGCCGGCGTGACCGAGGAAGAAGGCGGTTCCCTGCTTCCGCTCATCCTTCTCGCCGGCGGAGGCGCCCTGGTCGCGGGCGGTGCGGTGGTCGGTTTTCTCGCGCTCGGAGCCGCCAATGACGCGCCGGCGTCCACCGGCGTCGAGGCGGACCAGGCCCGGACCCTCGCCCTGGTCTCCGACGTTCTCGTCGGCGTGGGCGTCGTGACCGCCGCCGTGGGCGCCTACTTCATGTTCTTCTCGGGGGAGACGGATCCGCAGGCAGCCGGATCGGTGCAGGTGATGCCGGCCGTCGCGCCGACCTTTGCGGGCGCAGCGGCCACGGTGCGCTTCTGATGAGGGCCACGATCGGAAACGTGGGACGGCTCCTCCTCCTCGGCGTGCTGGGAACGCCGTTCGGGTGCAGCGTCATCGTCGCCGGCAAGCTCGACGAGAAGGACGCGGACGCGGACGTCGACGCCGACACGGACACGGACACGGATACCGACGGCGCCTGCTCGCTCGCGGACGGAGCGGCGCACGGCGTCGAGTCCGACGTCGTCATCAACTTCGCCGGCGGCTCCGAGCAGGTCAACGGCTTGATCGCGACGGGCGAGAGCATCGCGGGAGCAGGCGCCGACCTGGCCCTCATCGCGGCCTGGACCGGCACGTCCAGCTTCGGATACGAGACCCAGCTCTTCGACGAGAACTGGGTGAGCGTGACCGGGCACCAGCGGATCGTGACCCTCGACGACGATCCGCAGTCCCCAGGAGCGATCGCGTCCTCCGACGACACGGTCTACGGGTTCTTCCCCAGCCGCGAGGGCGTCGCGGGAACGATCGTCCAGGTTCCGATGACCTTCAACGCGGTCGCCGGGGAGCTCGAGCAAGGAGACCGCTTCGACGCGGTGACCTTCACGGGCGGACTGACGAAGCCCGTCGCGGTGCTCGCCGACGACCACGTCTTCTATGCCTGGTCCGAAGCCGGAGGGGCGGAAGTCGACAAGTCGGTCTTCGGGGCCTACACGGGCATCGACGTGCCGGCGGCGGACGAACCGCTGCAGCTCAACCCGGGGCCGGGCGAGCACGTGAACCCGGACGCGGCCTTCAGCGACTCGGAGGACATGCTCGTCTGGGTCTACGAACGGGAAGGGGCCCTGTCGACAGACATCTTCTACGGTCGCGTGGACACCCTTCCGAGCCAGGTCCAGAGGGCCGCGCCCGGAATCTCCCCGCCCGCGCAGCGCTCGGGACTTCCGGCGATCGCGGTCTCGGGCAACACGGCGCTGATCACGTTCGCAAACGCGCCGAGCCTGGAGGGGGACTTCAACATTCGTTTCCAGATCGTCCGCGTCGACGACGGGACCCTGGGCGCCGAGAACGTGATCGGCGAGAGCCCCGGGCAGGAGAACCTCTCGGCGGTCACGTTCCACCCGGATCTCGAGGAATTCGGCGTCGCGTGGGCGGTCGACGACGCCGAGGTGGGCGGAGTACACGCAGCGCGCATCGACCTCGAGGGCAACATCGTCCAGGCGGACACCCTCGTGTCGCAGAGCACCGCCCCCCGCGCTAGGCTCGCAATCGCCCCTGTGAGCTTCGGCTACGCGATCGTCTGGGACGCGGGCCCCGAGGGGCTTCGGACGGGCTGGCTCGGCTGCCCGCCGGAGGAGTAGACGAACGTGAGGGTCTGCCCGCAGTGCGGTGAGAGCTACGCCGGGGAGATCGAGTTCTGTCCGAAGGACGGGAACACCCTCACGCACGCCTCCCGTCCGCCGCCCGCCGACCAGGACAAGATGGTCGGGCGGATCCTCGACAGCCGTTATCGGATCGACGCGATCCTGGGCGAAGGCGGGATGGGCGTCGTGTACGCATCGACGCACACCGTTCTGCAGAAGCGGATGGCCATCAAGATCATCCGCGGCGACATGGCGCGCGACTCGGAGCTCGTGACGCGCTTCACGCAGGAGGCGCGGGCCGCCAGCGCCATCGGAAACGAGCACATCATCGACGTGTCGGACTTCGGCACGGTCGACGACGGATCGGTGTACTTCGTGATGGAGTACCTCGACGGCACGTCCCTGTCGGCGGCCGTCAAGACGGGCGGCGCGATGCACCACGGCCGCGCCGTCTACATCATGGCCCAGATCTGCGAGGCGCTCGGCGCCGCGCACGCCGGAGGGATCGTCCACCGCGACCTGAAGCCGGACAACATCTTCCTGATCAAGCGGGGGGAAAAGCCAGACTTCGTCAAGATCCTCGACTTCGGCATCGCGAAGGTCGGCGGCGCGGCCGGCAAGCTCACACGTACGGGCTTCATCTTCGGGACGCCGCACTACATGTCGCCCGAGCAGGCGGCCGGCAACGCGGTCGACCACCGGACGGACATCTACGCGGCCGGGGTCATCCTCTTCGAGATGCTGACCGGCCAGGTCCCCTTCGACTCCGATTCGTTCATGGGGATCCTCTCGAAGCACATGTTCGAGCCGCCGCGCCGGCTCGCCGAGGTGAACGCCGCGGCGGACCAGCCGCCCGAGATGGAAGCCATCGTCGCACGCGCGATGGCGAAGAAGCCCGAGGAACGTTTCCAGACGATGGACGAGTACCGCCGGGCCCTCTTGACCGCGGTGCCCGATGCGGCCTCCAAGCTGGGAACCGTTCCGCCCGTGCCCTATCGGGTCGGCGACTTCCCGCGCGGACCGGGGACGGAGCCGCCGGGGGCGCACCTTCGCTCGGGGAAGAAGACGGGCATGCTCCTCGCAGCGATCGGGATTCCCGTCCTCGCCCTCGCGGTGGTCGGGGTCGTCGTCGCGAGCGGCGGCGAAGAAGTGCCGGCGACTGCGATGCCGTCAGCCGCCGGGGCGTTCACCGCCGGCCCGTTCGGGATGACCGGACTGCCGGGAACCGCGGGTCCGGCCACCGCGGATCCAGGGACCGCCCAGCTCCCGACGAAGATCCGCATCGCCTCGGAGCCGAACGACGCGGAGGTCGTGGAGAACGGAACGGTCCTCGGTCGTACGCCCTTCGATCTCGACCGGCCCACCGGCCCGGCGCGCATGATCACGGTCCGCGCGCAGAACTACCAGCCTCTGCTGCTCCAGGTTTCCGCGACCTCCGAAGACGTGGCCGTCACGCTCCAGGCCGCGCCCCGCACCGGCGGCGGCGGCCGGGGTGGAGGCGGCGGCGGTCGCGGCGGCGGCGGTCGCGGCGGTGGTGGCGGCGGCGGCGGCGGCGGCGGCGAGCTGATCGACCCCTTCGGAAACTAGCCCGCGGTCGCAGCTGACCACTTCAACAAGAGTGAGTCACCCGGACTCCAGCATCGACGTGTCCCCTTCGTGCGGCCCTCGCCGACAGAACCAGGTTCCCTCTCGAACGACCCGGCGCACCCACGGCGGCGCTCCATCGGCTAAGCTCGGTGCCCTGTCCTTCGAGCCGCACGAGGTCGTCTTCGCCATCGCTGACATCAGCGGCTACACCAACTTCGTCGTCTCGCACCAGAAGGCGCTCGCGCACGGCCAGATGATCGTCGCGGAGATCCTGCGCACTCTGGTGGACGCGGCGAGGCCCCCCATGGAGCTGTCGCGGCTCGAGGGCGATGCCGTCTTCGTCTACCTGCTCAAGGACCGGCTCGGCGGCCCCGACGAGGTCCGGACCGCGCTCGATCGCTGGGTCCGCGACACCTTCACGGCTTTCGACCGCACGGTGCACGCGCTCGCGAACGAGGCCATCTGCAAGTGCCCCGCCTGCGTCCGCATCGACGACCTCCGGCTCAAAGTCGTGGTCCACAGCGGTCGGGCACTGCTGACCGACATCGGGCAGACGAAGGAGTTCGCGGGAGTGGACGTGATCGTCGTGCACCGCCTGCTCAAGAACTCCGTCGCTCGCCGCGACTACCTCTTGCTCACCGACTCCTCGAAGGCGGATCTCGCGCCCGACGACTCGCTGCCGCTCGAACCCGGCGAGGAGAGCTACGAGGGGCTCGGGCGGATCCGGACGTGGGTCGCCCCCGCCGACGCGCTCCTGACAGGGACCGTTCGGGACGATCCGACGGAGCGCGCCTCGGCGCTCGCGTACGAGGTGCTGCGCCACGAGATCCGAAAGGAGTATGCCGAGGTCGCGAACGAGCCCACGAAAGGTTTCCACTTCCACACGGGTCGGGCCCTCGCGGATCGGCTCGGCTACACGGAAGAGGAAATGGGGTCCGTGCCCGCGTCGGCGCTCGAGTCCTTCGCCGGGACCGGCAACCCCTTCAGCCTGGGCGAGGTCCCGCCGGGAGCGAAAGTCGTCGACGTCGGCTGCGGCGCGGGGTTCGACACGTTCCTCGCCGCGAACCGGGTCGGATCCCAGGGGCACGTGATCGGTGTCGACATGACGCCGGAGATGCTCGCGAAGGCGAGGGCCGGCGTCGCGGCGGGTCGATACGATCACGTCGAGATCCGCGCCGGGCTCGCCGAGCACCTTCCCGTGCCGAACGCCTGGGCCGACCTCGTGATCTCGAACGGTGTGATCAACCTCTGTCCCGACAAACCGGCGCTCTTCGCGGAGATCCATCGCGTCGCGGTGCCCGTCGGCGTCCACTCGCACAACGTGATCGCGCCGCCGCACGTGAAGTCGGTGAAGGCGCTCCAGGGGGCCGCGCCGTCGGCGTCCATGTGGAAGATCATGCACCAGTCGGTGTCCGGCCGGTCGCGGACGTCGTCGGGCTCGCTGCCCGACCAGGGCGGCGTCGCGAACGCGTCGAGGGCGAAGGCCTCGCCCGTCACCCACTTGAACCGCTCCTGCTGGAGGATCGTCTTGCCGGCGGTCCAGTACCCCGTGCCAGGGTCCAAGGGGACGGACCCTGAATTCAGGAATGCGATCT
>Ga0247727_10009617_pt1 | contig 17426 bp, 11 predicted proteins | sample WisWelCaveWW1625_FD_202498 | JGI IMG/M metagenome (GOLD analysis project Ga0247727, IMG submission 202498) | Biofilm microbial communities from Wishing Well Cave, Virginia, United States - WW16-25 | ecosystem: Environmental > Aquatic > Deep subsurface > Groundwater > Cave microbial mat | place...
CGTGGCGAGCAAACCGATGAGGCCGGGGATCATGTAATGCTTGCTTTCGAGATTTAGATTGTACCACAGCCGGGTTTCGCTGACGAGCGGAATCGCGGTTGGTTGGATCACCGTAATATTCTGCGCCAACGACATTAAAATCCCCTGCGCATAACCAAGCGCGATGCCGGCGGTGTTGCCATCGAGACCATCGGCGATGAGCTGTACTTCCGGCCGCAGACCGCGCTCGAGATCGCGGCCAAAATGCGGCCGGATGAATAAACCGATCTGCGCCTGCCATTTGTCCAGCGCCGCGTGAATGTCCGCCGCGCTCTCCGCATAGCCGGCGAAATCAAAATACGGATTGTTGATAAATCGCCCGCCCAGCTCGCGACTGGCCGCGCTGCCGTCCGCGTCATAAATCAGCAGCTTGATATTTTTCACGTCCGTCGTCATCACCGACCCAAGCACCAGCGTTTGCACCACCGGCACCACGAACATAATGGTCACCATCGCCCGATCGCGAAACACCTGGCGAAATTCTTTCTGGAGCAAGTAGAGGATTCTTTGCATGTGATTGAGTCCGAAGTCAAGTTAGTCCGAAGTCCCGTGTCCGATGTCCGAGGCCAATTACCGACATCGGACTTCGGACTTGAGACTTCGGACCATCAGACCTCTAATCGCATCTTAAACCGCTTCGCGCTGATCGTCAGAAAAAAAATTCCCATCAACACCAGCGCGCCGAGGGGCAGCCAGAGATGAAAAATCGTGTTGCCTTTCAACATCACGCCGCGAATGACCGGAAGGAAATAGCGCGCCGGCACGAGGTACGTCACGAGCTGCAACATTTTTGGCATCGAGGCGACCGGGAAAATGAAGCCCGAAAGCATCACCGTCGGCAGCAGCGTTCCCATCAAGGCGCCCATCATCGCCACCTGCTGCGTGCGCGCGCGCGTCGAAATCAACAGGCCGAATGACAGCGCCACGCCGACATAGAGAAAACAGGCGAACAGGATCAGCGCCAAATTGCCGGTGATCGGCACGTTGAACCAGAAATGCGCGATCAATAAAATCAGAATCCCGTCCGCAAATGCGAGAAAAAGATACGGCACCACTTTGCCGACGATGATCTCGAACGGGCGCACCGGCGACACTAAAATTTGCTCCATCGTGCCGGTTTCTTTTTCGCGCGCAATCGTCAGGCTCGTCAGCAGCGCCGAGATCATCATGAGAATCAGCGCCACCAGGCCGGGCACGAAAAAGTACGCGCTTTTCAGCGCCGGGTTGTAGCGAATCGAGGTGCTCGCCTCGAATGGCGCCGCCACGCCGCGGCCAGAGTTATAAATCTGCACCGCGAAATTGATGTAATTCTGAACCAATTGCGCCGTGTTGGAATCGCCGGCGTCGATGAGCACCTGCACGGCGGTTGGCAACGGCCCGTTGATCGTTCGGCTAAAATCCGGCGGAATAATGAGCGCGGCTCTCGCTTCGCGCCGTTGAAACAGGCTTTCGATTTCGGATTCGCTCCCGGCAAAATATTTCACCGTAAAAAATTTGCTGCCCTGAAACGCCGCCGCCAGCTCGCGGCTCGCCGGCGACCCGGAATGATCGAGCACCGCGAGATCGATGTTTTGAATTTCCAAATTGATCGCGTAGCCGTACATCAGCAGCATAAACACCGGCATCGCAAAGATGATAAGCAGCGTGCGAAAATCCCGCCGAATGTGAATGAACTCTTTGCGAATGATGGGGATGATGCGGGATGACATATTGATCTCATTTTAAAAGCTTTGAACGCGGATGACACGGATTTGGCGGATTCTAGCGGATTTTTGTTGAACGATTTTATCCGTGAAAATCCGTGTGATCCGCGTCATCCGTGTTCAAGTTTTTTTGGATCTCACCGGTCCACCAGATAAATAAACACGTCCTGCATCGACGCCTTGCCGTATTTCAGCTTCAGCGCTTTCGGCGAGCCGAGCGCGATGATTTCGCCCTGATTCATGATCGACACGCGGTTGCAATACTCGGCTTCGTCCATGTAATGCGTCGTCACAAAAATCGTTTTGCCTTGTTGTGCCAGGTGATAAATCAAATCCCAGAAATTGCGCCGCGCTTCGGGATCGACGCCGCCGGTCGGTTCGTCGAGAAAGATGATCGACGGATCGTGCAGCAACGCGCAGCTCAACGCGAGCCGCTGTTTGAATCCCAACGGCAGGGCGCGCGTCGTTATGCCGGCCTGCGCCGCGAGCCCCAGATCTTGCAGCAGCGCGGCGCGTTTTTCCAGCAATGCCGGCCGCTTCAAACCGTAAACCCCGCCGTAAAATTCAACGTTCTCCGCCGGCGTCAAATCTTCATAAAGCGAAAACTTCTGGCTCATGTAGCCGATGCGTTGTTTGATTTTTTCATTCTCATGATAAATATCAAACCCGGCCACGCGGCCGGCGCCGGAGGACGGCAGCAGCAAACCGCAGAGCATGCGAATGGCCGTGGTCTTGCCCGCGCCATTCGCGCCCAGGAAACCGAAAATTTCGCCGGCTTCAACCGTGAGGTTGAGATTTTTGACGGCCTCGAATTTGCCAAACCGCTTGCCGAGATTTTCCGTGTGAACGGCGTAATTGTTCATAGTTGTTAAATGCGTTGGCTGGTTGGCCGGTTAATCCGTTAATCAGGTTACAAGTGAAATCTTTGCAAAAAAAGCAAAGATTTAATTCCACGCGGATTAAAAAACCACGCTGATAGTTTAAAAATTTCCGTGTGGTTTTTTGATCCGTGTGTAACCTTTTTGGTTGCGGCTTTGTCCGCGTTGTGCTGTGAATCGGCAAACCGGAAAACGGTCAAACCGGCGGACCGTTTTTCATCAACTCCATAAAAGTATCTTCAATGCCCGGTTCAATCCGTCGCATATCGCTGATCGGTTCCGGCGCGCTTTTGATGAGGCGATTGATCATCTCATTCGCCGGCGGCGACGCAAAGCTGACGTGCAGACGATCACCAAAAACCTGCACCGATTGGCTCTGAATTTCTTTTTTAAAATATGACGTCAGCAACTGCGGCGCCGGCGTCGCCACTTCGTAGAGGGTGTATGGAAAATGTTTTGTAATGAAGCGCGGATCATCGAGCGCCAGCAGTTTGCCTTTGTGCATGAACGCCACGCGATTGCACAGCAGCGCTTCATCCATATACGGCGTGGACACCAGAATCGTCACGCCGTCATTGCGCAACTGCTGCAAGATTTGCCAGAACTCGCGCCGCGACACCGGATCGACGCCGGTGGTCGGCTCGTCGAGAATCAAAACCGCCGGCGTGTGAATCAGCGTGCACGACAGCGCCAGCTTTTGTTTCATGCCGCCGGAAAGTCGTTTGGCCAGGCGATCTTTGAACGGCTCCAGCTTGCTGAAATGATAAAGCCGCGGCAAACGTTTTTTCTTCTCCGCTTCCGGCACGCCAAACAGATCGGCGAAGAACATGAGATTTTGTTCGACGGAAAGATCAGGATAAAGCGAAAACCGCTGCGGCATGTAGCCGAGAATCGCGCGAATCGCGGCGACGTCGCGCCGCACCTCGAAACCGGCGAGGCGCATCTCGCCCTCTTCCAGCGGCAACAGCGTGCAGAGCGTTCGCATCGTCGTGGTTTTGCCCGCGCCGTCCGGGCCGATCAAGCCGAACAACTCGCCGCTCTCGATTTTGAGCGAGAGTTTGTCGACGGCTTGAATTTTTCCGTAGTTCTTGCTGAAATTTTCGATGGTGATGATGTCGGGCACTTTAAGACATTCTATATTTTCGTAGTCGCGCCTTCAGGCGCAGAAGTTTCAATTTAAAAAAGTGTATCCATTTAAGTGCGGTGCCTGAAGGCACTACTACAAAATGATCGAAACCGGCATGCCGTGCTTCAAAATTCTTTCAGGATTATCCACCGTAATTTTCACCGCATAAACCAGCGCCGTGCGGCTTTCTTGCGTCAAAATATTTTTGGGTGTGAACTCGGCTTTGGCGCTGATCCACGTGATCGTGCCGGTGAGCGTTTGCGGCGCGCCGTCGATTGTCACCTGCGCATTCTGGCCGAGGCGAATCTGCGGCAGATACGTTTCCGAGACATAAACTTTCGCCCACATTTTTTTGAGATCGATAATTTCGACGAGCGGCGCGTTCGGTGGAATCGTTTCACCGGCGTCATAAAAACGCGTGGTCACCGTGCCGCTGATCGGCGCTTTGACCATCGCGTCGTTGATCTGGCGCTGCAAAAGCTTGGTCTGCGCTTCGAGTCCCTTCTCTTTGCTCGCAATCGCCTGCAAACTCTGGCGGGCCGATTCCAGCGCGGTGTTGGCGCGATCATAAGCGATTTTTGCGTCGTCCAGCGTTTGTTGCGAAGCCGCGTTTTTTGCGAAGAGATCGCGAAACCGTTCGTATCGGGTTTTCGCATAATCATAATCCTCCTGCGCCCGCCGCGAATTCGTGGTCGCGAGACGATGTTGCACCTCAAGCTCATCCAGCCCGGCGCGGATTTGATCGAGCTGAAAACTCAATTTTTCCGCATCGACCATCGCCAGCGTATCGCCGGCCTCGACCTCCTGCCCTTCGTCAAAATTCACTTTCAGCAAATAGCCGCCGGTTTGCGCCGCCACTTTGATCGCCGTGCCTTCAATGATCGCGCTGGCCTGAAAGCTCGAATTGTTTTTTTTCTCGCAACTTGCCAACAGCAAAACCGTGGGCAGAAGCAGCTTGATAATCGGCTTCATTTTTCCTCCGTAATTCACCACAAAGGGCACAAAGCTCACAAAGAAAAGCTTCGTGTCCTTTGTGCCGTTGTGGTGATTTTATTTTTTGAACAGCTTTCATTCTTTGATGAACGAAAACGTCACTTCACAATCGCGCCGGTCGCTAACAAAATTTCACTCTGCGACAGATAATACTGAATTAAAGCGCGCTGCAGTTGCAGCTCGGCCTGCGTCAAATCCGCTTCGGCGACGATCACGTCGTTGGTGGTGGCGAGGCCCTCGCGCTGTTGCGCGCTGACGATGCGATAGCGTTCCCGCTGTTGTGCGAGCAGTTTTTCCGCCAGTTGAATTTGTTTCACGGCAAACGCCGCATTTTCCCAGCTTTTCTCCACTTCGTAATCAATGTTGCGTTGGAGCTCGCGCTCTTCCAGTGCCAAACGGTTCAGCTCAACTTCCGCGGCTTCGACGCGATGGCGATCCTGATTCGCGCGCCACAGATTCCACTGCAAATTCACGCCGATGGCGCTGTAATCCATCCACGCATTCGTCACCTGATTCAAGCCTGGTTTGCCGTAATGATATTTCGCCTCCGCGCCGACGTCGGGCAAATAAGCTGCCTTCGCTAATTTGCGGCTCAGTTGCGCGCTGCGCTGGCCGAGGCGAATGCCGCTCAACTCCGGACGGCGCTGCAGCGCCTGCTGTTTGAGGCTGTCCAACGTCGGGCGAAATTCCGGCGGTGGGCGCAAATCAATTTCTGCAATCGGGCGAGCGGCGGCGAGATTCAGCAGCCGCGCCATTTGCAAATCGAGCAAGCGTTGGTCGCGTTGATTTTGTTCCATCTGAATTTCGAGCTGCAGCGTTTGATTGTAAACCTGCAGCGTGTCATACGCCATCACTTGCGCCGCGCCGAACAAACTGCGCGCCTGCTGCAATTGCACGTGCAGCCGCGCTCGGCTCGTTTCCTGAATTTTCCGCTCTTTTTTCAAGCTCTGTGATTGATAAAACAGCCAGTAAATCTGATAAGCCGTCTGCTGATTCAACAGCGCCAATCTCGCCTGCTCAGATTCCACTGCGGTTTGCGCGAGGTCAATCTGCGCGCGCAGTTTCCCGCCGGTGAAAATCGGCTGGCGCACGCCGACGGCGATATCCGTTCGATCGTGCCCGCCCAATTCGACGCGCGGTAGCGAAAAATTCGGCAAGCCGCCTGGCGCCACTGGAATATCAAGTTTCGCAATTTCGTCCGTATACGACGCCGTGGCGCTGAAATCGAGCGACGGCAAGCGCTGGCCGCGTTTGATCGCCGCCTCCAACTCGGCAATTTTTTGCTTTTGTTGTTGCTTTTGAAGTTGTAGATTATTCTGCCGGACGAGCTGCAGCGCTTCGTCGAGCGCGAGCGGCGTTTGCGCGCGGCCGAAAACCGCAACCAACAAAAACGTTAGCGCCATTAGAATTTTTTTCATTTTATGCATCCTGTATTTTGCAACGAAAAGGGAACCGCAACGAAAAATCTTTCGCAAGAGATTATTCTGCCCTATTCATTTTGCGATCATTCTAAATCCGTTGGTCGCTTTTTATCCGTTGGGCTCTTTCGCTTTTGTCTCATGGGTTGCGGTTTAGACATATAAAGAAATTACTTTAGCGTCAGATTCGCGGCTCTGAGCTTTTGATATTGCTCGCGGCCTTTTGCCGTCAGCGCGCCGTTCATGAAAATATCGACCAACGCCGACAGCGCTTCGTGCATCGAATAGGAAGCATTGATCAACACCTCGGGATTGATGCCTTCATGGATGGCGCCGAGAAGAAAATGAAAAAACATCTCCCGATTGAAATCGGCGCGCACCGTGCCGTCGCGTTTTCCCTGATCGAGAATCGCCTCCAGATTTTTGCGCATGCGCTCGCGGCGAAAGGCTTCAATGCGTTGCCAGAGATGCGGCAAATGCCGGCGCAAACTTTCGAGCAATGGTTTCGTAACAAAATGTTGTTGCTGCTCGGTGATCATTTGCACGATGCGCAAAAGTTTCTCAATCGCCGGCAGCGGGCTGGCGAGAATCGCGTCGCAGCGGCGATTGATTTCGGCCAGCACGTGCTCCACCAGCATCTCTGCCAGCTTGAGCTTGGTCGGAAAAAATTTATACAGCGTTTTTTTGCTGATGGATAGTTCGCCGGCGATCTCGTCCATCGAGGTTTTGCCATAGCCGATGACGGCGAATTTTTCTTTCGCTTTCAAGAAAATTCGCTCGCGCATCGCTGTCGTCGGTGCAGTCATTACGCAAAAATATGGAAACTAATTTTGTTTTTTTGGTTTCCATCAAGATAAAATAAAACGGCGCTTGCCGCCGTTTAAAATTAAATGGAAACTTTATTTGTTCTCATAGTTTTCATGATAAGAAAATCGACTTCCAATGTCAAGGTATTTTTGATGAAATTGGACGTCGCCGTTTTTAAGAAAGTTCCGTCGATTTTCTGCAAGATTTTGATTGTAACGCCGCACACGGAGATGGAATGCGAGTTTCCTATTTTCGGCTCATCCTGCTGGGTTTCGGTTTCATGGGAATTTCATTGTTATGGGGCATCTACAATGCGTACGTTCCCATTTTCCTGCAGGCCGGACGCCCGGATTTTTCAACGAGCGCGGGCGTGACGGGTTTCGGGCTCGGCACAACCCTGACCGGCTTCATCATGACGCTCGACAATCTCGCGGCGCTGTTTATTTTGCCGTATGTCGGCGCGTGGTCGGATCGCCTGCGGACGCCGTGGGGACGGCGCAAGCCGTTCATCGCCGCCGGCGCGCCGCTCGCAATGGTCAGCTTCGTCGCCATTCCAAACGCGCTGGGCGGGCCGCTCAGTATTTTTATGCTGACCATTGTTTTGATGCTGCTCAGCATGGACCTCTTTCGCACGCCGCTGATCACGTTGATGCCGGACCTCACGCCCTCGCCGCAGCGCTCGCAGGCCAATGGCGTCATCAATTTAATGGGCGGCATCGGCGGCATTCTCGCTACCGTTGCCGGCGGCGCGCTGTTTAAAATTTCCGTTGCCGCGCCTTTTTATTTTGGCGGCGTGTTGATGCTGCTCGGCTGCCTCGTCGTGTTGAGGTTTATTCGCGAGCCGGCGCCCGAACAACTCGAGCCGGGCGAGCGCGAACCGGAGCTGCTGGAGAGCTTGCGCGCGGTTCTTTTCGATCGCGACCGTTCGGCGCTGCGTTTGCTAGCGGCGATTTTTTTCTGGTTTCTCAGCTTTAATGCGATCGAAGTTTTTTTCACCTCTTTCGCGGTCAATGCGCTGAAGATTGACAGCGGGCAGGCAACCTCGATTGGGGCATTTTTTGCGTTGAGCATTATTTTATTTTCCGTGCCGGGCGGCTGGCTCGGCGCAAAATTCGGCCGCCGGCGCGCGATTCAAACGGCGATCGCGGCGTTTGCGCTGTTGCTAACCTGCGGCTATTTCGTACACACGGTGTGGCAGGCGCGACTCCTGCTCGCGGCCTCCGGCGTCGCGTGGGCGGTGATTGTGGTGAATTCGTTGCCGATGGTGGTTGACTGCGCGCCGCCCTCCCGCACCGGCGCGTACGCAGGTTTGTATTATCTGGCCTCGCAATCTTCCGCCATTGTCGGGCCGATTCTGGCCGGCAAAACCATTGCGCTTTTTAACAACGATTATCGCGTCATTTTTCTGTACGGCGCTATCGGCCTCGGCATTGCGTTCGCCTTTATCTTGGGTGTGCGTCGTGGCGAAGCTTTGATTTTGAATCGTTAATGCAATGTTATTTCCGTTCAGGCCATCTGGCCTCGCCATTAGACTTCGGACATTTGACCTCGGACTTCGGACCCTTATTTTAAAACCAGCATCTTATTCCTGGCCTTAAAACCTCCGGCAGTTATCTGATAAAAATACACGCCAGCCGATACCGCCTTTCCGAATGCGTCCCGGCCATCCCAGAGGATTTCATGTCTACCCCGAACGCGCTGCTCATCCAATAACAACCGCACCAATTGACCCGAAATATTGTAAATGGCCAACCGAACCGTGACTTTGCCCTTGTGCAGGTCGGGAATATCAAAACCGATTTTCGTTTCGGGATTTCCCGCAAAGCGGGATGTCGCTTCGCTCCAAAAAGGATTGGGATAATTCTGGTACAAAGCGAAGGTTTTGGGCGACGGTTCATCGAAGACCACGCTGGTATTCGGGTCGGCACCGATGATGATGGGAATGCGATCCTGACGCACAAAGTTTTCGCCCGAGGCGGTAGTGCCTGTCGCTTGAATGCGAAAAGTGTCGACGGTTGCAGGCGTGAAGGCGCCGCCGTAAATGCCATCGCCGGCGCCAAAATCGTTGTGCCCACCATCGTCGAACAAAGACAACGGTGTGACAGCGCTGCCGTCGAGAGTGACGAGATTGAAGCTGGCCGAGGCAATATTCTGTTCGCCTGAGAGCACTACTCGAATAAACTGCTGCTCGCCGACAATCCAATCAGGAGTAGAGAGCAAAGAAAGCTTGAGGGGAGTATCACCGGCCACTTCAAATGAAAAATCGCCATTGCCTGAGATTTCGGCAGACCAATTACCTTCAGCCGGACCAGACACGCGATAAAACTCAAAGTTTGATCCGGATGAAAAACTGACATCGGGATCCGACACCGCCAGAAGGGCGCCGTCCGGTCGCCGCACGACCAGATTCACTTTGGCGTCCGGCTTTTCTTTGAGCAAAAAGGATACTTCTCTAACGCTGGTATCAACGGGAGCTGAATAAACCTGCGCGCCGCTTGTCTCCCGCACCAGCAATTGACTGTCGAGCAACTCGTCCGCAATCAGCACGTTAAATGCTGCTGGAACATCAGGAATATCGACCAGAAAGAATTGGCCTCCGGTTTCTCCGGATAATCGGGAAAAGGCATCATAGGCGGTCAAGGTACCGGATGCGGCTTGCCGGCTCTGAGCGAGTAATTCGGTACGGTTTGATTTCAGGTTTGGCGTCTCTCTCCAAAGGCCTGCATTAGACTGTCCTTGCTCTCGGGATGCCAAAGCAGCTGCTGTTCCGCAGTCTTCAGGCGCGGGCAGCAGCGACTGTATTTTGATTCCGAGCTTTCGCATTTCTCTTATTGTTTTTTTAAGGGAATCCATTCCTTCTACGGGCGGGGAATCGGTAAAAACATACGTGGTGCCCCCATGTGGCATATTTTGCGGCAATAGGATCGCGCAAGCCCTGAGCGATTGAGCCGTGCAGGAAGGATCGACGCCGGACTGGGCATTGGTGGTGAGAATGGCATCGCGCATCGAGTTTTTGTCTTGAACGTTGAGCGCCTTGGGGAAGAAAAATGACGAATTCGCAGCGAAAAACCAGAACAGGTTGTATTCTGTTCTGATGCCGGAAGCATCGAATTCGTTTACCAACCGCTGCAGCCCCGCCTTCACTGCCGACATGCCATTTATCATGCTCGCGGTGACATCGACCAGAAGGGTAACATCCTGCGCGATGTTGAAGCGATGGAGCTTGTCTGTGCCGGCTTCGCCCTGCATCTTGTTCGGGTCTTTGGGATCACGGGTTAATTTCATAACCGGATCGATAGGCGTGGTATCTCTGATTTTCAATATCCCATTGCCGGCTAAATCCCTTCCGTCTATCGTGAGAATGAGTTGGCTGCTTGGTAACGGTTTGGAGAAGAGCAGTTGTTGGCTGAGCGTGCCTTTCCATATCGTCCGTTCGAGCTCGGGTTGGTCAGAAGTCAAGGTGGGCAGGGCGTCCAGGGAAGGCTCGATCTCGGTTATTTTCGCATCCTCCATCGGCTCGCTGAACTCTATGATAATATCAACATTCTTGCTTGGACTTGCTGCCTGCTGGATATTGCCATTGGGAGTTGGCTGCAGACCGTAGTTCAGAACGCCAGTAGCGAGAGTCCATTCGGCTTCGTAGAGCTTCGTGACGCTATTAGGCGTGCTGCTATTATTTGCAATGGTTACTTTCTTGACAAACGGACGAAAGTTGTCTATAGTAACCATTTGAAGATCTTCGACTGGAGGACGTCCGCTCAAATCCTCGGCGGCGACATAAAGTTTATATTTGCCGTCGGGAAATTCAGCGTCTTGGTAAAGCAGCGCGTCTACTCCGTCCCAAGCCTCCTCCTTTTTTAAACGTGTGTTCCAGTACTTGTCCACGGCAAAGCCGGAAGTGCTAATGTTGGTCAAGTTGAAACAATACGAATAGTCAGGACCTTGTCTTGACGGCTTATCCGCCTCATAGACAAGACTAATAAGGTCATCGCTAAGCGGCGGTCCGGTAAAAGTTATTTCCTCCTCCGGCACGATGATTCGGTCGTCGGCATTTTTGATGCTGAACTTTACGCGATGAGGACTGGAGGTGATTCCGGCGAATCGATATGGAGGACCGAACCATACATCATCGTCTGCGATTTCCCCGTTCTCATTAGCAAATATGTCATGCCCCATATTGTCGGTAATTTCACGGATAATATCCACTTTGCTAAAAAGAAATGGCAACTTGTCGAATTTTTGATAGACATTATTCATTGTTTGTTTGATGAATAAAGGACCTATTCGCGGCGGATTGTTTTCCGGGTCCCTATTCTCAGGAGCAAAGTATTCCAATGCATTCACGTTGAAAGAAGGAAGTTCCCAGTCGCCGATTTTGTATTGAAAATGAACGTGCGGAAAAGTCGTCTGAGCTTTTTCTGCTGTAGCAACAGTCGCAAAAGCTTGGCCTTGCCTAATCGCAGTGCCTTCTATTGGTATGCTATAGGGATAAGTTCCAGAGTAAAGATCTACAAAGTCCGGATCTTGTGGAGCAAGCTCTTCACAATGTGAATAAAGGACATATATGTCGGGAGGAATTTTAATGACGATAGTAATCGCTTGTTCCTGGGTGTCAAGCGGAAGTTTTGGATCAAACGCCGGAATGACGACCCGGTGTATACTCCCATTGCCCGGGGAAATCATTTTTGTAACGTTGGGTTGGCCATAAATATCCAGAGCTCGGTGTTGCTTTCCCACCCCATCTACGACTTCATAGGAGCTGTAAGAGGCAGTGACTGTTGGTGAATCGGAAGTGGGCCAGATTAAAGGCAAGGTCGAATACCGAAACGATAATAATGCCAGCACCATCGATATTAAGACCAACACCCGTCTAGCGATGCGACTGTCCATGCGTCGATTCATGCTTATTTTCTCCTGGCGCTTTCGTTCGAAATCAAACCGAATTAGAACAATATCGAAACTACCGCCAACTTCTTCGTCTGCGTAAACGTTCCGGCGTCAAAATGGATTTTCAATTTAGAAATAAATTCGCTTGAAGCGTTTGATGCTTGCTGGAGAATAAGAAATCCCACCTACCGATATTCAATATAAATTACCAACTTGTTATTGTCAAGGTGAATTTTTATATTTTGCTATGAAAACACCATGGATAAATTAAAATTGCCGGATCAACAAAGGTTATGTTATGAAAAAATTTTTTATTCCCGTCTTTGTTTTGCTCTTTCCGGTTTTAAGCCCTGGCCAGAGCATGTCTAAAAACCAGGCTTATTTTCAACAGGGCGTGCGTTATCAAATCGAAGCCGAGCTGGATACGACGACGAGAAGTTTGAACGGCCATCTCACCATGACCTACAAAAACAATTCGCCGGACACGCTGAAACGAATTTATCTGCAGGTTCCGGCCAATGCGTTTTTTGACGAAGAGAACACCGCGGTGCGCGAAATGCGGCGCTTCACGAGCGATAATATCCGCATCAGTCACGTCCGCGATTATCAGCTCACGATTCAGAGCTTGCAGTTCCACGCCATCGGCAACGAAACGGATTTTCCGCTGCGCGCTTTCGATTTTCACGACACGATTCTGGATTTGCCGTTGCCCAAAAATCTGTTTCCCGGCGACTCGCTGGTGTTGGGACTGGGCTTCACGCAGGATTGCAAAAAAGCTTTTGCGGCTCCGCCCGGCGATGAGCGCCGCGAGAATCGCCGCGCCGGTGCGCGATCGCGCGGCGGGCAAATCGATTTTATCCACTGGTTTCCGCGCGTCGCGGTTTATGACCGCAACGGCTGGAACGCCGAGCCGTTTCATTTTTTAATGGAAGCGCAAAGTGTTTATGCGGAATTTGCCCGTGTCGACGCCGCCATCACGGTTCCCGGAAATTATATCATCGTCGGATCGGGAGAAGTCGTGGCGGGCGATCCGGGCTGGAATGCCGTCACGATTGACACGACCGTGCACGGCAAAAAATTCACCGCGTGGCATGATTCGGTGCGGCAGGTTTTGCGAAAATCCGGCCCGCGCCAGGTTCGCTTTCGCGCCGATCATGCGCAGAATTTTATTTGGAGCCTCTCGCCGGAATTTGTGCGGACAACGTTTGCTTCGGCCTTTCCGGTGCATGTTTTTGGCCGCGGCGAAGCGCAACGAAATTTTGTGAGAGCAATCTGGAAAAACTTTGGCGAAGTTTTGAGCCATATTCAGAGCCACACCGGCGTCTATCCATGGCCGCAGCTCAATATCGTCATGTCGGCGCAGCGCGAAACCAATCAACCGCCGATGATGCTGCTGGGTGACGCCGATATTTTCGAGCTGAGCTTTGCGTTCAGCCGGCTTTATTTTCCCGGCATCGTCGGCAGCAACGGCGTGCGCGAAAGTTGGCTGGCGAACGGGCTGGCGCTGTTTTTTGCCAAAAATTTTTCGGAGAAAAAACACGGCAAGCTCGGATACAACGCCGACAGCGCGCGCCAGGAGATGGGCGTTTTTGCCAAACTCTATCCGCTGCCGTCGATCGACGACATGCTGCGCAATTTCACCCGTCTGTACATGGCCTCCGGCCAGAACGAGCCGATCGCCAATTCGATTCATCAATACAAAGATCCGCCCGGCATGTTTTTCAACGCGTACATGAAAGCGGATTTATTTTACGAAATGCTGCGCTACGTCGTCGGCGATTCCGCGTTCACGGCGATTCTGCGGCGATATTACCATGAGTGGAAATTCAAACATGCCGGCGAAGCCGATTTCGCCGAAATCTGCGAGCAGACGAGCGGGCAGGAGTTGGATTGGTTCTTCAAGCAATGGCTGCACCAAACGCCGACGGTCGATTATCAAAAAGGCGCGATCGTGAAGAAGCAGCGCGCCGACGGCACCTGGCTCACCGAAGTTGAAATCAAGCGCAAAGGCGACGGCGTCATGCCGGTGGAAGTCGAGCTGGAGCGCGGCGACGGCCAAAAAGAAACGAAACGCTGGGATGGAAAAAATGAATCCGGCAAAGTCGTTTTTGAAACCGCGGAGAAGCCCGGGCGCGTCGTCGTCGATCCCAACGATCAAATCCTGGACGCCAATCTGCTCAACAACGGGCGGCGGCGGCTGGCCTTCAAGCCCGATCTGCCGTTCATGCGTTATGTGTTCATGCCCGGGGATGCGTATGTCGTGCTCTGGAAACCGGATCTCGGTTACAACCGCGTCGATGGTTTCAGAATCGGCGTGCGGACCCAAACGAGCTATCGCGCGTTTTACAACAATTTGGCCTTGCAAATTAATTACGGTTTGCTCTCGCGTGAAATCGACGGCGCCATCGGCTACAGCCATCCGCTGCGCCGCGGCAATTTGCGCAATCGCTATTCGCTTTTGGCGCGCAAAAACGAAGGCCGTTTTGAAGTCGAGGCGCGTTTGCAATTTCAAGGATTGCGCAGCTTGACTTCGACGGCGAGCGCAGAATGGCAAGTCGGTTTGAATTATTCGGATTTGCTCGATGCACGCTACACGTTGCGGACGATTGCGAATGACACGGGGAAAGTGAGCGTGCAAGAATGGGAAGATCAAAAAATTCTGTCGGCGCATTTGCAGGCGGAGGCGCGTTTTGCCCGCGGCCGCTTCGGCGGCGAAACCCAATGGCGGATGGAAGGCTCGTTGCCCTCGAGCGAATCGTCTTTTACAAAAATCAGCGGAAGAATTGCGGCACGTTATCGGCTTCCCGGTTTGCGGACACGGCTTCAGGCGAATCTCGGAACTTCGTTCGGACCGGATCGCTTGCCCTTGCAGGATTTGTTCCACGGCGAGGGCGCTGAAGCCCGGACGCGTTTTCGGAATGATAAATTGAAAACCGCGGGCGAATGGAATGGGGGCTCGCGCCGCCTCGTCGAAGGCGGCGGGAATTTGCGCGGCTACACCGGCATGCCGTTATTGGCGGAGAAATACGCGAGCTTCAATTTTGAGGTGGGGCCGAATTTCAATATTCTCGGCTTTTCTGCTTTTGTATTTTATGATCGCGGCGCGATTTGGCCGGCGCGTAACGCCGAATCATTAACGCGCGCGAACGCCGGCGCGGCGCTGAGTTTCGGCGGAACGCGGGCGCGTTTGTTCGGCGCCAGTTTTCTCTCCGAGCTTTCCGCGCGGATTTATTTTCCGTTCTGGTTGAGCCACCCTTTGCCGGGCGAAACGAAAAAACAATTTCGCTGGTATTTTGCGCTGGGGAAGGAGTTGTGAAGATTATTCCGGCTGCCAACCAAGTTCTTGCCGGTTGAGACGCAACGCGATCATTTCGGGATGATTCATTTTGGCTCTGGCAGCGTCATCAAATTTCTTTTAACCGCTTCAATCATGGCATAAGATTTCACCAAATTGATGCGATCATACTGAGAACCAAGTTCTTCCAGATCTTTCTCGTCGCCGGTTGAGAGGCTCGTTGCTTTTTGCAGGGCAAGAAGTTGATTAAAAAGATCAAGCTTTTCCAAATCCATAATCAAGTGTTTTTGCGATCACTCATGTTATCGCATTGGCCCACATTAACGCCCCTCGAGGAGATTTCAAGCTTGACTTCTATTGAAAACATGTTTATATTGTGAGCATAAATCAGGAATGAAATCATGGCAACAACGAGTGCACAAGCCGTCTACCCGCGGCGTTCTTACCCGGGCGAAAGCCCCTCAACGGGCGTAGCCTTTCGGGAAGCCTATCTTCCAGAATCGGATGGAAAACCCATGGCCGAAACCGATGATCATCCCGATATTATGATGGACGTGCTCGATACGCTGGGAGAACGCTTTCGCGCCGACGAGCAGGTTTACATTTCCGGCAACATCTTTGTTTATTACAGGGACGATACCGGCGAAATGCAGTCGGTCTCGCCGGATATTTTGGTGGTGCGCGGCGTGCAAAAGAAAAAACGGCGGATTTATAACATCGAAGTGGAAGGCAAAGCGCCGGAGTTGGTGATTGAATTGACCTCACTGAGCACGAAAAAAGAAGATCTCGGCAACAAGCGTTTTGTCTACGCCAATCTGGGCGTCAAAGAGTATTTTATTTTTGATCCTTTTGGCGACACGATTCGACCGGCCTTGCGCGGTTTCCGGCTGGAGAACGGTGATTATTTGCCCATTGTTGGAACGCGGCTGAAGAGTGAAGTGCTGGGCCTGGAGTTGCGGTTGGAAGACGGGCGGTTGCGCCTGTACGACTTCAAGAAGGAGCAACGCTTATTGACCCGAGCCGAAAGCCATGCCGCACGCCGGGCCGCAGAGGCAAAAGTCATAGCCGCAGAGGCAAAAGCCATGGCCGCAGAGACAAAAGCCGCAGCGGCCGAAGCGGAGAATGCGCGGCTGCGCGAGGAATTGGAGAAGCTGCAAAAAAATAAATCGTAGCTTTGGTGCGAATTTAATTTTCATTTAGAGCGCCGCTCGTTTCCCCGGTCAAACGAACGGCGTTTTCATTTTGACCGGCGTGTTTCCCGCCTGTCGTTGACCTCACGATCATCAACTTGTCCAATTTGAAAGTGGCTATTCATGCCGTAAACTCATCTCCCCATGCTTGCACTTCCCGAAAACCTTGAGAGCGCGATTCGTGAAATCCTCAAAACACGGCCAACGCCGCAGTGGATAAATGAAGCGCAGGCGCTGAGCCGGCGCTATCGCGGTGATCGTGCAACTTTGCCGCGAAGTTTTGCGCGCGGCGATGAACAAATTCTCGCTTATCTCGCGCAAATTTTTCCGGCGACTTACGCGCAACTTTATGGCGCGATGGCGGCCACGAAAGCACAAGCGCCGGATTGGGCGCCGCAATCGTTGCTCGATATCGGCAGCGGGCCGGGCACGGTGCTGTGGGCGGCGATTGAACATTGGCCTGCATTAACACATATCGAAGCGTGGGAGCGAGAAACTGCTTTTATTGCCGTGGGGAAAAAATTGGGGCAAGCTTCCGAACATGCCGCCGTTCGCAACTGCGCGTGGCAAAAGATTGATCTTCGCCATCAACTTCATCAGATCAATCGCACTTTTGATCTCGTTGTGATCGGGCACGTTTTGAATGAGCTTAACGCCGTCAATCAACAACGGCTGGTGCGTTATGCATGGGAACATTGCGCCGGCGTGTTGTTGCTCGTTGAACCCGGCACTTCGGCGGCTTTTCCGGCGATCAAAAACGCGCGTGAACAATTATTGAAATTGGACGCGCACACGCTCGCGCCCTGCCCGCATGAGCAACCCTGTCCGCTTATCGATGATTGGTGCCATTTCCCTCAACGTTTGCAGCGCCCGCAATTTCAGCGCCGCGCGAAAGGGGCGATTTCGCAATGGGAAGATTGCAAATTTTCTTATGCGGCGCTAGCGCGATTTGCGCCAATGAATCTACCGTGGGCGAGAATCATTCGCGAGCCGCAGGTGATGAAGGTTTATGCGGAAGTACGGCTTTGCACAGCGAGTGGAATTGTTTCACAGCGGGAGTCTAAAAAAAACCTTCATCACCTGCGGCTCG
>Ga0247727_10009618_pt1 | contig 17424 bp, 17 predicted proteins | sample WisWelCaveWW1625_FD_202498 | JGI IMG/M metagenome (GOLD analysis project Ga0247727, IMG submission 202498) | Biofilm microbial communities from Wishing Well Cave, Virginia, United States - WW16-25 | ecosystem: Environmental > Aquatic > Deep subsurface > Groundwater > Cave microbial mat | place...
ACCACGCGAAGATCGCGGCGTGGCGGGCGGCGGAAGCCGAGCGCCTGACGCGCGAGCGACGGCCGGACCTGTGGGTCCGGTACGGGGACGATCGAGGCTAAGGGTGCGCGTATGGAGCGGATGCGGGCGATTCAGCGCGAAGGGATGCGGACCGACCTCCCGGTATTCGAGCCGGGGGACACGGTGCGCGTGATGGTCCGGGTGCGCGAGGGTGACAAGGAGCGGGTGCAGGCGTTCGAGGGAGTGTGCATCGGCCGTCGCGGCGGCGGGATTAACGAGACGTTCACGGTGCGCAAGATCTCGGCGGGCGTCGGGGTGGAGCGGATCTTCCCGCTGCACTCGCCGTCCGTCGCCACCATCGAGCTGGTGCGCAAGGGCCGGGTGCGTCGCGCGAAGCTCTATTTCCTGCGGCGGCTCGCGGGCAAGTCGGCGCGGATCCGCGAGAAGCGCGGAGCCCTGCTCACCACCGAGACGGAGAAGCCCCCCGAGTGAAACGGCGCCGCCCCTCGCTCGAGCGCGAAGCCGCGCTCTGGCGGCAGGGGCGGCGAGTCGTCGTCGGCATCGACGAGGTCGGCCGCGGCCCACTGGCAGGACCGGTGGTGGCTGCGGCCGTCGTGTTTCCGCCCGGGATGAAGCCGCTGCGGGGCCTCGACGACTCGAAGTGCCTGTCCCCCGCCCGGCGCGATCGGCTGGCGCTCGTGATCCGACGGCGCGCGCTCGCGATCGCGGTCGGCGCCGCCAGCGTGCGCGAAATCGACCGGCTCAACATCCGCCGCGCCAGCATCCTCGCGATGCGCCGCGCGCTCGCGCGGCTCGGGATCGTACCCACGCACGTCCTCGTGGACGGGCTCCCCTGTCCGGAGCTGGGCGTGCCGCACGAGGCCCTGATCGACGGCGACGCCCGCTGCCAGTCGATCGCCGCCGCCTCGGTGATCGCGAAAACCGTGCGCGACCGTCTCATGGCACGCCTCGCCGCGCGGCATCCGGGATATGCGTGGGAGTGCAACAAAGGGTACACCACCGAGGCGCACGTCGCGGCGCTCGCCGCCTGGGGGCCGACGCGACATCATCGGCAGACGTTCAGTCCGGTCGCGCAGCTGGAGCTGGCGATGAGCCGTCAGCCATCAGCCATCAGCTGCTGACGGCTGATGGCTAGCGGCTGACGGCTCCCCGCTGCCCCAGCTCCTTGTCCAGCACGAGTAGGGCCGCGCGGTCGTTGCCGATCATCCGCAACGTCTCGACCAGCTGGGTGCTCGTCTTCTCCTCTTCCACCTGCTCGGTGACGAACCACTGCAGGAACGCCTGACTCGCCCAGTCCTTCTCCTGCACGGTCAGGCCGTAGAGGTCGTTGATCGCCGCTGAGACCCGTTGCTCGTGGTGCAGCGCCTGCTCGGCGACGTCGAGCGCCGATTTGAACTCGGCCGGGGGACGCTCGACGGCTTCGAGCGTCACCCGGCCGCTGCGGTCCTGGATGAAGTCGTACAGCCGCATCGCGTGCCCGGCCTCTTCCTGGGCTTGGATACGCAACCAGTGCGCGACGCCGTTCAGGTTCTGCGCCGTACAGTACGCCGACATGGCGAGGTAGATGTAGGCCGCCGACAGCTCGTCGTGCAGCTGGCGGTTGAGCGCATCCTGGACGGTCTTACTGAGTGCCATGGAGCATTCAGCTCACCGTGATCTCCTGGACCATGCCGTGCATCACGTGCGGCCGGCCGTCCTGCTTGTCCGGCACATAGCAGGTCAGCAGGTACTTCCCGGGAGTCAAGGACACCGTGAAGTAGCCGTGCTTCCCCACGTCGGGCCCGATCACGCCGCCGGCGGGGGTTACGGGCGGAGGGCCCTGCATCCCGCCCTGCCCCCACGCCATGTAGTCTGCCAGCGACTTCCCCTCCGCGAGCCGCTCGATCCCGACTTCATGCATCTGGGCGCCCGCATTCTCGACACGGATCGTGTGAGCCCCGGCCGTGAGGGGCGTCGACAGCTGGAAGGAGTAGTCCGTCAGGGTGATGACCACGTCCGCCTGGGGCTCGGCCGCCGCTGCCGCCGTTCCCACGACCTCGAGCCACCGCGTCATGCCCTTGGCGACGTGGGGCATGCGGTCCGCGCTTTCGATGAAGCACACCATGAGGTAGTGGCCGGGCTCGAGCATCGAGGTCGCGTTGGTCGAATCGCCGGGCAGGGCCGCGATCGGGCTGACACCGAACGACATCCAGGCCGCCGGGGGACCGGGCGTGCGCATCGCCGAGTCGACGGCGGCCCGCGTCATGCCGGCGGGGATCCCGATGAGGACGACGTGGTGCGGCTCCTTGCCACCGTTCACCATGCGCAGCGTCGTGAGTCCGGCCGGGATCGTGTCGGGCGCCGCGAACGCGAAATCGGTGGCGGTGATGGTCACTGCGTTGGCGCCGGCCGTGGGCGGCGCCTGCCGGGCGCAGGCGGCGGCGAGGCCCAGGACCGCCGCACCTACCGCCAGGGGGACTGATCGCATCGAGGCTCCTCGTAGAGTGAGTGCTGGCGGGATTCTATCCTCACGCGCCTCGCGCCGCAAATGGCGCTCGGCGGGCCAGGCTCGTCGCAGCAGGACGATCAGGGGATGCCCAGCAGCTTGTGCGTCTGGACGCTGAGGTGCCAGCGCGGGTGATCGAGGCAATAGCGGATCGCCAGCGCCGTGTTGCGCTCGCGGTCGGGCCCGTCCATCGGCTGGAGGAAGAAGTGCCGGAATTCCAGCGCCTCGAACCGTTCGGGCTCGGCGCCGGCCTGCGGGAAGACGAGCTTCAGCTCGTCGCCCGAGCGCAGGACCAGCTCGGCGTGGGCCTTGGGGCTCACGCAGATCCAGTCGATCCCGGGTGGCGCGGGGCGGGTGCCATTGGTCTCGATCGCGACCTCGAAGGCCGCCGCGTGCAGCGCGTCCACCAGCGGCCGGTCGAGCTGTAACAGGGGCTCGCCGCCGGTGCAGACGACGAAGGGCCGCTCCGCGGTCTCCCGCTCGGGCCACGCCGCCCGCACCGCCACCGACAGCGCCACCGCCGTCTCGAACCGGTCGCCGCCCGGCCCGTCGGTGCCGACGAAGTCCGTGTCGCAGAAGCCGCAGACCGCGGTCTCGCGGTCCGCCTCACGCCCCGACCAGAGGTTGCATCCGGCGAACCGCAGGAACACCGCCGGCCGGCCGGTATTCGCCCCCTCGCCCTGGAGCGTGTAGTAGATCTCCTTCACGCTGTAGCTCATGCGTCCACCGGATGGGCCAGATAACGCCCGGGGTCGGCCACGCCCGCTTCCGCGAAGCCCCGGAGCCGCAGGCGGCAGGCGTCGCAGCGGCCGCACGCCTCGCCGCCCGGCGCCGGATCGTAGCAGCTCACGGTCAGGGCGTAGTCCAGTCCCAGCGCGAGGCCCTTCTCGATGATCTCCCGCTTGGTCAACTTGATGAGCGGCGTGTGGATCCGCAGCGGCTGCCCCTCGACGCCGGCCCGGGTGGCGAGTCCGGCCAGGTGCTGGAACGCCGCGATGTATTCGGGCCGGCAGTCGGGGTAGCCCGAGTAGTCGAGCGCGTTGACCCCGATGAAGACGTCGCCAGCGCTCAGCACCTCGGCCCAGGCGAGCGCGAAGGCGAGGAAGATCGTGTTGCGCGCCGGAACGTACGTGACCGGGATGCCCTGGCCGATGGCCGCGGGGGGACGGTCCTTCGGCACCGCGAGGTCGTCGGTCAGAGCCGAGCCGCCGAACTGGCGGAGATCGATGTCGAGAATCACGTGCCGGGCCGCGTCGAGCCGGCGGGCGACCGCGCGGGCGGCCTCGACCTCGGCGGCGTGGCGCTGGCCGTAGCGGAAGGTGAGCGCGTAGCATTCGTAGCCCGCGGCGCGCGCGACGGCGAGAGTGGTCGACGAGTCCACACCGCCCGAAAGCAGCACGACGGCGCGCTGGGGTGAGAGCGAAGCCGGCATCGTACCAGCAAACCTAACGGGACGGTTCACCATGCGTGAAGCACGCAAGAAACCGGTGGCGGCGTTGCCCCGTGTCGGACCGCTGCCGCGCCCGGCCACGCCCGCTGAGGCGCGGGAGGTGCTCAAGTCCGAGGCCTTCCCGGCGCCCGACGTGCAGGCGGTGACCCTCACGGCGACCGAGTTCACGTCCATTTGCCCGCGCACCGGCCAGCCCGACTTCGGCAGCGTCGTCATCGAGTACGCGCCGGCCGAGCGCTGTCTCGAGTCGAAGGCGCTGAAGTACTATCTGTGGTCGTACCGCGACGAAGGGGCGTTCTGCGAGAGCCTGGCGGGCCGGATCGCCGACGACGTCGTCTACGCCATCGCGCCCCGCGCGGTGCGGGTCCAGGTGAGCCAGAACGTGCGTGGGGGTATCGCGATCGTCGCGGAGGCCAGAAGGGGGACGGGGGACGGGGGACGGGGGAGGGGTGAGCCGCGGTGAAACCGGTTCCCGCATCGGGCGTAGTGGCCGGCGTTCGATTACTCACCGGAGAGACTGCCATGCGTAGCGTGATCGCCGTGTCGCTCAGCGCGGGCCTCGTACTGGCCGCCTGTCACCCCGAATCGGCCCGCTCGGCGAGTGCCGCGCCTCTGGCGCACGGGACCTACACCTTCGCGGCTGCGGGGGAGGCGTTCTCGGTCCCCTGGGCGTTTCAGGGCGACCTGATCCTGCGCGACGGCGCCCGCTACGAGCTGACGGTTTCAGTGAACGTCAAGGACGAGCACGAGCAGAAGACCGACTCCGGCACGTACCGGGTGGAGGGGGATCGGCTGCTGCTGCTGACTGGCGATCCCGATCGGGAGCCGCACCGGCTGCGCATCCGGGGCGACTCGCTGCTCGCGGATCTGGAGGGATGGGGAACGGAGCGCGTTCTCAAGGCGGTCGGCGTGCCGCGGCCCGTGTTCGTGCGGCAACGGTGACGGCCCGATCGTGACCGTGAGGCCCCGCGCCGGCACTCGGGGCGGGGCCTCGCGTTTTTCGCGTCTTGTCGGGCGGGACGAACCACACGATGTTTCGCTCGCGGCCCGGTAGCTCAGCTGGCAGAGTAGCGGACTTCTAGCTCGACCCCCTCTGTGCGTGATCGCGAGTGCATAGGGGGTTCGGGCCTGCAGGGCACGCATCGGCACCCATTCGCCTCGAATCAACGGCGAAGTGCGCGGCAAAGTGGACACGCCATGAGAACTACTTGCGATGGCCGAACGACGCGCTACCTCGTGGGCCGTTGCGCCCCATGGGACGAGACCGCAGCTCAGGCACGGCGGGCCGGCAGGTAGGGTGCGAATGCCCGTCAGCTTGCGAAACACACTAAACATCACCCTCTTGCTCGACGACCTTAACCGGGGAGCCCCCGGGATTGCGCTAGCGTTTGGTGCGGGCCTGGGTCAGGCCGCATCGGTAAGCCTGCATGATCGCGGGCACGAGGATACGACAACCATGAGGAGTGACGGCGCTCTGCATGCTGTGGCTTAGTAAGGAATTACGGGTATTATCGCCCGTTAGGATAATCTCTCTATAAACTTGCCAACCGACATGGACCCGCGAGCCAACCCGTTCTCCCCAGGCGCCGGTACCCAGCCCCCAGAGCTCGCTGGTCGAGATGAGATCGTCCAGAACGCTACGATTGCCCTAGAACGGGTTGGGACGGGTCGCCATGCCCGTAGTCAAATGCTCCTCGGCCTCCGGGGGGTGGGGAAGACAGTTCTCCTCAACCGAATCGAACAACTCGCCGCCGAGCGGGGGTTTCTCACCATTGTCCTTGAGGCCCCAGAGGACAAGCAGCTAGCAGAATTACTGGTTCCCCCACTGCGATCCCGATTAGTTGCCCTCAGCCGTGTTGAACAAGCGAAGGACATTGCGAAACGCGCACTTGGTGTGCTTCGTGCCTTTGCGAGTGCATTCAAGGTCAAGGTCGGCGATATCGAGTTTGGTGTGGAGCGGGCGAGTGGAACGGCCGATTCCGGATCCCTCGAACACGATCTCCCCGAATTGCTCGCCGCCGTGGCAACCGCTGCCAAGAGCGCAGGTACAGGCGTAGCCATCCTCGTGGATGAGGTTCAATACCTCTCAGCTGGTGATCTCGGTGCGGTCATCGTTTCGCTTGAGTATCCCGAGGTGGGCAAACTCTCGGATGAGGCGGCCCGAAGTGCCATTCGCGCTCCAGTACAACGTGAAGGAGTCGAAATCACGGAGGAGGCACTCAAAATCATCGTGGAAGAAACCGAGGGCTATCCCTACTTCCTACAAGAGTGGGGGTCTCAGGCTTGGAACGCCGCTACGACCTCTCCAATAACAGCCGCTGATGCACGGCGCGCAACCACAGAAGCGCTCAATCGTCTTGACCAGGGGTTTTTTCGGGTTCGTCTTGATCGATTGACCCCGCGCGAAAGGGACTATGTTCGCGCCATGGCTGAACTGGGCCGTGGACCCCATCGCTCCGGTGAGATTGCAAACCTTTTGGGCATCCAGGTGACTACGGCCGGCCCGTTACGCAACGGCCTCATAAAGAAGGGCATGATCTACAGTCAGCAACATGGGGAGACCGCATTCACGGTCCCAATGTTCGATGAATTCATGCGGCGGTCTATGCCCCAGTGGCGACTCACCAAGAAAGGGCGGCGGGGACGTGGGAAGTAGCGCGTTTTTCGCGTCTTGTCGGGCGGGCCCGACCACACGATGTTTCGGCCGGGCCCGGTAGCTCAGCTGGCAGAGCAGCGGACTTTTAAGGACCCCGGCGGGTTTCCGTCGGGGTCCGTCGTTTTCCGTGTGATTCCTGATGTGTCACAATCGACGCCACTTGGCGCTGACACGTCTTCCGTTGGGTCCGTCCACATCCGAAGTAGTTCGGCCCGGTCTGCCCGCGAAAATGCCCGCGTCTGAGAATCGTCGCGCGACGCCCTGTTCGTGATGGACGACGATGTAGTGAAAGCTACGTGGTGGATGAAAAGCAACGAGTGCTAGCCAGGGCCCACGACGCACTCTATGTTTCGACGCTGCCCGCCCCCTCTCGGGACAACCTCGCCATGACGCGCAGGCTTGTTCGCTGTACCCGCTGCGGCGCACCGATCGCCCCCAAGGCCGGGTTCTGCCCCGGTTGCGGGGTGGCTGTCTCAGGGCAGCAGAACCGTGTTCCCACAGCCCGCCTCCTCTCGACGCTGGCGCTCGCCGCGTTGGCCGCCGCGCTCGGCTGCAAGCGTCCCGTGGACAAGTCCTCCACCGTCACGATCCTCTATGACAGCGACGAGTACGTGCTCGGGCTGCCGGAGGACGACGTCCCCAAATTCCTGGTCTTCCTGCCGCTCGTGACGCGCAACGCACAGGGCGAGCTCGAGGGCCGGCTCGCCCGGAGCTGGGAGCACTCACCGGACTATCACACCTGGACGATCCACCTCCGCAGTGACGTCCGCTGGCACGACGGCGTGCCAGTCACGGCTCAGGACGTCAAGTTCACCCTGGAGCTGGTGAGCCGGGCCGACGTAGGGCCGTGGGGGATCGATCCCGGCACGTTCTCCGTGACCGTGCTCGACGACACGACCTACACCCTGACGCTGCGCCGCGGCACGCTTGGCAGCCCGCTCGACGACTGGACGGTCTACTACCCCAAGCATCTGCTCGAGCGACTCGATCCGGCGAAGGCGAGCGAGTGGGGGTTCTGGATCCACCCCGTGGGCAACGGGCCGTACCGCTATGTCCGTCACGTACCCCGAACGATGTTCGAGCTCGAGGCAAACCCCGACTACTACCGCGGGAAGCCAACAATCGAGCGGGTGGTTCTCAAGTTGGCCACGAGGGAATCAGCCCTTACCGAACTCCTGAGCGGAAACGTGGACGCGACCGAGTACGTCAATCAGACCGATCTGCTGAAGGTCGCAGGGGACGCGCGGTTCCAGGTGTATCACGGCTCCCGGCTCGCGATGGGCAACCCGCTGACCCTGGTCTGGAACCTGCGCCATCCGGCCCTCCACGACCCAAGGGTGCGGCGCGCCCTCACGCTCGCCCTCGACCGCCGCGAGCTACAGCAGGCGCTCAATCTGCCAACGGCGGCCCCCATCTTCGACGTCATGTTCTCGGATCGCCAGCTGCGCCGCGGAGAGGTGCCACCGCCGCTGCCCCACGACAAGGCCGAGGCGCGTCGGCTGTTGGCGGAGGCTGGCTGGGTCGAGGTAGGCGAGGACGGCATCCGGCGGCGCGGCAGGGAACCGCTTCGCTTCGTCGTGGCCACGCCCTTATCCGATCGCGCGGCGGTGATCATCCAGGCACAGTTGCGCGTCGTCGGAGTGCAGATGGACATACTGCCCCTCGATTTCATGGTGATGCTGCAACGCCAGAGGGCGAAACCGTTCGACGCCCTGTTGTTCGAGATGCCGGTCAACGGCTGGGCAGCGCAGCGGTTCTTCGGGCCAGGTTCCTCCATCGGGTACACGAATCCCCGGGTTGCCCTGTTGCTCCAGCGCGCACTTGACGCCGTAGACCCCGACGACGCCGACCGGGCCTACCGGGAGCTCGCGCCGATCCTCCAGGCCGATCTCCCGGTCACGTTCGTCGCGCCGTCCGTCCTCACCACGGTGGCCCATCGGCGCCTGCGCGGCCTTAGCAGCCCGTACCGCACGAGTCCGCTGTCGCACATGGACGAGCTGTGGCTGGAGGATGGGCGGTGAGGCCTTCGACCCGCGGTCTTCATTTTCTTCCCTGCCTTCTCGCCCTCGGGCTCGCCGGCTGCGGCCGCTCCGGAGACCCCGCCGTCGCCCGGGGATCCACGCTGATCATGGCGGTCCCCAACGTGGAGGTCGTGAAGCCGGACGTCTGGGACCTCGATTTCCTCATCTTCCTCCCGCTGGCCACGCAGAACGAGCGGGGGGAGCTGGAGGGCCGCCTGGCCCGGAGCTGGGAGCACTCCTCCGACCACCGAGAGTACACCTTCCACCTCCGCACCGACGTCCGCTGGGATGACGGCGTGCCGGTCACCGCCCACGACGTGAAGTTCACCCTGGAACTCCTTAGCCACCCGGACGCAGCCACGGGGTACCGGTTCGAGTCCCCCACGGTGCTCGACGACTCCACCGTCGTCATCAGAAGTGCGAATGGGCCCGGTTACCTTCTCGACATCGTGTACTATCCCAAGCACCTCGTGGAGGACCTCGACCCGAAGCGGTTCTGGGAGTGGGACTTCTGGACGCACCCGGTGGGAGATGGGCCCTACCGCTTCGTCCGCTACGTCCCCCAGACGATGATGGAGTTCGAGGCAAACCCGGACTACTACCGGGGGAAGCCCCGGATCGAGCGGGTGATCCTGAAGTTCGTGGGCGGGGCGGGCGCGGCAGGGCTCACCGCGCTGCTGAGCGGGGACGCGGACATTGCGCAGGCCGACCTCACGCAGCTCCCCCAGATCGCGAGCGACCCCCGCTTCCGCATCTACCATAACGTGGCCCCGTCGGCCCGGGCCATCTACTGGAAGTGCGACCATCCCCTCTTTCGGGACCCCAGGGTCCGGGGCGCCCTCACCCTGGCCCTGGACCGCCAGGAACTCCTGCGGCTCCTGAACCTCCCCGCAGACCTGCCGATCACGGACGGCGTGTTCACCCGCCGCCAGTTCCGCCGCGGCGAGTGGCCCGAGCCCCTGCCGTACGACCCGGCGCAGGCGCGGGCGTTACTCGAGGCCGCGGGGTGGTCGGACCGGGACGAGGAGGGGATCCGGGAGAACGCCGGCCGTGCCTTCCGCTTACCGCCAGCGTGGCGAGCCACACCGGAATGCCGCAGCTCGCGGTATACGTGCAGGCTCAGCTGCGGCGGGTCGGAGTCCAGATGGACATACAGCTCCTCGAGGAGTCCGTCATGTGGGACAAGCTCCGCGCCGGCGCCTTCGAGGCCTGGATGCATATTCACCAGCATGGGTCCCTGCGGCGCGACTTCGGGAAGGGGAACCCGATCGGCTATCGGAACGACAACGTGTTCGACCTCATCGACCGACTCACGGCCACAGCGGACCCGGAGGAAGAGGACCGCCTGTACGCCCGCCTCACGGAGATCTTCCGCACCGACCAGCCGTTCACGCGCCTCCTCCCCGCGTCGAGAACCTGGTTCGTCCACCGGCGGATCCGGGGGCTGAGCACCCCGTTTCGGGCAGACCCCGACACCTACATGGACGCGCTGTGGGTGGAGGAGAAGCCGCGGTGAGAGCAACCGCGGGACGGATCAGAGGTGCACACCATCGTCGCGCAGCGGCGCATTCGGGGTCTCCGGAGCCCGGATCAGGCCGACCCGATCATGCCGATGGAACGCCTGTGGCTGGAGGGCGGGCGGTGAGGACAGGCTGTCAGCGTCGCGCCGTGCGGTCGCTCACGCCGGTCCGCTTCGCCGCCGCTCTCGCGCTCGCAGGGACGCTGACCGCGTGCGGCCCGCGTAGCCCCGCGGCCTCCAGTGTCACGATCGATTCCGGTGGCGATGAGCGCGCCTTGGGGCTTCTCTCCGACGACGACGCCAAGTTCCTCGTCTTCCTGCCGCTGGTGACCCGCAACGCCCAAGGGGAGATCGAGGGCGTGCTTGCGAGGAGCTGGGAGCACTCACCGGACTACCGCAGCTGGACGATCCACCTCCGCAGCGACGTCCACTGGCAGGACGGCGTGCCGGTCACGGCCCACGACATCAAGTTCACGCTGGAGCTGCTGAGCCATCCGGACGTGCTGTGGATGTCGCCGGGGGCGGTCTCCGTCACCGTGCTGGACGACACCACCTACACCCTGACGCTGCACCGCGGCACGGAGGGCAGCCCCCTCGACGAGGGGACCGTCTATTACCCCAGGCATCTGCTCGAGCGACTCGATCCCGCGAAATTGGCACAGTGGGAGTTCTGGATTCACCCCGTGGGGAACGGTCCCTACCGCTATGTGCGGCACGTTGTCAAGACGATGCTGGAGCTCGAAGCGAACCCCGACTACTACCGCGGCCGGCCCAGGATCGAGCGGGTGGTGCTCCGCTTCCTCCGCGCGGGCGTCACCGATCTGTTGAGCGGGGACGTGGATGTGCACGCCGACTTCAATCCAGCCGATCTCCCCGGGATCGCGGGGGATCCGCGCTTCGAGGTATATCACCGGTTCGCGCTGGGCTGGGTCCGGGCCGTGGTCTGGAACACGCGCCGGCCGGCCCTGCACGACCCCAAGGTGCGCCGCGCCCTCACCCTCGCGCTCGACCGCCGCGAGCTGGATCGGGCGCTCAACTCCCCGGCGACGACGCCCATCTTCGACGTGATCTGCTCGGAGCGCCAGTTGCGCCGCGGCGAGGTGCCACCGCCACTGCCCCACGACCCGACCACGGCGCGGCAGCTGCTCGCGGAGGCCGGCTGGGCCGAGGTGGGTGAGGACGGCATCCGGCGGCGCGGCGGCGAAGCGCTGCGCTTCGTGGTGCGGGTCAGCACGTTGCAGGGGATGGACCGGACGGCCGTGATCATGCAGGCGCAGCTGCGCGCCGTCGGGGTGCAGATGGATATTCAGACGCTCGACCTCGGCGCCGTGGCACGGCGCGTGGGGGCGGGAGGGTTCGACGCGGAGCTGCGCCCGATGCCGATCCACGGGTGGGACGGGAAGGCGTTCTTCGGGCCCGGCGCCTACGGCGGGTATGTCAATCCGCGGGCCGCCGCGCTGCTCGCGCGTGCCCGTGCCGCCGTCAACCCCGACGAGGTCGACCAGGCCTACCGGGAACTCGCCCCCATCCTCCAGACCGATCTCCCGGTCACGTTCTTGGCGCCGATGGTCTTCACCACGGTGGCCCATCGGCGCCTGCGCGGCCTCAGCAGCCCGTACCGCGCCGATCCGGTATGGCACATGGACGAGCTGTGGTTGGAGAACGGCCGCTGATGGCCCGCTACATCCTGAAGCGCCTGCTCCAGTCCATCCCCCTCCTCCTCGGCATCGTCACAGTCACCTTCTTCATGATCCGGCTCGCGCCGGGCGATCCGATGGGTATGTACCTCGAGCCGCAGCGCCAGCGACAGGTGGATCCCGAGGTCATCGAGCTGATCCGCAAGCGGTACGGGCTCGACCAGCCGATCCACGTGCAGTACGTGAGGTGGATCGCGAACGTCGTCCGCGGCGACTTCGGCGAGTCGTTCCGCCACCGCCGGCCGGTGAACCGGCTCCTCGCCGAGGCGATTCCCTATACGCTCCAGCTCACCGTGCTGGTGCTGCTGTTCGACGCGCTTTTCGGCATCGCCCTCGGCATCATCTCGGCGGTGAAGCAGTACTCGGCGCTCGATAAGACGGTCACGCTCAGCTCGCTCATCATCTACGCCATCCCCGGCTTCTGGCTCGCGCTCATGCTCGTGCTGGTGTTCTCGGTCCAAGTGAACTGGTTCCCCACGTCCCAGACCCGCTCCATGGACTACGACTTCCTGTCATCGGGCGGGAAGGTGCTCGACCGGCTGTGGCACCTTGTCCTGCCGGTGTTCGTGATGGGCGTCGCCTCGGCGGCGGGGACGGCACGCTACATGAGGAACCGGCTGCTCGAAGTCCTCAACGAAGAGTACGTGGTCGCCGCCCGCGCCCGTGGCTTCCCCGAGCGCACCGTGATCGTCAAGCACGCCGTCCGGAACGCGCTCATCCCCATCGTCACGATCTACGGCCTCTCGCTGCCGTTCCTGCTCGGCGGCGCCACGATCATCGAGTCGATTTTCGCCTGGCCGGGGATGGGACGGCTCACCGTGGAGGCGGTGGGCGGCCGGGATTATCCGATCATCATGGCCACGACGATGATGGCCGCGACGCTCACGGTGCTTGGCAACCTGCTCGCCGACGTGGCGTTAACAGTGGTGGATCCGCGCGTATCCCTGGAGGGCAAGCCGCGTGCCCCCTAGTCGCCTAACGCCTAACGCCGAGCGATGGGCGATGGTGCCCGGCGTAGGACACCTCGTGCTGGGGAGGCGGCAGCTCGGCGTGCACCTGCTCGTGTACACGCTGATCGTGCTCGGCGTGCTCGGGTGGCGATGGGGGCGGTTCGCACACGCATTCACCACCACGGCGGTGGACCAGTGGGTCGCGGCGCTGTTTCTCGTGGCCTCGCTCGTCGGCGCGGTGGGGTTCTCCGTGTGGGACGTGCGGCGCATCGCGCGGCGGCCCGCGCGGCCGCACGAAGGGAAGAGCCCGATGCGCATCGCCATGCGGCGGTTCCGGGCGAATGCGCTGGCCGTGGCATCCGTGTACGTGATTCTCTTACTGTATCTCGTCGCCATTCTGGCGCCGCTGCTCGCCCCCCACGACCCCGCCACCATCGAGCATGTGCTGGAGACGCGCTACCTTGCGCCGTCCTGGGCGCATCTCATGGGCACCGACGAGTTCGGCCGCGACCTGTTGAGCCGCGCCATCTACGGGGCCCGGATCTCGCTCTCGATCGGGTTGCTCGCGATGCTCGTGGCGAAGCTGATCGGGACCACCTATGGCGCCATCGCCGGCTACGCGGGCGGCTGGGTGGACAACGTGATGATGCGGGCGGTGGACGTGGTCATCGCGTTCCCCACGTTCTACCTGATGCTCATGCTCGTGGGGGTGTTCGAGGCGAACATCCTCGTGCTGGTCCTGATTCTGGGCCTCACCGCGTGGCCTGGGACGGCGCGATTCATTCGAGGCGAGTTCCTGTCGCTCAAGGAGCAGGAGTTCATCGAGTCGGCCCGCGGTATCGGGCTGCCGCCCTATCGCATCATCCTCAAGCACCTGATCCCAAGCGCGCTCTCGCCGGTGCTGGTGAGCGCCGCCTTCTCGGTCGCGGGGATGATCGGCGCCGAGGCCGGGCTCTCGTTCCTCGGCCTGGGGATCCGTCCGCCCACTCCGTCGTGGGGCAACATGGTGAGCGCGGGCCAGGACGCGCTGCTCGTCGCCTGGTGGGTGGCGTTTTTCCCGGGTGCGCTCCTGGCGGCGGTCCTCATCTCGTTCTCGCTCCTGGCCGACGGGTTGCGCGACGCACTCGATCCCAAGGCGCTGATGCGCCGCTACGTCTAAGCATGTTGCTCCAAGTACGGGACCTCGCGGCGTACTTCTTCCTCGACGAGGGAGTGCTCAAGGCGGTGGACGGCCTGTCGTTCGACGTGGACGCGGGCGAGACGGTCGCGCTGGTGGGGGAGTCGGGGTGCGGCAAGACGATCGTCGCACTCTCGTTGCTCGGCGTCGTCCCCGCGCCGGGGCGGGTGGTGGGCGGCAGCGTGCGGTTCGACGGGGTGGATGTCGTGCGAGCGAGCCCGGCCGAGCTGCGGCGCGTGCGCGGCGCGGGAATCGGGATCGTGTTCCAGGAGCCGGGCGCGGCGCTCAACCCGGTGCACACCGTCGGCCGCCAGATCGCCGACGTGGTGCAGCTGCACCGCGGCCTGTCGCGGCGCGAGGCGGATGCCGAGGCAGTGCGTCTGCTCGGCGAGATGGAGATCCCCGAGCCCGAGAAGCGGGCCAAGGCCTATCCGCACGAACTGTCCGGCGGGATGCGCCAGCGCGCGACGATCGCCATCGCCGTGAGCGCGCGGCCGCGGCTGCTGATCGCGGACGAGCCCACCACCGCGCTCGACGTCACGATTCAGCGGGAGATTCTGGAGCTCCTCGCCCACCTGCAACAGGACTTCGGCATGTCACTGCTCATCATCACGCACGACATCGGCGTCGTGGAGGAAATGGCGCGGCGGGTGATGGTGATGTACGCCGGGAAGCTGGTCGAGGTGGGGGAAGCCGAGCGGGTGTTTCGGGAGCCCAAGCATCCCTACACGCAGGGGCTCCTGCGCTCGGTGCCGCGGCTCGGGTCGGGCCGGAAGGCACCGCTCGAGGGGATCCCCGGCGTGGTGCCGGACCTGCTCGCCCTACCGCCGGGCTGCTCGTTCCATCCGCGCTGCCCGTTAGGCGACGCTTCCTGCACCTTCGAATTTCCGCCGCTCGAATCCGTCGCCGGGCGGCTGTGCGCCTGTTACAAAGTTCATGATGTCGTCACGATCTGACGCGCTGCTCGAGCTCCGCGGGCTCAAGATCTATTTCCCGTTCGGCCATCGTTGGTTCGGGCGGCGGGAGTGGGTGCGCGCGGTGGACGGCGTGGATCTCGAGGTGCGGCGTGGCGAGATCTTCGGGCTGGTCGGGGAGTCGGGGAGCGGCAAGACCACCTTAGGTCGCGCGGTGCTGCGCCTCGTCGAGCCCACGGCGGGCGCGGTGCGCTTCGATGGAATCGATGTCCTGGCGCTGCGCGGGCGGGAGCTCAGGAGGATGCGCCGGCGATTCCAGATTGTGTTTCAGGACCCGTATCGCTCGCTGAGCCCCCGGATGCAGATCAAGTCGCTCATCGCCGAGCCGCTCCGGCTGCACCGGATCGTGCCCGAGGGCGAGGTCGAGAAGCGGGTGCTCGAGCTGCTGGGCCTGGTGGGACTCGAGCCGTACTTCATGTACCGCTATCCCCACGAGATGAGCGGGGGCCAGCGACAGCGGGTGGCGATCGCGCGAGCCATGGCGCTGGAGCCGGATTTCCTGGTCGCGGACGAGCCGGTGTCGGCGCTGGACGTGTCGGTGCAGGCGCAGATCCTCAACGTGCTGCTCGACCTCCAGCGCCGCGTCGGCATCGCGATGCTGTTCATCACGCACGACCTGGCCGTGGTGGAACGGATCGCCGACCGCGTGGCGGTGATGTATCAGGGGAAGATCGTGGAGACGGGGGAAACCGAGCGGGTGCTGGACCACGCCGAGCCCCCGTATACGCGACGGCTGCTGGCAGCGGCGCGCGGCGTTACCTGAGTTGGCGCCGGTCCAGCGGGCAACCCATCAGCGTTCCTCCTCCAGCCACAAGTACTCCATAAACCAGAGCGGGTCGGGCCGAAAAAGACTGCTCAGCCCCCGGAGGCGGCGGTGAGCGACGAAAGTCTCGACCTGGGGGAAGAGGAACGTCAGCGGCACTTCATCGCGGAGGATCTCCATGACCTCACTGTAAATTCGATCCTGTGCGTCGGGTTCCAAGTTGTCGGCCGCTGCCTGGAGCAGTCTAAAGAGTTTGTCATTGTGGTAATTGATGGGAGACTGCTTGCCAAAGTACCAAACATATCCTGTTCCGTTATAGAAGCGACTGAACGCAGCATCGAACTCCCCCCCCCTCCCCCAGTCTTCCAGCTTACCCTTGACCATCGGGGATTCCAGACTCTGCAGATCCATCCGGATCCCCACCCGGCGGAACTGCGCCTGGACATAGATTGCCGCTTGCTCCAGCACGTTGCCCGCTTCAACGATGGCGGTGAATTTGGCATTCACTCCAGCCCGCTCTCGGATCCCGTCTCCGTCTTGGTCGCGCCAACCAGCCTCGTCGAGCAGTCGTTTCGCCCGCTCGGGATCATAGGGGAGCGGGTCCGGAAGCGCACGGCGCCGAAACTGCCGCGCGGTAAAGATGACATCGAAGATGGGAACGTCCTCGGGAAGGTTGAGGACCTGAGCCAACTCCCGTCGGTTGATCGCCAGGGTGAGGGCCCGGCGCACGCGGGCGTGGCTGAACAGTGGATGTTTATGGTTCCAATAGATGGCATCGAGCCATCCGGACATCCCATGGTAGACGCGGAAGCTGGGATTCGAAGCTAGTTTGGGAATATCAGCGCGATTCACGTCGGTCAGTACATCGACGTTGCCGCTGAGTAGCTCTGCCAATGGATTGCTTCCGCTGAACTTCAACACCACGCGCGCAATCTTCGGCTTGCCGCGGTAATAATCGGGATTCGCTTCCAGCTCCATCATCGTTTTGGGCACATGTCGAAGGTATCGGTAGGGCCCGTTGCCCACCGGGTGGGTCCAGAACTCCCAACTCTGAAACTTCTTCGGGTCAAGGTTTGACAGCAGATGTTTCGGATAATAGACGTCCCAGGTCCAGTCGGCGAGCGGCTTCTTGAAGGTAATCGTAAGTGTGAACTCGTCCAGGACGGTGACGGACTGCATGCCGTACGTGACGTAGCCGGAGCCAGGTTGGCTGGCCATCAACTCCAGACTGAACTTCACGTCGTGAGCGGTCACCGGCACCCCGTCGTGCCACCTCACATCCCGCCGCAGGTGGAAGGTCCAGGTTCGGTAGTCCGGCGAGTGTTCCCAACTCTGGGCCAGTCGGCCCTCATTCTCCCCCTGCGGATTCTGCGCCACCAGAGGGAGGAACACGAGGAATTTGGGAGGGGAGTCATAGTCGGGACCCAGGAGCCCTTCGTCACCCTGATAGAGCACGGTGACCTTGGTGTTGTCGAGCGATGTCCGATCCTTACCGGGTCTGCATGCGGCTACGGCGAGGGCCAGAGAACCAGCGCACACCTGCAAAAATCGGCGCCGGTCGATCGATCTCAGCGACGCTATCTTCTGCACGTTCACTGTTGCCTCCGATCCTCCTGTCAACGCCGATCTGAATTGCACACTTTCGCCGACGAGAATTGCACACGTGGGGGGCGGCCAGCCCAGGGGTGAGGCTCAGGCCTCCTGCCGGCTG